>JGI24021J15306_10006144_pt1 | contig 14390 bp, 8 predicted proteins | sample Ectturendosymbi1_FD_15306 | JGI IMG/M metagenome (IMG submission 15306) | reverse complement strand
TGTTTCGGTAGTGACGTAGTGGCGCGAAGCATACGTAGTCACATGACTCAGCTGGATACGCGCCAATGGTGATGGCACGTGACGTCACGATAGAAGCATAATTTGCCCACATTGGGGAAGTCTTTGCAACTCCATAACTTGCTAGGCAATTGAGCTAGAAAGCTGTTCAAACCCTCAAAGGATGCAGCAAGTATTTTAGTTTGTATTGAAAAACAAAATAGAAAGTTTTACTTCTTGAGGTTGAAAAATGGAAAGAAGTAACAACGGTACTGTTGCGGCAAAGCTACTCATGAAAATATTTTATTTTGTAGTTTGTCGTGACTTGACAACTTGAACATGACTAACACAGATAACTCCGGTTAATTGCCTATTGGTTAAACCATGGCTTTCCAACCTTTCTCTGACTATGTACCCCTTCAGCATTTTGACAGATGAGCATGCAGTCCGAAAATATCTAAATGCCTTGAGAAAAATAGCAAAAATCCACTGACTTTTAAGTAGAACTTTTAGATTTTTAGAACTTCAAAGGTATACTCTATTTTTATATCTGAAAGTTAATTTATTCTTTCAAAGTTATATATATGTATAAAAATTTGGAAATCTATATTTTTCCCTTTTATTGCTAACCTTAAATGTACCCCTTTAGATAAGCAAATGTACCACTAAGGGTACATGTATCCCAGGTTGACTATCGATTTTCTGTCAACTATGCATCTTCAGTCCTGTAAATTATAAGCAGAAGCTTACAGTTTTCCTAATAAAATGCTCTGTGAGCAGAAGTGGCTGTTTTGCCCTTGTGGTACTATGAAACTTGAAAAGTGCAGTCAGAAGCCTTGCAGAGTTATAAAAGCACAGCATGGCAGGCAGATTCCTTGAAACCCTATGCTACTTTGCGTGAAAACTTGTCTTTTAAATGTACCTGAACAGTTTTTGGTATTTTGTGCTACGGTAATATTACGTCATAGTTTAACAAAGATACAAGTTATTTCAGCTCTCATCAACAAAGAAAAGTCAATACTAGTTACAGCACAAAAAACTAGTCTACCATATCTGGTGGTGATGGACTTTGTGCTATTGCAAATCTGTTGATATATTTTTGCAACAAACAAGATATCATCTTTGAACTGCATTTGTAAAATCTTGGCAGGTGTCAAGACCTCCCGAATTCATACTGAAACTGCAGCCACAAGAAAGTATGAGCCAAAGAAAACAAGTTCATGTTCATGTAGAGATGAAAGTGAAATTACCTTCAAGATACCCTGATTGGTATGTAAACTTTGCATCAGTCTATTACATGTTCCAGCAGTAGTGGTACATCTAGCCTGGCAAAAGGGTGTCTGTCATGGAAGAGCAACTTTTGATAACATATACTTTTCAGAATAAAACCAGAGTTTCTGCAGGTGACTGAAGGCAAAGACCCAATCAAATTTGTCTAGTAGCCTAACACAACCAGTGGTACCAGTCACATCATTGAAACACACAAAGAAAGATTTCCATCATGTCACTAGCTTTTGGTCACAGCACGTTTATTACATCACAATTGCTTTTTCTTCCTGCAAATGCGGTGCTAAAAAAATACATATTGTGTTCAGCAAACAACAAAAGTCAGCTGTACAGCAACAACAACTCTATTCATCCAAATGTACTTATCTTTACAAATTTGATGCTGACAATCAGCTGCACAACTGCATCTGGGAAGTGCTGTCTAACAAGATGAGGTTGCTAAAATATATATCTCTGATGTTTTTGCATCATGATGTAAAAGTGAATTACAAGAAAATAATATAAGATTTAATGTGCATCAAACAGGGTCGTCAACTGTCTATTTATGCTGTTTTTGAAACACAACGTTTGACTAATATTTTGCTCAGATTATGCAACAAAAATTTCTGAGGCTACCTGTTGCACCTTTCAATATATATATATGAGAAATTTGTCATAAATACATAGCTTCAATGGAAATAAACCCATGTTATTTGGCAGGACATTGGAGACCTTATTTGATCTTTTCCTAACATTGTACAGTATGGTCCAACTACAGCCCTATGGGCTGCATGTGTCCCGTGGAAGCATTCAGGAAAAATCTTCAAATCTGAAATTTGTTGAAAAGCGTGTGAAGTTCCATTTGTCTCACTGAGTTGCTTGCGCTGGATAAAGTGCATTTGCACAAAACAATAAATAATACCTTTTCTGTGTATAATTATTGTGTTCGTTGTATATATTTATTTTATGATCAAATTAGAAGGTACAGCGCTTGGCTAACCACCCGCTCGTGAACTTGCTTGGAGAACCTCCGTGTTTTTTCTGTGCCCCAGCATTGATTGTCTTGAAGAGTACATCTGGCACAATAAACTCAATACCACCAAATAAGTCTTGTCTATGTATCTGCTAAATGCGGTTTTCTCAAAGTGGCCCCCAAGCAAAATTGATTGCCCGTACCTGCACACTATAGAGAGCTTCTGCAAATTAGTCAGCAAAGTTGCTCAAACTGAAAGATTTTGTGCTAAAAACGCACTCATGTTTAGAAGCACGTATACATGTGTGAGAGTAGCCTGGCCTACATTTTCTATCTATGAAGCAAGTTAAATCTAAAAACAGTTGGAATGGCCCATGGAACACTGGATGACATTCTCCAAATCGCTACCACTAACACTGGTATTGATAAAGGAACAATAGTGTCAGAGAAACTTCGACCACAGGCATCCCTCTGATAGAAATTTGCAATAAGTTGCTTTTCGCTGTTGTGTAATAGTTTTAATGACGCACTCACTTATCTCCACTTTTTTAGTTTCAAAAGTTGTGAATCTGTGGTTTTATGCATCACTTTATGGGAAGTGGCCTGCAAGTTGTCACAGTTTTGAAAAATAGCCCATAGGTCAAAAATAGTTAAACCACACTGACCTGGTAGGTGTAAACAGCTGATAAAACGTAAGCCTAAACTGCAAAGCAAAACAATCACGATTTGGGACTGTGCCCTCACACCATGAAGATGTATTATAAAATACAGTACCATCCGAATTAATTGACTCAAACAAAAAAACAAGCAATTTTTCAGTTTTTATGATTTTATTTCAATAGCACATCTTTGAAAATAGCCTTAGTAGTTGATATGGCTTCCTTTGTTCTTGATGACTTGTCTAATTCGCGTAGGTATAGATTCCACCAATTTTTCACACATTTTGGTGATTTCTCCCCCCTGTACCATATAGCAATTATAGCCCCAATGACCTTGGTTGTTGTGGTGCAGTCATATTTCTGCAGTTCTTTTTTTATTATAACCCACAGGTTCTCAATCGGATTTTGGTCAGGTGAGTTACCAGGCCATTTTAACACTGCAATGTTATTGTCAGATAAAAATTTCTTCACTTTTTTTCAACAATGACAGGGTGTTAAATCTTGTTGAAAAATACCCTCACCATTAGAAAAAGCGTTTTGCATATCTGGACTCGATCTTCGTTGGAGAACTTCTATATACTGGTCACTTTTCATCATTCCCTGGACAGGAAAGAGCGGTCCTACGCCTTTGTAGCTAAAACATCCCCAAAACATTTTTTGGGGGATATTTTGCCTATTGGTTGAGGTGGCATGGTTTTACCCTTTCTCCTGCACTCCTCACAAAGCGAGGATGCTTGCCTCCGACGAAAAAATCAGTTTCATTCGAAAACATTACCTTTTCCCAATCAGCCAAAGACCAGTTTTTGTATTCTTTAGCCCAAGCAAGTCTTTTACTCTTCATTTTTTTAGTTAGCAGTTGCTTTGTCAGAGGTTTTCAAGCAACTCTTCCAGCTTTAATGAGACGTCTTTTTGTTAAAGTGTTGCTTAAATGAATTCCATAAGTCATCATGTCTCTTTGTAAATCACTACTAGTCTTCCTGGGATTAGCAACACTGAGTGATATGGCATTTTATCATCCCCAGCAGACGTTTCACACTTTCGGCCACATTTCCCTTTGCATCTTGGAGAGGTTGTCCCAGTTTCGCTAAAGTCTCAAATAATTCTACAAACTGTGGACTGACTTACCCCAACCATACCTGCAATCTCCCTTGATGTCTTCTGACAGTGCCTATATAGAGTAAGAATACCTTCATGCTTTTTGGGGGTTGTGTCAGCCATAATTTCAATGATACACCTTCTAATAGTCAAAAAAACGAATTTTAGCAAATTGCCTTCAGACATATGTAAGGCAATTATAACGTCATAACAAGATTTGTGACATCTTGATTTTAATTTTTCCTCATCGAATCTGAACTACAATGCTATTCAGCGATGCTGCAGCATTTAGGTGATTTAGTTGTTAAGTTTAAGATTGAAATTATGTCTTCAAACATTAGGGAGGTTAAAAAAATCTTGCTGAGTCAATTGCATTTGGCACTGGCAAAGTAGAAAATCCTGAAACACATTTGTTCAACACACATACTGCATCAATGCAGATTGTTATCAATGTACATTGATTCAAGTGATCCGCTTAACAGTTTTTGCAGTCCTTCTGTACACAATTCACACTTATTCTAATAATATAACACATCAGCAACGTGTAATAAAACACCATCCTCTCGATAAAATGAAATAAGTTAAGTTTGAATAATAAAAACATTAATATATTAGCACCTTGACGGCCGGTCTACGATATATTTGTACCTGGAAATTGCCCTAAAACCAGCAGTTTTGGGTTGCCTTACCAATGACATAGCTCCTCCGGTGATTGCCCTAGAGAGCTGTTCAAACCCTCAAAAGATTCGGCAAGTCTTCTAGTCTGCACTCGAAAAAAGTTTTTTTTGGTTTGAGGGTTGCAGATTTTTTGTGATTGACATCATAAGTGAAGTAGTTTTTGTCCCATTTTCGCTCATGTTACCTGGCCAAGGGCACAACCACTAGGCCAAAAGTATTTCGCTGAAGTTTTGATTGGAAACTAGGCTCGAGTCTGAGTCTTTTGAGCCTTTGATCAACTTTCTTGCGTTTCTGGTTCAAAAGATATGATCTAAAATAAGAAAATTAATTAATTATGTAATTAACCAATTAATTAAATATTTTGTTTACTTTAGATCATAACTTTTGAATGTGAAACCCCAGCAGGTCATCCAAAGTATCAAAAGACTCGGATTGTAGCCTAGTTTCCAATAAAAACTTCAGCAAAATGCTACCACCTAATGGTTTGGGCCAAGGTGGCCTAAAAGTCCTCCACTTATAACGTCACTCACAAAAAATCCACAACCCCCAACCAAAAATTTTTTTTTAGTGCAGACTAGAAGACTTGCCGAGTCTTTTGAGCATTTGAACAGCTCTCGACTGCTTTCGGTGCCAGAGTAACATTTGCACAAAGCCACGTGCGATCCATTTTTTTGGTGTGAAATCCTCGAAACTTACCGGACGCGAAAGAGTTAAAAAATAAAAAAAGATTCATATGTTAGATAAAAAGTATAATTTGCAGAAACTGGCCCTTTGCTGGGTATACTGACAGAACAATGTGACTACCACTAAAATTTCCCACTCCTGGTTCCAGCACTAAGACAGTGATATAGTTGTTTTGTAATAGTCCTGTGCGACATTAGAAGGGAACTGCTATTGTCAGTTTCAAACCACCTGCATTAGATATGTGCAGTGGCAGTTAATTACTTGATGTTTTACTTTAGAGGACCATGAGTAATTTACAATCTGACTTTTAAATTGCTGTTGTTGTATACATTAGAAAATTTCATGCAGAATGCTGTTATTGAGGACTGCAAATTCTATGCCATCTTTTGCTTTCCTCATGATTTTGACTGACAAGGTGAACAGCTATGTTTTGTGATAATATATATTGTAAGTTCATTGTGTCTGTTTTAGTGAACCAGTCATCACATTTCAAAATCCCCATGGTTTGTCAAGCGATGCTGTCTCACATATGGAGGAAGAGATTTCCAAATTAAGCAAAGTCTTAGTGGGTGAAGTTATGGTATTGCAGTTGGCACAATTTGTTCAGGTATTCCAGCATGTTACTTAAAAGGCTCTTTGAATGTGTGTGGTATTGCTTCTCATTTGCATGTCTGGTAGTGGTACTATGGTTATGACACTATTTGAAAGATTGTGAAGCAATTGCTGTACAGTTCAGGTATTGGCTGAAGAAGTCAACTGCATTTTCACCAGGACTTCTGAATGTAGTTGCTAAGTGTTTATAGAGTTGAACTTTCAAGCATATGCATAACTTTTAGATTCATTGGTGTTGCTTGTGTTTGTATTCTTTATTGGTATGTTGTGTCAGCAGCAGATCCAGACTTGTTTCTGGAGGGGCAGCTGACAGTGGTGATGCTTATTGGATTATAACCAAGGTTACTATCTTTCTGGAGCAAAAGATAAGCATGTTTCAGAAAAAAGATTTCAAGCACCAAACAACTTACAGTGCAAATGAAAATTTACATATGCAACAGATTGTGCATAAATGAAATTGTGAAACCACAGAATACGACCAAGTCCATATGATAGGATCTATTGAAAATAAACCCTTTCACAGCAAAGAATCATATGTCGATTGTTGACAATGTAAATGGTTTGCCCAATCAGCACTGTCAGCAGGCATCATCAGCTATTATTCAAATAATTTATGATAACCAGCAGTTGAAAGCATTCTGTTTGAGAGAGCTCTTGTTGCCTCTCACTGGCAATAATTTTCTATTTCAAGGTGGTTAGTTTAGTTTTGCAAATGATTAAAAGCAGTGAGGTGTTTCTATGATGTCAGGTAAAAATAAGCACACAACCAGCGAATAAGCACTTCTTAAAGAACTAAGCATAGTCTGGCAATCCATGTTATAACGTTTGCAGAATTTCGGATGGTAGGAGAGAAGTAAGGAAAATGAGCATTTTTTCTGAAGCAGAATGCATTTGATGAGAAGACTTGTGGGTGTAAAGGGCTTTGATCATTTTGGGTGAGAAAGTATAACTAGATCTGCTCCCTTCTCTAATAGGGTTACTGTTTTCCTTAAAGTTTGCATGTTGCTTAAATTAGTGTAAAAAACAATGATTCGTTGCCTGTATGTTCACTGCTTGTCAAAAAAATACCAGGAATTCCTACACAAACACAACATTCGACAATTTACTTCCGTTTATGAGGAGATGGTCCTGAATCAGCAAAAACAGATGGAGAGAGAAGCTAAAGAAGAGGAGAAAAAACGAGAAATTCAACGAAGAAGAGAAGAGAAACAGGTGCAAAGTTACCTCACCAGTGGTGGATTTTGGCCTTGTGTTTGAGTAGCAGTAAAAATCAGGCCCCCTAAATTAATAGCTTAAAGCTGTATTACTTGCTTGATCTGTAGAGTAGCACAGTAACGCTTTCGAAATTTTCGTAATTTTTTATCAAACAGAAAACTTAAAAGCAAATGATGTCAGTGGCTATTTTCTCCACCCGAACAAAACCAAAACACGTCATAGTTAACTTGTAGACCTTGATTTTTGTTCTTCGTTTTCTTGCTTTCCAGGCAATTGACTAAACAGAATGTCAGTCGTTATTTGACCTAGTTTATTCACCGTTGCCCTCTTTGTCTAAGTTTCCGACCTGCAGATTTACATACGGCGCTCCTATTCGCTCTGCTCTCAACGGGAGGTGTTTCAGTAGGGCGCCATGATTGTTTGTTGGAGAAACAGCACCAAACTGCTTCCAACGATTTCAACTTGTATCTCTTGTTAGAAATAGGACTTCCAAGGCTTCGCGTGTACTCATCAGGCAGCAGTCTGCAAAAAATAACATAAACTAATCGTATTACAACAGAAAAAGTTAAATTGCATCATAAAGTAGAAAAAGATGACTTTCTGTCTCGCAGCTCGTTTCGCTGCGGTATTCTAGTTGAGGCCCGTTGAATAAAGTTCGGCTTTACTCCGTCAGTTTTTTGGGCTGTTAAATGTTCGTTGGCTTAAATTTATCCCCTTACCAGCATTCTGGCATGACTTCGATTCGTGTGTTAATACTTCTGCACGATCGGTTAAAACAAGCGGTCGATCGGTTAAAACAATTTTCTGTGAAACACGACCGGTTGAAACAATTTTCTGTGAAACACAGGGTCTCCCATCTTAATGAGATATCGGGGTTCCACAGCACTGTGAAGTAAAAATGACTAAAATATTTCTGCATTTATTGATGCTAGAAAGAAAAACAAAAATAACACATTTTTGAATAAAATTGCGCTCATTGTTCTGGTGCAGCTGTTGACATCATCAGCAGAAGTTCTATAAATGAAGTGCAGCACGTGGAACCACGAAACTGGTCGGTGCGTCACAGACAAAATAAGAGGCGGATGACTTCACACGATTTGCTACAGGCTTGTATGGACGGCCACTATAGCAGCCACGAGAAACCGCTTCTTCATCGTTTGAGCGAGTTCTTGTAATCCACTGCTAGGTCTAGCTAGGGGCAGGTGTTGAGCAGCCATTCGATCATCTCGTCATCCAGAAGCTTCAGGCAATGCACCCCATAGGGAGGTCGAAGGATTGGACAATCGAGGGCAACATGTTCGATGGTCTGTTCTCCTGCGCCACACTCACAAACCGCAGAAGGTCCATACCCCATTCGTGTAAGCAGGAGCGGGAACGTCCGACACCGGTGCGGAGGCGGTTAAGCCAGACCCACGCTCTTCGTGGCAGGGCCATTGCAGGAGGGTGGGTGCCGATGTCGGCGAAACAACGCTGCTATTACGGCTAACCTTCAAACCATGAACATCTTAGAGGTATAGAATACGCGTCGATGTTTGAAGACAAGCGGTGCTCCTGATTCAAAATGAATCTGCGTGAACCGAGCGCTTCCAGTGAATGGCAGCGCAAAATTTTTGTTTCATGAAATTGTCGGCATGCTTTGGATGGTGTTAAGTGTGTTTACAAGCGTCTGAGTGTGAGGGCTTCAACTTTCTTTTAATCTGCCGATAAGGTTGCCCTAAGCTTTGTTAAAAAATAAATGAAGAGTGACAAAATGCTTGTTCCTGCACCTTCGTTTGTTGTTCTGATAAATTTAGTCTGTTTCGTATAGAGAAAGGAAATCGAGGAGGAACTGGCTAGAAGAGAAGAAGAGGAAAAGAAACTGAGGAAATTAAAGCGCGAAGAAAAAGATGCCATGTTTCTTACTGGCAAGTACTCGTGTTTTAAAATAATGATATTTTACGCGATATATACTTCTGGGGAAGTGATGTTCAGTTGTACTTTTTATATCAGTTTTGATTTTTATAAGTTGTGTGCTTGCGACAGAAGGGCGAAAACTTCGCCTTTATTCTAGAAAGGACACGGCGGAGTTCAAGCAGCGCCTCATTTGAAGAAGAAAACTCCCAGAAGTACGGCGGTGTTGTCCAAGTCAAGTTTACCGGGAAGATTCCTCGTGCTGTCAACAGGGGACGTTGCTTAGGTTAGCGAGCCAGGAATTTCAACCAGCGGGTGATGGAATCTATTGCTGCTGCGGCTTGTTGCAATTCCTGCGTTGTGACTGAATGACCGTAAAAAGTTGAAACCCGTGTTTCTAGTTTTGGTGGCACTACTTCCGTATACATCGCATCGTCTACCGTTTTCGGTGCTGAGAGACATCGCGTTGGAGGATATGATTAAGCAGCGCTAATGTTGGGGTTGATAAGTGGCAATTTGACGTTTATGCTGATTTGTTTCATATCCTATGTCAATGCATTGACATTAGCGTTGAATGTCTGACGACTGCCTGAATCGAAATCGCTTTGAACTCGGATTGTAGCATTTGTATGAAACTAAAAAAATTTTTTCTCTATCTACGTATTTTTGCCGTCAGGTGACGTCCGTTTCACTTAACTATCGCTTACACAAATCGTGACATCACTAACTTTGCAAAAATAAATGAATAAACTGAGAACTGTTATTTGGCGTGTGGGTTTTGTGCAGGAAAAGATGATGATGCAACTTTGTTTGTTGGCATGGACAGTTCTAGCGGTGAGCTCATGGTGATCCGCCACGTCGAAATACCGTGCCGGATTCGAGCACATTTTCTGACGAGTGCTGAACGGGCTCGAGTGGACAAATGCGTCAAAAATATCAACACCATCGAGCAAGTACGTTCGCTACTGTTGATCCAAAAGTTGGGTGATCATCATTGAGTGACCTGGGCGATCACCACGCTCTATTCGTTCGCGTAGCATTTTTTCAATCTCCGGCCCAGAAGCATTCAAACTAGTGTGTCGGATCCCGGGAAAACTTGGTGGTTGTTGTGGCTCGTTTCAACAACAATTACCTGACAGCGAATTACCGATATGTTAGGGCAGGGTGCGCAAACTTTTTCACTCGTGGGCCGTATTGGGTTCTAAAATCTTAGCGCGGCATGGATTGGGAGCAGGTGGGTAGTTTGTTTTTTTTTAAAGTAATACAAACGAGATTTGAAAAAAAGGGTTTGGCTTTATTAAGATAATAATTTGTTCGTGTTCACCAGGCTTGATTTAAGAGCTTGGCGTGTCGTAGTTTGCCTGTGGCTGGTTTAGGGCCTCAGTTTTGATTTTATCAATTTATTTCATGCTTTTAAGTATTTTTTTCATACATTGGTTGGCGGTGTGTTGTTGAAAAGTCGCGAGGTAGAGCATTGCTCGACGAGTGTGTCTACCGCAATTTTCTGAGATTCAGTGATATTGATATTTATGCGATAGATACCGTACCCTCATGAGCGTCCGCAAATTTTTTTCCAGGAGGGGGAACATTGACATTTTGCTTATCATTTGCACGTTTCGATGCAAATGGACGTTCACAACACGCTTAAAAGTTCCTAGCCCAAATTTCCAGGAGCGCTCATTTTGTCCCCCCCCCCTGCGGACGCCCATGCTTACCCTTTGACGACTTACTGCAAATCCCATTCGGTCCGTTTAAAGCAGAGGTTCCCAACCTGGGGTACATTTGCCTATCCGAAGGGGTACATTTGAGGTTAGCAATAGAAGAGAAAAATATATTTACATGTTATTAATTTCCAGACATCCACATATATCAGTGAATATTATTTTCAAAAATTGTTCTATGCTTATTGTTAAATAATCTGTGAATAATCATGACAAAATCAAGACATTTTAAGGGTACATGTTCATATGTTGCAGTTTTGAAGGGGTACATGCTTATCTGTTGAAATGCTGAAGGGGTACATGGCAAGAGAAAGGTTGGGAACCAGGGTTAATAAAAATCATGATTTTTTTTGAAAAATCAAAAAAATCAGATTTTTTTTATTTAAATCGGATGTTTTTGATTTTTATTATTTTAGTTTAATGTGTAGAGTGTGGCCACCTAACAAGTCGTAATTTTTCATTTTAAAGAGTTTGTTTCATTATAAATTTTTGTGCTTTGTTTCTTCTAGCACAGCAACTAGAATTCAGTTGAACTTTCATTCAAACTTACTTTGCATTTATGCACCACGCTGAAAGCAGATCAGTTCATAACACCGAAACAAATTGGAATGACAACACTCAAATCATCAATTCATCAACTTCATTAACACTTATGGCATCTTAAGAAACTTGTATATAATACAAGCTTGCCAGTCTTTTTCCTGTGAAGTCTGTTGTTAAAATTGATTATCGTAACACATTTTTCACTAGTTCAGCTTCTGCAGAAGTATAACTTACATGCATAAAATGGTAGATACCTATAATATGTGTTATTATGAAGCTGAATAAAAAATATGCTCTAAAACTGCTATTTCTACAATCAACAGCCTATACATTTGCTGGAATTTAGATGCAACGTTTACTTTATGCCAGGCCTGTAGCCATGGGAGCATTCAGGTGCAGTGTCCCTAAATTTTGTTGTGCCCATAAAAGTTTGTTTTAAACATATACTTTGATAAAAACAAAAATCCTGCCCCCCTACAAGTTTATTTTGTCCCCAAAACCTAGCTACAGGCCTCCTTTATGCTAGCCTATGCTTTCAAACTTGTAGTATTTTGATAGTTCTAACTTCTGAATCTGCAAATGTTAGTGATTTCAGTCCACATATCATTTTTGCGGTTAGTTGGCATAGAATCTATGGACCTCACAGTTGCTATGATTGATAAAGCTTTAATTTTTTAACTTGTGTTTTCATAAGAAGTCTCGGCCTTTTTTGATAATAAGTGAAACTGATTAGAACACCAAATAAATGTGTCGTACAAATCACCGAAAGATTTAAAACTGCATATGATTTTTTCTTGATTTTATCACTGATTTAAATAATATGATTTAAATCAATCAACCCTGACTAGAAATAGCTGAACTTTCATTAAATCCTTTTTGAGCTTGTGCAATATCTCTTAATGTAAATAAGTTCATAGCACCAGTATCGTTTTACGAAATGAAATATTTATTGAAATGTCAATACTGAAACTACCAGTTTACCAGTTTCATTGACACTCATAGCATACATGCATAAAATGTTGAAAACCCGTAATAATAATATATCTGTTTCATGAATCAAAAATATATTCCATAAATATGTTTACAGACAACAGCCTTCATATTTGATAAAATTTAAATGCAACCTTAACTTTATGCCAGTCTGCACTTTCAAACTTGTGGCATTCTAACAGTTATGACTTCTGGATCTGCAAGGGTTAGGGATTTCACTCCACATGTCATTTTTGCAGTTAGTTGACGTAGAATCAGTGACCTCACAGGTATTATGAATGATAAAAACTTCAAGTGGTTTTGATTTGTGTCATCATAAGCACTCTTTGCCTTCTACACTAATACTGTATAGGCCTATTAGAATAAAAACCTGTTGGAATGCTAATTAAATGCGTCACAGACATCACACAAAGCTCTAAAATGATTGATTTTTTGATTTTGACATTTTTTTTATTTTTATTGCTTGATTTAAATCATGATTTTTATTGCTTGATTTAATCAAATGATTTAAATCAATCAACCCTGTTGGCAACCCCTGGTTTAAAGTGTTTGTGTCAAATGTAAACCGTTACCTTGCTTGATTTTGAAAACCTTTCTATGGACAGGAGCTGCAAAGTTTGGTGAAGCTATCTAATAAGCACGTCGCTGCATACTATGCCATGAAAACCACCTTCAGCGACGAGCACATAGACATAGACGTTTTGCAGGAATATGCTCACGGTAAGATGTTCGGCTGCTTATTGCAAGCGGCTCTGAATACTGGGGCTAACTTGCTTTTGTTTCGTTAAAAGGCATCTGCCTGGAACAGAAACTTGCCAGCAAAGAGCGAGTCGCACTGGACACCTTGCGACATTACACCGAGCAAATGCTACTGGCAATAGACTACCTTCACAAAAAGTCGGTCGTGCACAAAAACTTTAAGGTAGAACACCGTTTCGCGATGTTTTCAAGGCTTGTGCGATGATAAATGCATCGCAAGTGCTTGTTGGGCTGATGAGTGAGATCCCAAACCGCATCTGTTGTATGTTGCAGGCAAGCAGTGTTTTCCTCGATTCATCGGGATTGATAAAAGTGGCGGATTACAGCATCGGAAAGCGGTTGGTGCATGGACTGAAACTGTCGCGAACTCTCGCGTCATCGTACGATTGACGCACTGTCTTCCAACATTTGTTCGGTTCCTGTTTGCTTTTCAGCTTGATCGATCTGTGCGCAGAAAACAAGACGCAACAGCAGAGCGTGCGCTTCAGCGAAGATCGCATACCTCCTCGCCTTACAAAAAAGGGCGACATTTTAAGGCTGGTGCGTACACATGCGGCATCTGATGTCTGCTCTGTTCATGCTGATCTGCGCAAATCTACGTCTTCCATATTTGCTGTGCCCCAGTAAAGAAGCGAAAGGATTGATCTTGCTTGTCGCGACGAGTACCCGGCGTCTTTTTACGAAAAAGCCGCGCTAAGTAGCGTATCCACGAAGGTATCCGGAAAGTCGCACAGGAGCCTAAGTTTTTAAACGCAATGTTCTCGTACGGTGTGTTTAACTTGTTCCGAGATTTGTGCGATCGTTCGACGGAAAAATTGTTAGCCACACCCTGCAAAACCGTACACGATCACGCTGAAAGATTCCCAAAACAACGGCACATAGTAGATTGTTGCATTTGTTTGGGAATTTTTTGAAGAAAGTTTAAATCGAGTTCTTGTAGGATTTTACGACATCCGTGTGTGCGTTGGATGTGGCACCATATTTGTTTGAAGGACTCCGCTTGAAGTCGATGGCGAACTCAGGACAGTGACGCCTATTTTAGAAGCCTACCAATACGTTTTGATAATTGGGTAGTCGCGTTTTGGTAAACGCTTGCTTAAGTCGTACTTTTTTTTGTTTCAGGGAATGGTTGTTCTTTCACTTGCGGCAGGTCACACTGTCACTGACTACCCGCCTGAAATTTCCTCAAGCTTTCCAGCTATTTTCCGTGACTTCCTGGAAAAGTGTTTAGTGGTTGAAGATCGGTTGCGACTCAGTGCCTCTGAACTACTTGAACACGATTTCATTAAAGTAAGTTTTCTTTGGGGG
>JGI24021J15306_10006141_pt1 | contig 14391 bp, 10 predicted proteins | sample Ectturendosymbi1_FD_15306 | JGI IMG/M metagenome (IMG submission 15306) | reverse complement strand
TTGAATATTCGAGGTGTTTGCCGTTGCCATGCTTCAATAAATTTGTTTTGACTCAGAAAAATTTTAATTGTTTTGTTCGTTACAAAACAATACCAGCGCTTCTGTGTAAGGACAGGAGGTGATGCCCTGGTGAAGGTCCCATGTTCTGGTTTCCTACCTAGTATTGAAGTAGGCCTATGTTATTTGAGAATGTGGAGAAGAGGCGAATCATTACTTTTTGTTTTAAAACAAGCACAGTAGATGTAGGCGAGTGTATACAGCCACAGCAGCACTGGTCAAAACAGCACAGTAAAGTGGTAACTCAACAGGAAAGGTTGCTTTCCATCATTCAATTTTTTGCCAAGGTGTTTCGTCGTTCATATCATTTGCCAATGAAGTAACAAACTTTTAAAGTTTTTTACTATATACCACTTACCTGTTTCACTGCATTCTTATTATTGTAACACTGGGCATCTGCATTGACACTCAAGTTTCTTTGCCACATATTTCGTGTATTTTGGCTAACAAAGCTTTGCCGATTTTTTGTAACGTTACCTACACCTTTCCTGATTACTTTTCTCCTCACACGACAAGTAAATGATTAACAATTCTCCAAAGATTTAGACTTAAGGGGTGATAAATTTAGAGAGTTAAAATAACGAAAGCACTACTTTGCATTTCAAAAAGCAAAATTGTAACTGATTTTTCATCCATCCAAACTTGCTCACTCTGTCCAAAACAAGTTCTAAAAATGTTGCTCGTGATTCTGCTGTTGACGCAAAGAAAAAAATATTTAGGCCTATTAGAGCAATAGACTTTTTGGTACAAATTAGGTTTACACTTTGAACCAGCGATGTAATATCCCACCGCATGTTCTGCTGCAGTGGCGTAGCGATGTTAATGTCACCCGGGGCCGACCATAACAATGCTTCCTCTTTCCACTCCTCACATTTGCTTACAACAATATAATATGAGAGAAAATCATGTATCATGCATATTACAACAATAAGGAATAATAAAGCACCTTGAACATCACAATCAAATGCTCACAAACTGAAAGGGGTCTTATTTTCAATTATTGATTATTGATCTTGCTTTCTCTGCTTGTTAGCCACCCTTCTCGTCATTACTTTTCCTATTTTTTCTGCCTTATGTACTTAATAAATAGCATAGCTGGCACACGCTAGGCTGTGATTCAGCGGGAAGTTTTATTTTTTGTCATTACGTGTGAATCAGTTGGCGCCGTGGATTCAATGTGTTTTCCATGACAACAACAAAGTGCACAGGGCTAATGAAGCCTTGAAGCAACTTGGGTTTGCTTTTTCGTCTTACTTAGAGCAAAGTGCTCGTAGTTTGTGAGTTTTTTACAACTGCGGCAGATCTTTTGCAGGTAACCATTGCCTTCGTATTGAAGATTTCTTCTTTCTCTGATAAAAAGAAAGTATTAGATGCTTTCGACAGGCATTGTTGGGATGCAGCATGCTGCAGCAGAATGAGCGAAGTTTGGGATTACCGGTGTAGTTGACTGGCAGTGAATCGGTGTAGCGCCTTCCCGCTGATTTTATGGTCATGTGTATAATTCTTAGATTTGCTTTTTTATTGTCAAGTTTTGATATTTTCAAACTTTTCATAATTTCTACATTTTTACGTTAAACTAATATTCACAACTGTTCCAAATTTCCATTTTTGCTGCCACATTTCGAGTTTTTGCAACACCGCATGTCGGTTAGAAAACGCAGAAAGGCCGTAAAGCCTATAGCTAGTGTTACCATACGTTAGGTTTTTCCCGGACATGTCCGGGATTTTAGTGGCCAAATATGCGTCAGGGAGAAATGTTAAAAAGTGCCTCAATGTCCTGGATTTTGGAATAAAGCCTTTTATGAAATCTAACCACAATGTTTTCACAGTAAAAATTACTAAGTGCTAAAGAATAAACTTTGTAATTTTTTACTAAAAATGGGTAAGCGAAAATGTAAATTTACTGACGAGATGACGGCACGACATCCATGTTTCCGGAAAGGAAGAAATGAATGGGAAGCAGAATGCTCAGTTTGTAAACCAGAAACATGCATCTCGGTTTCATACAAGGTATCGCGGATTTATACTGTAATCACATCTCATTTCTGATAAACATTGCAAAGCAGTAAATGGAGCTTCCTGATCAAGTAAAGTGACAAATTATTTTGTCAGAACGGGATGTAAAATAGAAGAGGAAGTTAATTTTTGCTGTTTTCGTTTTGTACTGTATTTATCCTATTCACGAATTTATACCATAATAAAAGTGTTTTCGTCGCAAAATATGGTTACAGTGACTAACATAAATCTGTCAGGAATTGCGCCTCATCAGATATCATAACCCTACCTATAGCAGTATGTCAAAGTATAGTGGATTTACCTTTTCGCATTACGACTTCCGTTTCCTACTCGCTATTGTATTCCGCACGTGAAGTCTGGTTTGTATCAACTTGTCATTTTCGTCAAGGGAATTCGTGTGTGCGCGCTCCACTGCGTTTGCGCATAACCTCGATTCGCAATGCATTCGGTTTTGTCCTTCAGCGTGGGCACCACGCTTTCAGTGAGTGGAGTTTTGTATCCCTAGCGCACGGACCGTGTTGGCTGTTTCTGCTGTCGCGCCATCGTAAAGCTTTTCTGCTGCTGTTAATCAGAAGCCTTTTGNAAATAAAGATTTGTGCACCAGGAAATCAGTGAAACGAACTATCAAAGAGGTGAGAGCCAAACGCCTTGTTTCGGCTTGGCAACTTAAAATGTCAGACAGTTTTAGTCGGGAGTTAGAACAACACTCATACAACGACTAGGCTGCCTCGTTCAGTCGTTGGTAGCGTTTGGGAAAACCAGCATCTCTGCATGCAACGACAGGATTCCTCGCAAGCAACGTCTACGCTGGGCAACACCCCAAACCTCAACATAGGTTCCCAAACCAAGGAAATCCTACAAAAGTAACTGATCAGCCATGACGCATTATTTGCTCTCTGTATAAAACTCTTATGAGCAAACTTTTCCTCAAAAGAGTTCCGAGGCATTTTTGAACTTAAAAAAGTCTGCATTAATTATGCAGAACAAGAAAAACTTAACCAGCATGTTTTAACAGAGTGCTTCGGAAAGTACTTTGAAAAAAAGACATGGTTTCGTTTTATTTGCCTTCTCAGAAAAGAAACTTTTTGGCACTCTCCCACCTCTTTTGAATAAGCGTCTGGGTTTCATAACAAAACTCTTGGGAAAACAGTTCAAGGATAGCAAAGTAGGCCTGCTCCCAACCTCTTGTTGCAGAGATTGTGCAGTGCGGTTTCATTGGTATGTGCACATTTTTTATTGAATTCAGTATAAATTTTAAACGGGGTAGAGGGCAAACTGTTTTCTTCAACTCGCAAACAATGTAACAATAAAGAAACTGACCTTTTTGAATGGCTAAATTTTGAACAGTCATTTTTTAAAACCGTTTTTTTTAAGGAACTCCTTGCAAAACTTCATAAAAAATAACCTATGCAAAGTCTCCAGACGAAGAGCTTGAGACAGAGACCAAAATCCTTCGAGACCGAGACTCCAAGAAATGGGTCTTGAGACATGTNTCGAGACTCCATCACTGGATTGCAACATAGACAGTCATGGCACAGAATGTTGAAAAGATGCTTCGGAAAGCAATAAATGAATGACTGTGCAATGTGCAACTTTTTACAAAAAATTCTGAATCCTCAAAATGTCGAGAAAAGTGTTTCGGATATTCTTATCTGGTTCCCATTTGAAAGCAGTTTTTGGATATCCGTATCTGGTTGCAAACTCACTATCCTGCAGGATATCCATTCGGCAAACAGGATAATGATCATCTTTGCAATTCTGCATCTCTGGAATGACACAATTGACCTTCACTATATTCGACCGCTCACCGTTACAGATTGCACACTACACACATTCTGCAACATCACTCTGCCGAGATTAAGTTGCACTATGGATATGTTGGAATAAATGAATTGGGATCTTTCACATGTTGTGTCTGTCTAGCTCAGTGGTTCTTAACCTAGGGTAAATTTACCCCTGGAGGTAAATTTCATCTTCCAAGGGGTAAATTTACTGAAACATAAATTCAAGCAAATGTTAATTTATTTTTATAAGTCCTAAACTGTAAGAGTTTGTTAATTTCATATTTTAGGAAATGAGCCCCACTGAGTGTATTGGGGGTAAATCTGGTAATCTTGTTTGATAAAACGGGGTAAAAAAGGTTAAGAACCACTGGTCTAGCTCATTGTATTGTTCTTGGGCACCATCTGCCGGTGACCACTTTATTCATTATCACATGTGGCAAGGCTGCCAATTTGGCTTTTTTGAAACCAGATTTTGAAATTATTGATTTTTTAACGCACTCGCATTTTTTAGAAAGTCAAAGAAAAGCCATACAAAATCTGGCTTTTTTTAGTCGTAAAGGCAAAGCATTAAGTCTGAGCTGTGTATTCACTACAAATCCCTTTTGGCTGAGGGTGCACACTAGCAAAGAATATTGGTGACATTTTCTTTGCTGTTGCCCTATGTTATGCATGATGTATTTAATAAGAAACAAATGTACGACTGTGTAATCACTGGGAAAGAAAATGCTTTTGAAAATTGGAATTGTATTTCTTGTATGGATGTTCTGACGAGTTCTAATGTCTGTTTTGTGTTTGGATATGCATGTTGTTTTATAGGCTATGCTATATGGCATTTTTGGATAAGGTCTGGTTTTTCTTGGTGAAGACAGGTTCAGGTTGGCAACCCTGACAATGACATGTGGTGCCGTCTCTGTTCAGGGCCCAGGCCAAAACAAAAGTCTATCTACTGCTGCGTGCACTGCACATTGCATTTGTTAAGTGATTTGGAGGATACGTTTGACTGATTTGCAGGTTGAAGTTAATTGAAACCTGGATGCTTACTGTAGCTACCGCACAAGGACAATGATTTAATTTTGGAGTTGTATTGTCAGAAGTAGGTAAGAACATGTGGATGACTTTTTTTAGTTGTTTGAATTTTTAAGAGGAGCAAACCACATTTTTTGGCTTAATAACTTCCATTTTGAATTTGAATGATTAGTGAGATAAAATCTAATCTTATGTTGTGCAAAAGTTTCATGCTGAGCAAAATTTTCAATGTTCAAAGTTTTTGTGTCTTTAACTTGTATGTGTAGCATCATCATGTCACTGTATTCTATGTGTTCTTTATTGGACTGCAGCATTGCATTCTAATGTTGTATGCACTGCACACAATTTACCTTACCAATGATGGTGCATAGAAACACTGAAAAACCTAATCTTTGGTATCACTAATAGTCTTGTAATTTTGTCTTTACATGTGATGAGTCGCATCAATGCTTGCATAACACTTAACAGTTTTTGCAACAATATGTTATATATCAGGGGTGGCCCACAAGTCAATCGCGATCGACCGGTTGATCACCAAGTGTCAGTTGGTCAATTGCGCCTGATTTTNCATTGATTGAATTGACAAGTTACCTAAAAAGACCACTTTTCAGTCAATACTGCAGAAAGTACATTAAACTTATTATCAATTGGTTGGTCACGTATATTCTTTCGTGCCTCTTGCGATGGCTGACCACAGGCTAGTGTGGCAGATGCCGCAAAGGTGTTGCAATATGTTTTCCTGTTATTGCATAACAGACACTGCCTTCTATCTGTGCATCACTAAGGCGATGGTATACTGTATTTACACGTGCGATACTCAACTTCGGCATTTTGTACTTGTGAGTGTATTATCATCCAGTGGATCGCGAGTTATCAAGAAATTTTTTTGTCGATTTCAGTCAAAGACAAGTTGGCCACTCCTGTTATATATGTTTAGCTATGGTTGTGCTTGCTTTGGTAATATTTTCTTTTATGATTTTGCATTGAAACATGAATAACAGATGTCATGTGGTAAGCTAGTTCAGTGAACATTAATTTTCTGGAAAGCTTAAGAAAACCATTTTTTGCAAAACTAAGGCCAAATGACAGCAATGAAAATAGGCAGTGGCTACAGAACCACCCGTGGATCTTCAAAATTGAAACCTTTTTCAACCACCTCGTGTAACATTAACAATAACGCACAAAGAGAATGCAGTAGGCTTGCTAGAAATACAGTAAATGCAAAATCCTAACCGTAGCCCTAATCCTAGTCTAACGCTAGCCTAATGCTAAGCTAACCCTAACCTAACCCTAGAAGCTAACCTAACACTAACCCCTAAAGCAAAAGTTGGAAAGCTTTGAAAAAAGTAAAGAAAAACTGGTCCCACAAACTGAAATGTGCAAGCAGTCACTATTACGAAAACATAAGGCACCAAGATGAGAGGCAAACCCACAACCATTGGCATGACAGACTTGAGACATATCCGTTATGCTGCCAGGTCGACGCCGCTTAAGTGACACACTGACCGCTTTATTCAAACCACGTCATGCGAGGCAGTACGGTGGAATAAGTTTTGAATTGAGAAGATCCATGGGTGGTTCTGTAGCCACTTCCATAAAAATATGCAAAACACAATTGGTACAAATTCCCACCAACACTTAAATCTAAAGAAAGAAAAAAGATATGCAGAGAGGAAAAAAATGCAGTAGCAGAATTAAGTGCTCATGAAACTCAAGTTCCAAATCCCATAGCAAACAGAAACAAACCTATTTTTACCTTGTTTTTGGAATATAAACAAAGAAGTAAATTATATAAAGATGTATTAGTAAAACACTTTTACTTGAGTTGCAAATAAAGCTGTACTTGAGTGACTAGTAACAAAAAGCAAAATTAGTTGTTGTTGAAAAATGTCCAAATCAAATCATCCACAATCAATGAATAAAGAAAAGCATGTGGTGGATGTCCTTGGAAATACATTTAGTCAGTTTACTTGATAAAACTGCTGTGTCATAATGCTGAATACTGATCAGTTGACATCTGGTTTCAGAAGGAAGGTATGCTTTTGTGACTACCTCTTGTCATGTTTGCTAGTGATACATCAGATCTATATGTCATATCTACGGTTTTGCTCTCCTCATATGATGTGTTTAATGAAGTACAAAAATGTAATACCGCAGACCTTACAGGCAACATGTTAAGTAACCTTTTTTGACATACCTTTTTGCAATGCTACATATTCTGATATTGATTTTAATTGGACAACAACGAGATGTAGATTTTTCCCATAAATATTTTGAAAATGAGTGGGTCACAGGTTGACTAATCCTTATTCACAATGGGCTAGATCAGGGGTTTCCAAACTATGACCCGTGGGCCAGATCCAGCCCACAAAGACTTTTTGCCAATAAGGAAAATTAATATAACTATGAAAAATTTGTTGATTTGGCAGAATGTAACATTTCTTGAAACAATCACATTTAGGATGTCCGGCCCTCAGACTGTTGTGTAATAGCTTCTATGGCCCTCAGGCAAAAGAGTTTGGAGACCAATGGGCTAGATAATTAAGAGAATGATGAGTGTATGCAGAGTGAATGCTTTGTTCAATACCATGTAGTAATACACAAAATATAAAGAAAAAACATATTTATATGATAAAAGTTATCAAAGAAACAGGATCTCCTTGCTCAGACAACCTGAAACGGTGTGAATAACATTGGTTCCTTCTATTGAAGATGTCCATGTAATTTACCAAAAGTACATGTAGGGGATTGCATGTCAGTTCGCCTGATTGCATGATTATGACTGTGTAAGGTATTGCATGGTTTACTAGTTTTATCATGTCACTGCAAGTTCTATGCTTCATTAACTTTTCTATGGTGCACTGAAATGTATTTTTCCTAATGGCAGTCAAAAGCATTGCTGGAACTATTTTGCCTTAGCCAAACATGATTCGTGGAAGTGGTCACACAATAAGTTCAGAATGCATGACCTGCTTAGTTGACTGGGACATCTGTAATGACATGCATGGACAAGTGTTCTCATGGTTTCAGTGCTAGCAAGCTGTTAGCAACTTCTTTGACCACTTCAACCAATCATGTTTGACTAAAGGCAAAATAGCCCCAACAGAGCTTTGCCTCATGAAACAAAATAGACACTGCCTTTCCTAATTTGCAGTCTTTTTACAATCTGCCTCTCTGAGAGTTTTTCTGTATTGCAGAGTTGTTGTCTGTGCATGCTCACAGCAAATAATGGAGTTTTTACTAATTTTTAAAAAATTGAAAAGACCCTGTAACCATACATTAATCTGGACTGAATGTAGATATAAACCACAAATGCTTTTGCTTATCCTATTTATTTTACTCATAAACCAATAACTTTTAAAGTATCCAGATTTGACTATGATATAATAATGTGTTTCTGTGATTAAATAATGTTATTTGGTGTTATCTGGGCAAGTGAATGATGTATTAGTGCTACAATATGTTGCTGAGGTTTGGGTGGTCCTATATATTTGCAAATGACTATTTTATCTCATTTGTACATAAGCATAGCAGCGGGCCAGGTAAACTGACTTCACCTGTTGTACCAGGCTTGCAAGCCATAGGTTAGCGACCTTTGACATAAATAATCAGTTCAGTTCTCATTGCATGCCAAAATGGCTTCTGATTGCTATCTTCAGAACAGTTATACAATTTTACCTTGAACATCTGCATGCAAGGTACAGCAGTGCCTAATTTATTCAAAATAACAACTGGATTTTATTCACCATACAGTAAAAGTTATCAAATGTTTTATGTTAAGAATGTGAATGTTGATCATCACCAAATCACACAATTTGCTAAAACTACCAATACTGCAATTTTCAGCATTTCTTTAACAGTTGAGCCTGTCTTGTCAGTGTCATTCAATGTGCTTCATTGTTTTGCATGTAAAAACATGTTTTTTTATTTTTATTTACTAACTCATATGTTGTGAACTTTTTCTTTGAGATAAAACAGATAAATAATGATCAAAGTATGAGTTTTTTGGATGCTCATCCTTTTTTTCTAGCAGTTAAGAAGCTCATGCTAAATTATGGTTTGTACCTTTGTGAGCCTCATGGTAGATATTTTGTTATGGAAGTGATGGAAAAAGGTGTTACATCTGCCATATTCATGGTGGCTAAGGTTTTCAATTTCTTTGCTCATTTTTATGTATACTTCTTCATCAGTCTTTTAACAACTTTCTGTTTGAAGGTATTTGTCATGCTGCCAATATATGTAGTGATTTGTATCCTTTTCTGAAATGTTACAACCGCTNTTTGTTTGGAAGAGATTTGTACATGTGGCAATACCAAAGCGAAACACTTGGATTCCTGTGCGGTCTCTGAGAAAATTTGATATTGAACATCCATCCAAGCCTGACAATTTAGTGCTATATGAATTTGATGGCTTTCCCATAAACCTACTCAGATTGACAGGACTTGTGTTTGTAAGTTCCTGCTGTCTTTTTGAAATGTCACTTGCTCATGCTTATAAAATAACCTATTTTTTGTAGGTGGCTCATCAGGCAGTTTTCCTTCATTTTGTGTGGAAATGGAAAAATGAAAAGGATAAACCTGGACCTCTGCGTATGAGGTGGTATGCTTTTAAGGAGAGGACTTACCCATGGATCTCTCCAGATAATGGAAATCTGCTCCCCATTTGGTATTGCCAGTTCCGTAGGGAAATTCTTAGTATGATTGGTCTTGCATGCACTGGATTCGTTATGGTGTTTTTTGCAAGAACTGCTGGACAGTTTACAAAAAAGATTATGATTTCCAAAGATCACAAACTGCTTAAAATAATAACTTTTAATTTGTGGAAAAATGATAAAGTACATTTGCATCAAGCTGGAACCCTTTACCTGTCAAATGAAACTACACTCCAGTCTTTCGATGCAAAGACAAAGTTTCACATTACAAAATCTGCACATATTCCTCATCCTGCACTGCTGTACACTGTCCTTGGTGCATACAGGCAAAAAGATGCATAGGATATTAACCTATGCATGAAGATCTTAGTTTTATCACAATGGAATAGAAAGTGCATGTAATCATAATGAGCACTAAAACAAACTCTTTATTTTGTTTGGCAGCAGTCGGTTACATTCAGGCAAGATGAGAATAGCTGCATATGTGTCGAATGTGCGGTACTGCTTTGCTCACAAGCCCCAAGGAGTTTTCTTATCAACAATTCGTGTGTTTCATGCAAGCTTTCCGTAGTATCTTTGAATTCACGTTTCAGTTTTCCGTTAAATGGGTGTATTTTTGTCAGATATTGATAAAAAGGCTGGAATCAAATTTTTATATGCTTGCATAGCGACTCAGGTATTTTTATGCATACGTTTGTTCGAAGCATTACCCACACTGATGTAATTGTTTGATCTGATGTTTAAATCTCTAGAAATTGTGTAGAGAATAATCACCAACTCCAGTAAAGTTTTTCATATTTTCTTTATCTAAAGTTGTCTTATAACTAACCAGTTTTTGCTTTGTTGGCGCCATTCACAATCGCGACATAGTTGCCATTAAAGTTCAAACGGTTGTTTTCTGTATTTTTAATGTTCCACAGTCTTAATCGTGCTAATTTCTTCAGTAGATAGTTCAGAGTACTGCAAAGAGCAAGACACTGTATGTCAGCCATCAGGTCCTTGTGGATGATATTACTTAAATTGAATTGTTCCATTATAAACTGTTGCAAGCAAGAGCGGGCTCAAAAGATTTCTGATCCTCCTCATTGTTGAAAAATTGCGTTTACATTATACACCATCGTAAAATTTTTAAGCATGTGAATGCATAGTTTAATGTACTTTTTCCTTGTCGCTTACAGGAATATTTTAAGTAAATAAGACCGCCGTCTTTAAGATTTCCATGATTTCCTCAGGCATAATGCAAGATCGTTACTTATTTGTCCAGATGCTCTGAAGGTTGTCTTTTTTGCAATAAAGCGTTGAACCTCTTACTTGGTTAGCACTGCACCACTGACAGAAAGGACAGTTGTTAGCAACGATAGCCACATTTGTAATGTCGCACAGCGCTTCAGATTTTCAAGGAACATTCAGAGGATAATTGAGCAGATTTGAACGAAAAACCGCTCTTGTAATCATGAATTCAGCTTTTCGGTAAATAAAAATTGGGTGTAGTTTTTACAGACCTGCATTGCTCAAAGTCTTGGATGCACTGGTTCAAATTTCTTCTCACTCTTGGAACTTGTTCAATATTTTGATTGACAAGTGGCAAAAAAGCAGAAATTTGTCCGATAAACGAGTAGAAAACCTCATTCTTAACATTGTTGACAATCGCTTGAAATTTTATTAATTCTTTTCTGTGTGGAACGGATTTAATCAACTAAATGTCTGGCACATTGACCATCTCCGGTTGTTATTACAACTTTCGTGTGTTTTTTCAGCATGTGGGCTTGCCTTAGGTAGTATTTACGTGCGTTTGGATCAAACATATCTTCTTTGTTAAAAAGAGTGCGAGGTTTTTGCTGTGACCGGGAGATAGTAATCTTGATAATTGTCATGGACCCGGTCCAAGCTCAAAAGCTTGCTGCAGAATTGGAAGTAGAGATGATGGCTGATATGTACAACAGGTAATTTTTTTCAAGGTTGGTTTTGAGTTGCAAAGATGATAAGCACTAAATACTCCGTTTGTTGTTTTGTTAGAATGACGTCTAGCTGCCAAAAGAAATGCATCAGCACGAAATATTTGGAAGGCGAACTTGAAAAAGGTGAAGCAGTTTGCATTGACCGTTGTGTTGCAAAATATTTGGAAATTCACGAACAAATTGGGAAGAAGTTAACACAAATTTCTCAAGCTGACGAAGAAGCAATGAACAAAGCTTCAAGCTCTGCCTTGCCGCACAAGTAGAAGCGTGTGTACCGTGCGAAGTGAAATTATGCTTCTTCTGATCAAAGCTGCCCGAGCAGCTGTAATGACTCAACACAAGACTCGGAAAGTCGAAAGCGAGGTGGCAATTGTAATGGCAACCGAACTCCGAGGCAGTTCAAGGGGCACTGCCGTTTTCTCAGATCTTATCCGCTCAGTGACGACTATTTATCTCGGCTCAACGAGTAGGTCGTTTAGGCTTGTATCCGTGTTGTTGTGTGAAGAAGTCGAATTAATCCGATTAAAATTGCTCCACTGTCTGAAGTTGGCTTCGTCAAATTTCAGTATGTTCTCTCGTCAAGAACGCCTTTGACTTAGCGTCTTTTCAGCGCGTCAGTGCATAGGATGCTATCGGTGTGTCGGGTTCTTGGTTGTGTTGCTGAGCCGAATGTAAGGTATCGTCGGTCTATCACGATTCCGCAGAGATCCCTACTAGTTGAGGGGTCAACCTAGTTGTTGCAGGAGCACAGGTCAGTCTACCAACTACTACACCTGGCGTCTTGAAGTTGCCAAGCTAATGCGAGGCGAATTAAAGGCTCTCATCACTTTGTCCGTTAATAACTCGCCAGAAGCACTCTAAGTTGATTGCTTCTTTCGATTATATAAACTACAAAACCTCCAATAGCCTTGAATGTGAATTCAGAACAACGTAACGTTAAACAGTTCAGTGTAGACTAACAGTGAGCAAGAGCATTGAACGTTCACATACCGCAAGAGGAAACAGCGACCAACTGTGATGAAATAGGTTTGCAGCAGTGGTGGAGGAAACATTTTCAAAGTGGAGGGCACAAGTGCACGTCATAAAGCTATGAAAAATTTTTTTTAAAACGATTTACTTCAACAATAGCAACTGTGTCTCTTTAACCTATTTAAGCAAATTAGAAACCGGGGCCTAGGCCCATGTGGCTTCCCAATAAGGACTGAGTTTACTAGAAAACTTGGGGGAACAAACTTTGTGTGATATGCGTGTTATGCATATCACGCAAATATAATTGTATTGTTTGCGTTTTGATAACGTCACCATGCTCACTCAACCGTAGTACAACATTTTTGCAAAATTGGCAAATTATGGAAACGACATATTCCCAACTGCCCACTTGGCTACGCCGGTGGTGTTACGGCAGTTGCATAGTACTGTGCTGGTAGTAGTACTTGACAATGATTACTAGGTACATGCTTCTTTACTAAGTAAGTGTACAAGAATTTAGTAGTAGCACTTGAAGAGTTCTTTGTCACAGTAGAAAAAAACAACACAACACTTTAATTATTCTTTGAAAACCAAACAATACAGTAAAAATTATGAACGTGTGAGCCAAATAAATAATTGGCGGTTGCATCGTGCTATACCAATTAATAAACATACATCTCCTAGATTCCATTTAAGAGTATGGTGACGAATGAGTACAAGCATGATAAACCATTTGTATCCACGAAAAGTTTACACTTGTGAGATTTTTCGATATACTGTAGCAGTTTCGTTTATTTGCACATTTTGTAGGATCTTACCGATTGTGTCTACCATATGAAACTCAGTGACAACCTTCAGGATTAAATTTAAATTCATTTTTCTCGTCAAAGCTATTTGCTTCAACACTGATTAAGTAACACCAAATTATACAAACCAACGATTATACAAGTAGAATTTGTCTAACTTTTCATGCTTTAATTCGTTACTTTTTCGTCGGTCCCGGCAGAATTCCTATCTTTTGTGTACATTTCTAGTCGTCAATTTGCTCAATCACCCCTTTCTATCCCTTAGAAGCGTTTTGTTTGGCTGATACGTTATTTGTAGTTTCGCTTTTGATGTTTAAAACAGCTAGTACGTGTGGGAATTCAAACAATTTAAGGATCTTTATCTGAGAATTGTTGCACCTCACAATTTGTTTATCGAATTTATACACGAGGTGCGAAGCGCGACCCGACTCCCGATTGAGAGAACGCGGAAAGTCTATGCAGTTTGTTAAGGTGTTAGATTAAATGGAGGGATCCAGATAGAGCAGAGGAATTAATTGTTGTATTCAACCTAACGTCATAAAATTTGTATTTTACTACAAATAAGAGCACTATGTATACGAGTTACTGTGATAAAGTATACGAGCTTCTATGATAGAGTTTTCACCTGTTGGCATAATTCGTCACTTCGCCAAAATCGTCACTTTTTTCTAATCCCCATGAGGTGACGAATTGGCAAATTCTAGTGTAGTTAGAAAAGCAAACGAAATAGTCCATATGTTATCTTGCAATGGCAGGAACAACTTCGGCAGTGTATTAGAAACAAAAGAAAACGTCATTGAATAAAATGAAATACTGCGTGCTGGACGTTTCGAAACTGTTTTTATTATGAGCAAGATTCAATGAATCAAGCGTGGGGGTTTTGGCCACAAAACAAATAGGCTAGTTGGTGACTGGTCAGTAGTGCTTCCGATTCGGGGCAAAATTTTAAAACCCGGGTTTCAGGTAGCTGAGAAAAGAAATCCGTTTTTTTTCGGGTTTTCAAATGAATGTGATTTTGAGCGTTAAAATTTAATATTGTTGTGAAATTACTACTGTTGGTCCCTGCGCAATTTATTAGCGAATTGTTAATTAAATTGAGCACAGTTTTTCAATGATGTTTATAA
>JGI24021J15306_10006138_pt1 | contig 14393 bp, 6 predicted proteins | sample Ectturendosymbi1_FD_15306 | JGI IMG/M metagenome (IMG submission 15306) | reverse complement strand
CAAATTAACAAGCAAAAAGTATGCGGAAACACTTAATCTCCTTGCGAAGGTAATAAAGTTTTTGTAAAATATCAAGCTCAAGGGGGGGGGTTAACCCCAACCCCCCCCTTGCGTACGCCCTTGTCACTCCACCCTCTGATGTAGTAGTACTTCAAAGTATTTTGTGTACAAAAGAGTCAATAGTCTCATTATACAAAAATTTATGAGACTGCAGTAATTTGTAAACGTACTGGTTGGTTCCCTGTTTTTTGTGCAAGACGAATGAATGAAGGTGGATATGCTGGAGCAGGGTTGGTAGACACTTCATCAAGGCAGTGGACTATCTCCATTCTTTAGGTTGGGAATGTTAAACTGGATATTTTCAACTGCCAAGGAAGCAAGCGAATTTTGAGGGTGCACATGGAAAAATGTAAATTCCGGAATGTGGGGCCAAATGTAAATTAGGTCAAATTTCCAAAAATTCTCACAAAAGGTTAAACAAAATATTTGCGACCAAACCAAACGATCAAATTTTCACAATAAAAACGCCAAGCTTCCCTATGCTGAAGTATATTCTGCCTATTAAAGTTAAGCAGCAGTGGGGTCAGTCCCGTCGCCACGGGGGGGCTTTGGTGGGCTTAGCTCCCCAAACAAAGCTCCAAGCCCCCTCAAATTAAAATACGAAACATTATAAATCAGTGGAATTTTTGTTAAATTTGAATGTCAAGCCCCCCCTTCACAAACGTCAAGCACCCCAGCACAAACGTAAGGCCCCCCTATTGACGACTTTCTTGCGATGGTCTGAGTGGGGTGTTATATTTTGCTGCATGTTGTATGCCAGTTTGTGTTACTTGTGTGGTGGAATGTAGTGCATAAATGGGAGTAAAAACCACATACATGAACTTCATAGACTGTACACATAGTCTGACAAGTTTAAAAAATGTGCAAATGTGCGCATCGCAACATGGACATGATGGTGAAGAAACCATCCAGCCTGACTGTCTGGAAACAATTTGCCCCACTACATGGTTGAATAGTAAATGCTTCCTGGGCCCAAAAAGATCATGGCAAGGCTCATCAGTGCATGAGATGGTGAGATGGTAAATGTTAGAATTTTGAAGAGTGAACTTCAATAACTACGGGCGTAGCCAGGAGGCATTGAGTCCATGGCCTCCAAAGCGTGTAATATAATTGTTTACAAAAAGGTCGGACCACGGTTGAGTGAACATCGTGACGTCATCGAAACGCAAACTGCCGTGACACTCAATGCATTTTGGAAGATAGCGGTAAGTTGTTTGCTAACTACATCTATAGCTTTATTCACGCTGCATTATGGTGTAATCAAGGGCATTACGGCACGTAAATCCTGAAGTTAACAAAGAGTGAAGCATTTTTTATTTCAGAGATAGGCAAAAAGGGGAGCATTTATATCTAAGGGGCACCGTTCAATGGGGCGCCACAGACGTTTAGGAGAGAGCAGTTGCCCCAAACTGCCCCTCCCCCCCCGGATCCGCCACTGATATAGAATCTGAAATCGGCTACATTCTTGCAGATGGCTGATTTATCAAGCATTGCATGCTGGCCTTGTGTTTTTTGCAAGAAATCAAAATTACGAGTTGTGAACCGAATCGCGGAATTTAAACTAATGTCTGCAATGGTCAAGTATGTCGAGATATCGACAACAACCAAGTGTTTTTAGGTCATATTAAGTCGACTTGGGATCATTTACAACGGTCAGGTGAAAAAGCCAGGAAACATGAGTTTCATGTTAAGGCTTGCGACCAGGATCGAACTTGAAATTTCAAGCAGTCTAACAAAACCCTGCGCATGTAGATTTTAAGCAACTGATTTTGAGATCATCCACCATCCCCACAGAAAAAAACGTTTTGTTTCGTGAAAAGCATTTGCATCAGTGCTTTCCGGACACGCAGTCTGAGATACCAGTGGCCCACCGCATGTTTTCATTGTTCGCTGCTCAAAAACATTTTGATCAGTTAGTAGGAAAATTTACATTGACACAAATTAATCGCAGGCACTATTTGTTTTGAGAGCTCGCCTCATACGTTTGTTGCTAAAGCTTGGTTCACTTACTCAGCAAAATCTTCCGTGAGTTTGATAAAAGTCCTTAATGAGACCAACTGTGATTTTAGCTAAAGCGAGAACCCAAACCAAGCAAGCTTTTCAATGGCTTGTGCAAAGCCTAGGCTAAGCTGAAAAATTCAAGAAACCTTTAAGTTTCTTACATGTGAAGAGGCCAGACCTCTAAAATAACCCTTTTAGGAAAAGATTCAAATGCATGCTCATTGGACCAAATCATCTGATTAAAGGCGCATATCACGTCACACAAGGCGCATACACGTCACACAAGCAAAAACTATTTGAGAAAAGCAAAGTAGGCTAAACACAGTCGTTGTAAGTTTACTTTTGGTATCTTTCTCTCTTTTTGTTTCTTTCGTTGAAGCACTGCTTTCTCTGAGGCACGCAAGGTAACTGAACGCATTTTGGCAGCAATGCTTGTGAATACTGCGCTCGTCAACGTCACTGATGAAAGTGTTACATGCACGACTTAACAAAAGTGTGCAGTTTTGTATACAAGAAAAAGTGCACTTTGTTGAAGCTTTATTCGTAAGCCAACAGTGATCATTGAATGAGCTGGAAGGAATGCTGTGAACCCGACGCATGCTACAGCTGCAATCTCACGTTTTCTAACATACGGCGCACACCAGAGAACGATGTCGCAATAACTCAACGCCGGGCTCACGAACTCTCAGTCATGTCGCAGAAACACGACATGCAAAGTCATCGTTAGTAACTGCAGTTTTCTGGCAAGCTGTCTCAAGCTAGACAAGACTAACCATGACCATATTTGTCGATTCGTGAACTGGTTGTCCACTGAAATAATGTACACAGTGCACCGTTATCTCTAGCGTCCACAGTCTAATACAGTAATTTGCATAGAAGTTTGTAAAAGTATTTCAGTGGCTAACTGCAAAAGGTGAGTCAGTCTTAAATATTTTGGTAAACGATTCAGCGATATGCTGCAGATTCCTCATGTCAATAGCCACAATTGTCGAAAAAAAATATATTATTGGAAAAATATATTTTTTTCGACATTTCGACTTGGTAACAACTCATCTTCAGAAAAGATTTTAAAAATTTATTATTTAATTTTATTATAGATACTGTTAAAAATAAGAGTCTTAAATATGTATTGCCGTTCATCTAACAGCTGAAATATTAATTGAAAATCTTAGATTAAAAAACTTTGATGTAAAACCAGTGAAAGACCGATATCCAGAATCAGGGCCGCATCCAGCTGAAATTTTCGGGGAGCAAAATGATTGTAACTTGTTGTTGTACCTAACAACGAAACATGTTTTTGAAAATTTCGGTGGGGCGTAATTGTCCGGTTGCCCCTGTTGCAGGCATGTCCAGAAGTTCCATGCAAGGAGAATGAAAATGAGAGATTTTTAAAATTTTTATTCTATGTAGCTAGCTACCAGAGAGTTACTTCTAGAGTAAAGCACTACATTTATATTGCAATGAACGTTTCACAGAAACAATTTCATTGCTGCAGATTACGTTAAAAAAATAACACATTGAAAAGTAAGCGTTGCTAAATGCTGCTCAAAACCTCAGTCTGGGACAATATGGCATCAGTTTTAAAAGATCGAAACCAGATTTCTTGCATCTCATCATGTAGCATTGGTGGGTTTTCACCGTATTCATCTCTAGAACAGTTTGCTTCACACATATAAACAGAAGAAAGGTTTTCTTGCAATGATATACTCAGATCAAGATGAATACACATACGTTGGTACATACAAATCGAAACAGTTCTATACGAAAGCTATCTTGCAGTAACGTTTTGACACTCAGAAAAGCATGCCAATTAAGAAACGTGCATAACCGACGCAGCCTTGTACTTGTGTGCATGGGCGTCGGAAGGAGTTTTTCCAGGGGGGACACTACGAGATTTTTCCAAAATTTTTCTAGGGGAGCCAAAAGTGGTGAAATTTGTTGTTTCCCACTCGAAACTAAGAAAATAACCTTTTTTGCTACAATTTTCAAAAGCAAGGGGGGCCACGCCCCCCTTTCCGACGCCCATGGTTGTGTAAGAAACCTGCACAACCGACGCAGCCTTGTCCTTGTTGTGTGGGTGCAAAAATACAAAGCTACTGTTCTTCTTTAAAAACAACATTTTCGATCATGGACCACATCACTAGCTGTCTGTCTGGAAGAAACTCTTGAAACATTTCCGGATTATAAAATCCTGAAATTTTCAAATGCTTGTAGCTTTTATTTTGCTTGAACTTTGCTACAGATGTACTGTGAAATGCGAAGATGTCTGTCGATTTGATTGTGCGTTTTTAACAGAATTAAATTTCATACTGTTACGTTTCTTCCAAAATTAAGAGTTGAATACAGAATAAAAAGGAATGATAAACTTGATAAACAAAACTTCGTTTTTATTTTGCATTTATATAAACGTGCTCAAAACTTTGGAACCAACCGTTGTACAATATTTTTTAAAGCAAGCAGTGGCCAAACAACGCCGCGGATGGTGTGGAGTAATTTAGAAAAGAACTTTTGCGACGTAAAAATCTTGAACAATGGATACAATTTAACAACTGGTGCAGCATGTACTGCAGGTCAGCAGCTTTCACCAAATCTTCGCAATAAACGTCTTTCAAGTGACTTCTCGAAAAATAGTTTTAAGAGTTTCCATCCAAATAACACTCGCTTGTTTTCGTTACGCAAATTACTTTTTTAATAAACGTGCATGAGACAGCTTCGCACACCTCCCTTGACATTATATTATAGATTACCCTTTACAGTATGGGAAGTCATTCCAGCTGCCTACAATAAATGAGTCACTGAAACTGAATGCAATGACTACTTATGTGACAAACACAACAAACCCATTTGACAAATGTAGACATCGAAGTCGGTGCATTGAACGATGTTTTCTTTCTATCGCTGAACCAACCATCCATTTCATGCAGGTTATGAGTACAACACTAGCAGCGAACCATTTTCGGTCTATTTCAGTTTCTCAAAAATTGAGTTGTGTTTTTTGAAAGCTTTTAAATAATGCAAACGTTGTTTGATTTACAAAGGCCAAAACAAGCGAGGTAGTTCTGATGCACTTGTAGCCATGGAAACATTTTTAAGAGTTTCGTGTGGCAAAGCGCGCACCACAATCACCACAATGGTAAACGTGCAACACTGTCTCCAAGAAGGGGGTATTCAATCGCAAGAAAATTTTACGGGAAGATACCTAAAGCCTATTTAAATACACAAGACTGTTAACATTTTTAAGTGGAATACCTGCGCATTGTTCTGGGGGAGCATGACCCTCACGTCTCTACTAGATCCGACGTTGGCTGGTGATCAAACTTTTAGAGTCTGCCATCATGGCCTCTTTCGTCAATCAGCCTCGCTCTTATGACAAGCATCAGCAGTGACTAGGCTGCTGAAAAAATTTACCACGATTCCAAAGAAGCATTCTTTGGACTTCACTTGTCTTGCAAACTTTAGCATCTGTCGGCGCCACTGCCACTGTTTCGTGCAAGTCTATTGGAAAGGCAAGTCGTCCACCACCAGCGAGAATCAATTAACGTTTCACAGGTCGCTTTTGCCTTAGAGGTATTGCAACAAAAGGTTTTTGCTGTTTTGTGGTTGTCTCAACTTAGCTAATTAACGATTTTGAAAAGAAAAAGTAAAGTACGAAAGTCCTGCACTTCTGGAAACTAACATTTGCCACGTAAGTTGATCCTACGTCCATGGAAAAAAATATAAAGCTACTTTCCTTTAGCATGTTGGTAGTAAGAACATCACTAAACTGCGTGATTTCAACTCAAGTAGTGGCGGCTTCTCGAAGCAAAAGCAACAGAAGGAAAATTTTCCACTTTATTTATTCAGTTAAAGAAACGCTGCACCGTATTTTTTCGCTTTCTACCTCCCCCCCTTGAAGAACTTTTGCCTGACCCTTAACCTGACTCTTCGAAAAGACCAGCATGTCTGTTGTGGAAAGTAAATAATTTACTAAAACCAATTCTGCACCGCAACGAGCAACCTGCAAATTGTTGAATCTTTTTACAATCACACCCGTCACGAATAACAAACATATAGTCTTCTGCTTAACCATGTAGTGCTTTCTCATATTGATAAGTTTTATGTCCTTTTTTCAGTGCACTCTACTGTAACTTTGCAAAAGTTTCTGATTTAGAAACATAACTTTTGTTACTCCAAATAAACTAAAATTGAAGTTGTGGTTTTCCAACTAGAAAGACGTATGGCCCACAAAACCGGACAGACGAACAATACAAACCAAGCCTCATCCACATTTTAGTAAGTTTGATGCTAGGCAGAAATGGGTTACTCAGTAAAAATGTATGATGTTAAGTTGCGAGTTTTTAGGATTTAAGGAACCTTTCCTTCTATTTTTGTGACAAACATTCTAAGCCTTGATCATTTCTTCCGACTGCGCGGATTCGAAAGGTCCTTTGACAAAGCCACGCATTTCGTTCTTCACCATTCCGAGGGAATGTCGAATGTTTCTTGTAGTGAAAATACCGCAGTCTGTTGTGTCACTTGGTACTGCAACCTTTACAACCACTTTTTGCGATTATTTGTAGTTGGAAAGTGATTTCATTAGTTTTATGTTTTAGAAGTTGGCTTGAAAGCTAGCTTTTCTAATCAAAAACAAAACAGAAGTCTCTCTATATAGACTTCAGAAATGCAAAATAGGACTTGCTGCGAGCAGTCTTTTCCAGATCTTTTTGACTTGCAACAGAGTATTACATACCTTTAACGTACAGTAGATTTCTCCACAGGTTGCAAAAGCGAATGCTACTTCCTGCATCCCATGATGAAGCTGGCATTGTTGAGTTTGAATGAACGAAGAAGAAAAAGACAAGACAACGCATTTTCCAGCAAGCAACTGTCCTTTCAGAAAATTTAGCCTACGTTCCGGTTCCGTCAACTCTTGCCATATGCCCAGACGCAGCAGCTCAACCCCGGGTCAAACGGGTCCGCTTTCTTTGGAGTGCCGGTCAGCAATTGGAGTCTGCAGTGGATGAAACGACAACTGTTTGACAACGATCGCACGACGACAAACTCTCGTGATTTCCATATTGCTTCGGCGACGAGCGGGTCGTGGCGCCGTGCAATTAGCTGTTTCCGTGCCCTGTCTTGTTTACGTTAAACCCTAGAAGCACGAAGGGGAGCTTGTTTGCGGTTGAGCGCTGTGTGCTGACGTATGTCGTTTTAATATCTGCGCTTCACCTGCGCCATGCAGCCAAAAAGATTCAGCTCGAACTGTTGAAATCGCTTAAATTAGTCGATCGAACTAAGAAAAAATAAACAATCAGTTTTAGTTAAATTAACGATATGTTATACAGTTGTCTCTTTTGTCGATTAAAACTATTTTGATTTACTGATCACGAAGCGTATGAGACGTCAAACAAAAAATTATTCTTATAAACGAGAGAAGAGCCTCGTTTATGCAGTTAATCTCAGTAAGTGACTCGATCAACTCGCAAACTAAACAGAAGAAACCAGAAAAAGCCCCGGGTAGGCCGTTTAAACATTTTTGGACACAACCAAACTTTTGCATCTTGGTAGAGTTTGCAGTAGATTGTCAAGCGAAGTGTTCAACGTTTCTGAACGTGAATCTTCCCGTTTTCTGACGATATGTTCTATTAGAACGCACGCCAGGTTTTTGAGAGATACCTTGGACAAAGCTGAATATCAAAATTTCAAAATTAGCACCAGGAAGAGCTCGATAAATTTACGTCTAGACTACATATGGAGTAGTTTAGAGAGAATGATACTGCGAAATCACCGATTGCTAGCAGGTAATTATAGTTTGTTGAAAAAACTAAGCTTACTGACTGATTTCAAAAACTCTTTTCCCTAATAGTTTGTTTTCAATTAAATTATTGGTCGATATTCACTTCATACGAGATTCTGCCAAGATAAACATTGGAATGTCTGAGTTTTAGATTTACTTAGAGGCAAACAAAACCTTGCTTGTTAAACTAAGGTATAAATCGAGCCGGATGGCCTCTCTTCCTTTAAAGTAACAGCCAGTTCTATAACGATTCTGCTTTTGCGACTCATACTACCTTCCACTGTAGAAACAGAGGGCATAACCGTTGATAGCTCCCAGTAAAATACCATTTTCTAATGGTGCTAGACGCGGGCCGATCAACGTCATGCACTAAAAGAAGACGGTTACTGTCCTGGGTTTAGCAGGTTGGCCCTTGTCCATGATTTTGGCTGTACCACGGACCGAACAGATGCCGAGATTTCCGAGTTACATCAGCCAGCGAGTAAGCCTTGGCTGACAACGTTGAAATGGTAAACGTCAGTTGTGGTTCTGCTGACTGTTCGGCCTCAACCGCAAAACTGAGGTTCATTTAAAATCACATGCACTTGAGCCTGGTGACTAGCTACGCCAACCACAGCTGTCGCAAGAAGTTACCCAACAGCACTAACTTTCTCTAACCAAGCCCTGGATCACTGATGAGGAAGCTGTACCTCTCAGGTCTCACCCCGAACGGCGATACCTTTTGTCTCCGGCCCTCTGTGCATCACCAGCGGCTATTCGTCACACCCACTTTCCTCTTTGTTTCAATGCACGCTCAAAGAGCAGAGAAAAAAAAGAAACGAGAAAGGAAGGAGTAGGAGAAATAACAGAAAAAGGCTCGCACCGGATAAGGCATCTTCCTATCACGATGCAACGCGCAATTGCTGTGGCTGCGTGCGAGTGATGCGTAATGTCCGCCTATTGCTTGGAAAGTGTGCCGCCACTGTTAGCGACCTGTACCGGCCTCACAGGCCCTCTGTCGTACGTCAGACCTGAAACTCAGCTTGCTGTTCAGCGTACACCAAGCGACGTGTATAGCAGGAGAATGCCGAGACACGGTTGAAACCTGATAGAATTAAAAAACAACGAAGAACTTATTGGCAAGTAAAAACGTGTAAGCAACTTGGTACAAACTGCTGATTTAACTCTTGACTTTCAAGCTCTTTTGCGAAACGACATGACACGAGCTGCAATAAACTGAAATATTGACCTATAGACGCAGATCAGTGACGTCATTCAAATATCAACCAATCAGCACACCCGGCTTAAAAATCATTTGTCAGTCGCTGAGCGCTCCCTGCTGCTGCGTTATGTAATTTCGACCAATTAAGGAAATTCCTGGAAAACAGTTCGTGCGTTCAAAACAAAACAAAGTTAAAGAAATGCGCTTTTCTAAAATTAAACTTCTAAAAATCATCTTTGAGAGAGCCAACTGCTAAAATCTTGTGAAGCCTTTGACTGATGTTCACGCGGAGAACTCCGTCCAGTTTCAGTGCCAACACAATTTGCGTAAGATGTTATACTAAGATACTAAGCACAGAATCTTTACTGTTTCTTCATTTCTGCAATTGAAAAGTCGTTTAAAGATTAGTTTAGCCAACCAGCGTTTAGTTCAACACTTGTGATAAACAAACTGCATAAAATATCAGAAAAAATTATGTTGTTTTCATAATCTAACTAGCTAAGGGCAACCTTACCCCCTTCAGACCACTTGGAATCTGTTCACCTGAAGTCACTTCTTTTAATGAAAGCTTGCCATTAATTGTTTTTGTTCACATAACTCATGTGAGTATCACCAGAGCAATGAAGGGCGACATGCGAGGGGCGACTCTTCCCCGAACAATTACCTGAGATAACATAATAGTGCGTAAAAAATGACCTAATGCCAAAACTAACCATGTTGCTTGAAGGTGCTACAAAAATGCTATAAATGCTTCATTTCAGTTGGTAACTTTCCAAGAAAAGCTATGCAGCTCGTCGCCAAACTTCTCTTAAAACAGTAAAAGTCTTGGATATCGTAGGAAAAGCGTGTCACTTGATTGTTTTGTGATTTTTCATTTTTACGTCAGAAAGAAAGCAGAAAGGAAGTGAAACTTTGTTGTCAAGACCAAAGATGTGTTGCACAAATGTCTTGCAATGCAAGCTTAACAGCAACATACTACATCGTAACTCTTCAAATTCGTTGCTAAGACGATGAGAACCCGACTCTAACTGCCAAGCCACAGTTTTCGCTCTCCAACAAACCCCACTCTGATCTCGATCTCTTGCCACTGGCTGCTTGAGAATGTGTATGCTACATGCATTTCACCATTTGTAAGCAAGGCGTTTGTCAACAAGCGAGTGACGCTGGTGGCTGAGCCAGTCTTGCACAGTAGCATGGGATGGACACTCGACGCACTGCCCAAGTCTGTCCCGAGGGGTTGGCAGAGCATCTGCAGTACTTTCAGGAAACTTGACAGCATCCTGCGACGACACGATCTACTGGTGACCTCGATCATTTCACCAGACCGCAAACAANGCTGTATTGCAAGTAAAAATGTAAGAAATAACTTANATATTTTCAATAGTGAAATTTATGGNTTTGGCTGCAGGTAGAAGTTCCTCGATATAAAACGAGTCATTCAAGTTGNTCGTCTGCTGTGGCCGTCTTCCGCTTTAGTAGCTGCTACAAATGATTGCTACCAAGTCCTCCTTTGCCTATACATGAGATCCACGCTTAATTACCTTTTAGCCTGAGTTCTGAGAACCAGCAGCTTTCCGGGCGCTTGGTTCTTGTGGCCTGTGGAGAAACTTCGACGTCATCTATGGCAGTATTAGTGCTGTAAGTCGTTATTCATAGTAGACAACCGTACGCTGAAATTTCGCCAGCAAAGAAGCTCTTGCTTTATTTTAAGTCAAACTGACACCTAAATTCCAGCTGAAGTAACGAAATTAGAACAAAGCATTTTATATGTTCCTACGAAAGCTTGAGAAAGCGTGAAAGAACTTGTAATAATAAAGAAACATACAAAATTTTATGAAAAATTCAGTTTTATTACTTGCCAGTTTTTTGATGCACTTAATGCTGTGCTCAACAACTATTTAAAAGGCAACAAATCGTTGGATATTCATATCGATGCTTTTACACTCTGCATTTCATCACATCCCAAAGGCTTGCAAGAAATCTTTCTCTGCTGAAGTAATTAATCGTAAGATAACCAGGCACCGAGGTGGAGTACATACTCCACAAGACCCTTCAAGAAAAGGAGTTCCGCATAGAGTTTTTCGTAACAACTAACAGATGTTTTACAATTTCTGGTTATACAGAAATACGATGTCAAAGAGACAAGCACAGGCGAAACCAACCTCGCATCCAGCGACGAATATCCAGATGAAAAGGAACTACGAAAAAACGGAACTTGATTGCACGCTTCGAGACCGACGGTGTTGCTGCTTGGTTGCTGTTCATCTCTCCCCAGCGAACAACTGCATCTTTCCGTCTTGCTTCGCCGCTGATCAATTCAGGCAGAGTGCCTGATGGTTGGCTGTCTTATGAGCGTTTCGCAGTCGTGACTCAACCGTGCCGGAAGAGCGACGTCCGCCTACGTCCTCAGCCAAAACAAACCAGCGTCTTGGACCGAAACACCATCATCACTTCAGTTCGTTTTTTCTTGCGATTGCGTGCATTGCATGTGTTTTCATTTGACTTCAGCAGCTTTCTGGTGATTTGTAGCAGACAAACGTAAAACATACCTTCTTTCTCCAATACTGAGCACTTATGAATCACCATCGAAAGGCAATAATAATTTTTAGACGAGAAAAAGCTCCCGTAGGGAAACTGACAAGGTTTCTGTTGTAGTTGCCAGTTCTATTTAATAGTTTGACGGCTGGACTAAAAATATCTTCCGCACATCGCCTTGTTGGGAAACGAGTCGACCATCGCTTATAAACAAAGAAAAAACAGCGGTTGAAGCGAAAAAAGTTGGGTGCAAACCAAACTTTGTATTATGGAAAGAGCTCAAGTAAAAACCCGCTTCATGGAGGACGTTGTGCGATGATTGACTTTTCGTAGTTTTTAATTCGAGAAAATTTCTTGTACATCTGGTGACGCGTATAGTTCTGTCAGGATTAACGTTAAAAATAATGCTGAAGACAGAACCGCATCCTTGAGCGAGCTTCCTTCATGGGAGCAGTTTGTACTGGAGGCGTGACGAACGCAAATTAATGTGTAGTTTGGCGCAAGCAGCTCAAGGCGAGTTTTGCACAAAGAGATGTTTTTGGTGAGGATTGCGGTTCTCAAATACAGGGGTCTCCAAATTATTGCTCTCGGGCTACATCCGGCACACGAAGATATTTTGTCAGTAGTGAAAAAATAATATTTTTACGAAACATTGTTGATTTGGTTGAACACATTCCGAAACCTGTTTTTTCGGTCATTGACCGAGTTTTTTGCAATGACCGAAAAAAATTAAGTCGACTCGATCATAACCCATTTTTCCAATCATACAAAAATTTCCGAAAAGGAATGAATGACGGACGCTTTAATGAATGACGGACGCTCCAAGCGATATCGGACAAATGACCGAAATGTCTCAGAGAAAAAAAACAGCCCCGAAGCATCACATTACGTAAAATATCCACCCCTTGAACTGTTGTGTGATAACTTATGTGACCCTTTGACACGAAAGTTGGGAGACCCTGATCAAACAGCACAACTTCGTCCTGGCCTGTTGACCACATCCACCTACCAGCTCTTGCTTCGAATCTGGGAGCGTTAGTCAATGCTTCTTTTCTTCTTTTTTGCTTCGGTATATTTGGGTTTTACAGTTTTAATGATGCTGGAAACGAAACTATTCTTGCATGAGCGTCGGACGGATTTTTTTCAGGGGGTAGTAGTGGATTTTTCCAGGTGATGGCGAAAATTATCTTTCCATGGGGGGAAACAGTGGTGAAATTTCATTTTACCAACTCCAAATTAAAAGAAAAACATTTTTCTACTAAAACGTTCATAAGAAAATATCAAATTCTACAATTCAGGGGCAAGGACTCCTTGCAGCCCCTTACGACGCCCATGCTCTCTTGAAACGTATTACTCAGATATTTCCTTCTTGTTTTGAAACGAAGCCCCCAAAAACGTTTGATGTTAAGTTTGGAACCTTTCTCCATTAGCGATTGGTGCGCCCCCAACTGCAAATGGGCATGACGTTTTTTTGCTTTTGTGTAATTTGTTCTCTCCCAACCAACTACCAAAACAAGGCGAAGCACCCATGCAAGCCAACCTCTTACTAATCATAGATAAGCAACTGCTTCTTACCATGAACTTAGCGAAATATTTACCGTTGATCGTTGCTTGTCAAATTCGTTTTCACACTCAAACGCAAATGAGAGAGATGCACAACGATTGTGTAAAAGAAAGGGTATGTCAAATAATACACTAGAATTTGTTAAGCGAGAAAAATTAAGTAAACTTGTTATAGCAACTTAAATGGAACTGCAAGCCGTGTAACCATATTACTCACTTCGGTTTAAGATGACTATTCTAAAGATAGCTAAGCAGCAACCGTTTCTTGCACTGGCTGACTAAGATGCAAGGTATTCAGGTGAACTTATGTTGTTATCTGCAAAGAAATCAGCAGAAGAAGTCGAAAGATCGGTGGCGGGGCAAATCACCCCCAGACGTATGTTAAAAGACCGTGTTAAAAGTATTTTTTAGGTTCTCTGACCCAAGCACTTAGTTTTAGACATCGTTTTCAATCAAGGTGTTTATCAGCAAGACGTTTCCTTTCAAACCTTTAAAAAAACCTTGTGAGCATATCAATCAAAAGAAGTCCTTTCGCGACGAAGCATCAGCCACACTGATGTTAACAGCAGGGTATATTCCGTCTACTAAGTGGGCAATCTCGATTCTTACTTAATTAGAACATGTAGGGATCTGTGGTTCAAGGAAGTTTGGAAAACACCACTTAAAAAAGTACTAACTAATGTACTTTGCAAGACTTTTACAGTTGTAATGACTTTATGAAAAATAATAACAAAGAGAACAGGAATGCGTGGGGTTGTTTTGCTGAAAATATAGCCACGTCAGATCCGGTTGCTTCCACGCATTGCCAACAGCGTGACAATGCTCAAAGGACTCACATGTTTCTCAAAACCATAGTGTCAACCGTACTCCGGGATCATACATCAACTCACTCAATGCAATTATCTCCATTGAAAAAAGTCAAGCACGCAAAGTGCAGTTGTACTGACCGGATGCCGTGCATTCTTAATATTGCTTTTATTTCACGATGAAACACAAAAATATAGATCATTAACGCCAATGGTGAGGACTGCGGTTTCTCAAACACTTTGTACTACTCGCAATTTTGAGTACGATACACCAAATATTACAAGATTTTGACTACAGGTTCTTGGAGCATGTATGCTCCATCTTTTCGCTTGCCCTATCATCTTTCACATAAATCTATAGATTTTCAGCTTCTTTTGGAGAGTTACGTTATGAGAGTAAACATGTTCCATATTCCATTCTATAGGTAAAAGTAAAACCCAGGACATCCAA
>JGI24021J15306_10006137_pt1 | contig 14394 bp, 9 predicted proteins | sample Ectturendosymbi1_FD_15306 | JGI IMG/M metagenome (IMG submission 15306) | reverse complement strand
CTCCTGTTTCGGCGGAACGGGGGTGGGACGAATGGTTTTCGTCATCGATACCGCGAGATCAGCCACCTAGTGGCAGTGCACCCAAGACCGGACGCTGTCCATCGCCGCGCTACTCGGCCGCGGCCTCGACGAGACGCGGCTTCTTCTTGGAAGGCTCGTCCACGTCGCTTGGATCTGTTGCGTCGGGTTTCAAGGTCACAGGTTGGGACGAAGCGTCACTGGGGTCGTTGTTCTTTGCTTCGTCTTTCCGGGCGTCGTCGTCGTCGTCTTCTGCCGCCGCCGTTCCGTCGTCGTCAGAATCGTCGTCTGAATAATCCACCAAACCCACCAAGCCGTTCGGCACCGACACAGGCGCAGTGTTCGAATCGGCGCCGCCGTCTCCGCTGTTCGTCTCTTTCGGCGTGACGGCGACATCGGCGCCGTGCAAAGCGCCGTTCAGCTTCGATTCCGCCGCCAGGTTCTCGTTCGCCTTGTCCACGTCGAGCTGCTTTTTCGTTTTCGACGCTTGCTCGCGCGTCTTCCCGGCCTCCAGGATGCTGTCGATGTTGATGCGCGGCGTGTCGGCATCCGCGGTCGCGGGGTCGGCGCTGTACGCGATGTCGTCTGGCAAGTCATCGTCGTCGTCCTTGTCGAACCAGAGCTCCTCGTCCTCGTCCATCGCGCGCGCGTCGCGACGGAAGCGGTGGTTGGCGGTCGTCGCCGCGCGGTCGCCCGCGTCCGAATTGCCGAACCGGTGATTTTCGCGGTTCTTCTGCTGGTCGTAGCGCATCTTCAGGCCGCTGAATGTCTTCACGTACTCGATCGCTTGCAATTGCTTGTAGTGATTCTCGACGATGTGCGCGACCAGCGACTTGATGTCCTCCGACCGGATGAACTCGAACATTTCCAAGATGGCCGAGTTGACGAGGTTGTACCGACTGCCGGATAGGAACAAGGCGTCGACCACCGGCTTCATCAGGTCGCCCTTGATGATGTAGCGGTTGTAAAAGTCGTCCATCGTGCTGACGATCCTGCGCATAAAGCGCAACGCCGACAAGGCCAAAAACATGTGTCTTGAGTTGAGCAGAACCAGCACCCTTCTGAGCAGGTCCTTGTTGAGGATGTAATTTTTGACATGGTACGTGTGGTGCTCGACCGAGAAAGTCACCAAGTCGAGAATTAGACTAAGCAGATGAGCGGTCTGGTAATCGTCCTTGCCGGGCCGCCTCTCGTCGGCGGTGTTGGCGAGCAGTGGCGCCATGAGCAGGTGCATGCAGTTCCGGTAGAAGAAGCCGAGAAATTCGGTCATTTCGTTCTTGTTGGCCGTCATGTTTTCGGGGTCGAGCAGCACGCGGAGCAGGCCGGTGAGCTGCATCGCGCAACTCAGCTCAGGATCCGGATCGTAGATCATCTGCTCGATGATCAGGTTGATCAGGAACAGATCGTCGTCGCCGCCGCTGTCCGCGCGCGAGTCGGTCATCTCCTTGCGCGCGAAGTCGCGCACCATCGACGGACTGTGCTCGACCACGTGCGCGACGATGTCGATCGCGAAGCGGTGGAGCTGCGCGTCCTCGCTGGCCAGCAACGACTCGACCGCTTGCAGGACGCCCAGGTCGCCGAGCTTGGTGAAGAAGTCGTCGCGCGGCACTGGTTGCAGGGTCTGCGCGAGCGAGAGCAGCTCGCGCAGGAAGCCGGCGAGCTCGCGTCGCCGCGCGTCGTCCAGGCCGTCGTCGCGGAGCTCGGAGAAGAGGTTTTTCATCAGCTCTTCGTCGTCTCGCACCATGTACACAATCTCAATCTGCAAAAAAAAACAAACAAAAAAAACGTAAAAATACAACGTTTGTGACTTTAACGCAACATTGGCCTGCAAATATGAAGACGTCAAGCAAGCAGAACGACTTGGTGCACGTCTGATTGAAGTAGCATGCAGGTTTGTTCACGTACAGTTTTTCAACAGTTTGCAAGAAGATGCCACCAGCGGTTGCTTCATCCGTTTCTTTTGACAAGCGTACTACTAGTTCAGTTAGCAAACGCGACGTTGCTCTTTAAGAGTTAAAAATAGAGCGTAACAAGGAAAAATATTTCACCGTTACCTATGTACCGCACCAACTGTTTTAAGAAATAGATACTTTCCACAGGCGGACATGAATTCTCAGCATAACTACAGAAACTGCCACTAGGAATTCTGTAAACTGGTTGCCAGTCAAAACTAAATCGCCGTCATTCACATCAAAACACAACTTAATTAAAAGATACCCAGTCCGTGGCCTGGCGGTGGAATCAGTGTACCATAGCCTCCGAAACGCGCATATAGCTCGGTCCGTTCTCGAAGCACAGCTGAGGTGTGCCTGCCTGCGCGCACGAAGGTAGGTCAGGTGAGAACGAATAAGCCTGGAAGATCAGATGGTCGCAGCAAGCAAACGAGAACGTTTAAATTCTGTTGCCAGCGTTACGGTTGGCTTGAAACGTTTGGAGGTATGCTTGCAACTCGAACAAAACACTTCACTTTGCCGACCGACTACTACGACAGAACGCCACCCCGGGAGTGGTGCAGGACTAACATGCACTCAGCACTGTTTATGATTAGGCGGCACGTGGTTTTCCTGTCACTGAAACCAACTTTTATGAGAGTGGCTTGCCATGGATTAACCCTGAAAAAAAATTTTTGCAGACACAAACGTGTAGAGGTGTGTTACATAGCTGCAAAGAGTAAGGGTGTTTGTCAACAGATGAAGAGGTTCAGATGGGTGGACAAGACTGGTGAAGAGAACGATTGAGCTGCCTCTCCAAAATAGGTAACTTTAACGCAGTCGTAAAGCGAGATGTCTGTTAAATTATTACTATTTTGTTACTGCCAAATAAAATAGTAATAGTTTAACAGACATCTCGCTGGACCAAAATCTTTACGTTTATTTTCGTCACTTTCAGTCCGAAATATTCAAGCAATCGCCTGTACGTTTCAAGCTGTTGAAGATTCTTTTCTTCACTGTTTTCCGCATTGCATCGGACCGCACGCGTCAGTGTCCATAAAGTTTGAAAGACTTTCTGATCATTAAACAGACGAGGAGGGGCTTCACCTGGTCAAAACCACAACAAACCACCAGAATAGCAGTTGGAGACTGCTACAGTCCAACATGTTCTGTAGCGCCGCGAAACGAGTTGCTAAAGAACAGTGCAAACAAAACACGTCACGTCGCACATCCAACATGGAAAAAGTACACAAGATGATTACTATGACCAGGCCGGTTTTACGAAGGAGTTCTGAGTGCTTACTTGTTAGAAACACCGAAATAAGCTTGACAGTAGTAACCTAGCATTTAAGAGCGGCTGGGGCCGCGCCGGAAAATCTTTTGCCACTTCTTAACACACGCAATTCACCGTTACAAGCACGAAATTCCATGTCCCACAAAAACACGGTGGGCAAGTCGTATCTGGCAATTAGAATGCGTAAACTGCAGCTTTCGGCAAGTAACTGACAGAATCATGGCTAATTACCCTTTGGCGAACAGTGGTGTATGTAATGCTACTAGGACATTCATGCAAGTGCAATGATGATGGGCCAGAAGGACGACAGAATCGACTATTTTAGTTCAAATTGTTTACTTTGCCAGGTACAGTATTTCCGGTGACAAGCAACGTTTAAACTTTATGCACCTAAGCTGCCATAGTTTGCATCTTGCAGCTGTTTGTCTCTGAAGACAAACGAATCATGCAGCCGACAGCGTTTTTGTCGTGGCAGTGAACAAGATACGTCACTACCTTTTCAAGCTATTGATATTTTTGAGAAAAAAAACAATCTGAATTTTTAATCAGAGCGTCTTTTGCAACGCTGTCTGCCGAGGTAAATACGTGCAAGAAACAAGATTTCAAAGCCGGGTGGAAATCACACAAGGATCACACATCAAGTTGGAGTGTGATGAGCATCCGAACCAGAAAGTAGGGAAAAGTCCTTCGCTTAACCGCTTTCAATTGCCGCAGGCAAAATAACAAGCGCCAAACAATAGGCAACAGTTTACTGGCGAACTAAAGCGTACTAGCACTCGATTTACGTTCATGGAAACCAGGGTAGAAGAGACGCGCACGTAGCACTTGATCGCGGTTGGGGAAATACGTTTACAATGCAGCCTGCTGAACAGAGATGAGGGCAGACGAGCACACCATGCGAACGGAACGCAATGTTGAACCGATTGCCCTGGTTTACACGCCGCAACATTTTTGTCAACTTAAAAATGTCGCACCGGAAAGACCTAAAAGCTTACACCAGAGCTGACAGAGATTTGAATGTCATCACCAACTCACAGACATGCTGTAAACTGTCTACAAATGCAATCACATATTTCTATCTACATTAAAAAGAAGTATTCGCTAAAGCAAGACGTAGTTACCTCGAAGACGCAAATTAATTAAAAGTTCAACACTTTCCTACCTTGTTGAAAAATATTACAGAGGTTAGTGCAGACAACGAGTTTTCTTCGAACACGGATGGGGTCGGCAAAACGACGTCTTGAATGTACTGCAAGCGAAACGTTTGGTGGATTTTCTGCTTCAAATCAGCGTTCCGCAGCGGCACCACTTCTTTGAAACTGACTTCCTGCTGCAAGTATTCCCGATGCCGCCGGCGCTCTGGCAGCATCGGATCGTACTCCAGGCACCCAACCACGTCCATGACGTTCGACTCTTGCAACAATACGTCATACAAGCTGTTCTTATTCAGTAGGAAGATGCCCTTCATTATTTCGAAGAGCCGATGCAGACCTTCTGTGTTTTCCAAATCTTCGCAAGTCCGGAACAAGCCCAAGAGCTTGGGGATGTAATCAGATTCTTCGATGGCTCGCGCGAGCTGTTCTCGTCTGATCATCGTCGACAAGGAAACGGCGAACAGTTCAGCGATTTCGTCCAGTTCGCCTAATTCGCACGGCGGCAAAACGAACGGCGAATTCAGCTGGCGTTGCAGTGGATCAAGACTATCGTCCAGCCTGCCAGCTGCGAGGTCGTCGTCGTCGTCTATGTCATCTCCGGGATCTTGCGTAATATCCACGGAAGGATCCTTGCCTTGCACCTGAAGCGCCCGCACAAACAGAACCGTGAGAACACAAGGAAAAAGCACGCTTAACTCTATAGGAAATGTACGTGAAGTAACGATGGGCAACTCCGGATTCGAGCTTTTGTGAAACGATACTCAGCAGTATTTTAAACTTTGAAACCGGTCCACACAACAACGCACATGTTTCAAGGATCTGCATGTATTTTAGCGAAAGATCTTAGTGTCAGAATGATCAGTATGGTTTTCAAGAAAATTTTTGCCGATTTATAGCTTTTGGTTTGCAACATATTTATTGCTTAACTTTCAACTTGATAAGACTAATTTTTGAACAAGCTTTGGAGTGTGCAACTTACTTAACGGTGGCAACCAACTCTTGGTCATGGACAATTTTAAGCAAGCGCCTTTAGCATAGCATTAACCCAAACCCATGAAGACGTGACGAGTGGGACCTTGTTTTAATGTTTAATTTTGATCAACCCAACCCGGTTCAAATTTTAGCAGTGTGTAGAGCAGTAACTAAAGCATTTCGGAAATCTAAGTTTTTTGGACTATGGACGACAGTGGAGTTCAGCTCGAGCAGTGGTTTTTAACCTGGGGGTTGCGATCCCCAGAATGGTCGTGAACCATTTTTGGAGGAGTCGCGAGTAGAAATCTTGCGTACACAGCTGTATTACATTTTTTTATTCGAGTTTTAGATGGGGGTTGTTGGGTTATAATGGGTTGCTATAACGAGTCGCGGTACAAAAAAGGTTGAAAACCACTGAGCTAGAGCAACGCTGTAAGATTGAAATACGGCTGTTAAAATGACAACCACGAATCAAAATCCGGTCAACTGTACCGATATTTTCCGAGTGTCCTGCATTAATTTTCGAGTGCACTGTTGCATTACCTCTTGCATAACACCTCACGCCATTTCAAAATACACTTTGCACCATGTCTCCAAACAAAAAAAGAAAACTGAAGATCATACAATAGTTTTAGATCGTTTGATACTGTTTCTTTTGGAAGCTGTGGCTACTTAGCTATCTCTGCAACAGTGACTATAATGCTACCCCCGTCTGGTGGTGCCAATGTGATCAGGAAAAAACAAACCAGAATAGATATTGGCAAAATGGAACACGTTGGTCATAATTTGAAGTGTTAGTGCGGCCAACGAATTTTTAGCACCTGTTGCGTTTGGAAATTGTATTTTATATCAAAGACCGTAAATCCGAAGATCCTCCCTACCCGCACGCAAAACAGAGTACGATTATTTTGTGGCGCATTGTGTATTTCTAGTGCGCAATAAAACTAACTTGAAACAACAAATTTGAAATTTCAAGTTGCTACTGATACCGATTAGTGTTATGGTGTACTAGAGTACAGCACCAACCAATTTCACAAATCTTTTTTTGCTTGATCGGCGAGAGGATATACGAAACGCGGCTGGTCGTGACGAAAGCCCAAACATCGCTTTATTCACAAAAATCAATTCCAACTGAAGCACATTTCATAGTTTCTTGATCAACACATTTTCAAGCATTGACCAGCACGGCTTATTAATGACAGGACCTTGGGACACCAACTGATACCGAACACCGGACGGTAAAGCTATGCTAAACATCGTGTGGCACACGCTTTGTTTTGACCCACAACTCAAATTTTCAAAGATTTTCTTCATTTGGCTTAACTCAGTGATTCAAATGTTTTGGCCCATGGACCATCTTTAAAATATCTATCCGATGGACCACTTTGCTGTGCTGACACCTCATGAACAACTAGTCGAAACTGTATTGTACATAGGTCAGGGCATCTTCAATCAAGGATATATGGAACTATCTGTGGACCACCTGGACCACGTTGAGAATCACTGGTTTAACTTGCGCAAAACAAAACGTAAATGCTGTAAACTCCAGAAAAAGCTTTCCATCAAGAAGTGCTATCTGTCTTAGCGCATTGGAAACCATTCAACAAAATCAAGATTCACAATTCAGCAAACCTGTCGAACCAAACGCTACCAGGCGAAACTCAAGTCTGCAGACATCTGGTTATCACGATTTCTGACATTCAACAGCGCTGGCAGCAGCGAAGTCGACAAAAAAATTGTTAAAAGTGTGTGCTGATCTAACTGAGGTGAATATAAACAACTTAATGAAAAAGTAACCTCACACTGTTTTTATTTGCACACATCGGGACGGTAGGCGTTCATCTTAATTCCTTTTTCATATTTTTGCCCCGTAGTGGATTCATGCATTTGTGTACTTTTGAAAATCGAGAACGAGGGGGAATACCGATATCAGGTTGCAAAGCTTCCTTTATATTTTTCACGTTTGGTGCGTCCGAGAAGGTCGGTTCATTTTGCGTCGTTTTATACAAAACTACGTCATGTGTTTTCTACATTATCAAAATCAAATATTTGTCGGCATTGCTTGATGCTAAATTCCCTGCCCATCAGTCACTGCGATGCTGATAGCGTAAGAAAACAAAATCAAGCAGGGTTGCGGAGTCGGAGGTGCAAGACTTCGGAGGTTTTTGGGTGGAGTCGGATTCCTAACAACACTAGGAGTCGGAGATTTTGGAAAGGTCGGAGTTGGAGTCGGACATTTTACCCCCGACTCCGCATCCCTGAAATCAAGCACTTTAATACATAACAACTCATTTTGCGAGACGTCGATGATCTGTGCCAGGGTTTTCTTAAGGTGTTTCAGGGGCCCCGAATCGGGTTCCTAGAATCGGAGAAATCGGCTCCCTGCAGGTCCATACCGGGTACCTAACGTTTCCCTTTAAAAAAACCCTGATCTGTGCCAACAATTCTTAGTAGCGCAATTTCTTCAAACCCGAAATGCATACGATTTCGCGTAAAAAAGACTGTGTACATAGTTTGCTTTTTCAAATAACAGGTAAGGTTTGGAACATATAGGAAAGATTAATTAATATGCATATGTACCCATTTCCTTTTCAAAGAAAAGATTCCAGGCATGGGTTTTAGTTATCCAAAACAAACAGGATATTAAACTCTAACCTGACAAATCTTTTCCCAAATTTCATCACAGCCAGCTTTTTCTTGAAAGCTCAGGGCAAGGTCAGTGTTTTCCCCTTCTGACCACACAATAAGAGTCTCCTGTTGTTTCTGATACGAGGTGTTGAGTAAAATCTTAGATTCTAGCAGCACTGAACCGTCTTGTTCTGCGCGCACAACCAAAGTCATGCCTTTCAGGTGATCATTGTATGCTGAAGCAACGTGCCCAGTGCCACGGTCATCCCACTGTCTTTCATCGTTCAGTGTATAGACTTTCACCCTTCTGCGTGTGTCAGCCATTTTCGGTTTTGGTGACGCGCTTAGGCTTTCTGCGTTTTCCAGCTCCACCCCGATTGATGCAGATCGTCGTCGGCACCAAAATCTTTTCTTCAATCGGTGTGTCGCTTTGTCGCTTCCGGTTCGTGGAACTGACTTCACCGGCAGGGATGGCAGCAGATTTAACAGAACAGGACGACACCCATGCAGGCGACAAAGGCTGCAAATACTTTGACACCTCGTCTGTAAAGTCCTTTATATCAGGGTGGTCGGCGTCTCGGCGGACACCAATCGCAGTGGCGCTACTTATGCTCAGCAAGGGTACCAAAGTGGCATTTAAATCTGGAACACGTGCGGCGCGGATCCTGCTGTTCGATGCCAGCAGCAGGATATGCTGCGTAAGGTGAACAGGCTTGAGCGAGCTGCACAGCAAGAGCAGTGAGAGATTATTATTCTGGAGTTGTTTGCTGACTTCCCGCAGCCCGACAACAAGCTGGTTCCTGTTTGGACAACAACACACAATAGGTGACGCAAAATGTTAAGGGTTTCGCACACGCAGGAATAACAGATGCATCAATACGACAGCTAACTAGAGGATAATGCATGCGTCAGTCAGCATGTGGCCACGCCACAGTAAAGCGCATCACCAACAAGGGAAACATTACACGTGTTCCTCAACCAGGGTTTTTCCTGCCTGTTGTTGAAGTTGGACCTAAACTCAGAATATCGAACAAGTTGCGAGTTGACTTATTTAGACCTACATCTTTTACATGGATGGAGACAGGACTAAAAATTATACAACTGTTTTACCCACAGGCATTGGCACTGAAAAACACATTAATTCCCAATTACTGCAGCTTAAGGTGTGACATGTGGACAAAATCGGTTTGCAGAAAGTCTGCCTTTACACGCAAGAACACATGCAACGAAAGAGTGAAAGCTTTCAATAAACTTTATGCTTTTATCTTTGAGCAGTCAACAGAAACAAAAGCTTACTTGAAATGATTCTTTTTCAACACAGCCCAACTTGAAGGAGCCCTACAATCGCTCTCAGTGGATGCTGTAGCAGTAGTAAACAATCTGTTTAGGCAAGGCAGCAAATTTTGACAACTCATACGCACAATGTATGTTTGCACTTCAGTGGTAATCAGCCACTCTTGCTGGCTTACACCTGTATTTTTTCGCTGAGACATTCCGGTCATTTGTCTCACAGTTGCATTAAAACACACTGACAGTATTCATTCGCCTGTATTTTCAGACATTCTGATGAAACTGACTTAATTTTTTTTGGTCACTTCAAAAACATTCAGTCTATGACCAAAAAACAGCCAGGTTTGCACTGCTCACCAACGACACAGCACCAGAAATTGCCAATGTCTATCACTACTAAAAAGCATTTGCGCAACATGCATGCATTTCCAGAACTTGCTAAATAATTGCATACATACACAACCACTGTGCAATTTATGAATATAATACGGTACTTAGTAGAACAAAACGAATTACCACACTCATTTTACAGACAGTTGCATTATGTTTCTAAAGACAAAGCCATATATTTCACATATAAAATATGGACTTTTTAAAGAACAAAAGGAAAAACACCTAATGGCTTAAAAAACACTGACATTCACAATCCATAAACCATAACATAGAGATATTTTTTCACAAGGAAGCTTTTCACTTTATTATAACTGCTGTATTCTGTACGCATGAAAAGATCCTGTTTCATGAGAAACATTTCCTACATTATTACCTCCTGTTGCACAATTTCCTTGGTACAAAAAACATGACACGAGTCCATAACACTGCCATAACAAAAGCAAACTAACATCAAATTTTCTTAGACACTACTAAGAAATGAGCATTGCAAATTCATCATTTAGGTCTTTTTTCTCTTTAGTTTTCTTACTAAAGCCACAGGTGAATATTTTTTGGATGCGCAAGCATTAGTTCTGACTTGATCAAAATTCTGGAAAACAGTATTGTGAAACACTGTTGGTATAAGTAGCAGTAAGCTCTGCACATCTTGATCCACAGATGTAAAAGACAATTTTCAAGTTTTGAAAATGACCACACTGAAAAATTTCTTTGCTGTTCGCAATCATTACCTTGACAATCTGGACAGCAGTTCAGGAGCAACTCCTTTGCTTAGATGTGGCCTGTAACAAATGACAATATGTAAATATTGCTCTCTCCAGTGTAGCTTGACCATGGTAGCCAGAGCATGATGATCTGAAAGATCTTGGTGGCATCCTGGTACGTCTAGCCACCACTAACAAAGTGTGTGGCACTTGATGAAACAAAGATTTTAAAATTTTTCATACTTTTTTGCAATTCCAATTACACGAACCTTTACCATCACAGAAACATTCCAAAAGTTAAGCTAATTAAATTGCTGGTGACTGACAATCACAGCTGCATTTCATTGACATTATGGGTAATTTCAAAAGGTTTTCTTAATTGCAAACCATTACAAGACTAATATTTACAGGCAAGCTAATATTTACTAGTTGCTGACATAACTCACTTTCTGAGACAATTGGAGGAATTAAAATGCATTACTCAGGTTTATGAAATAATTAAATTATCAACCTGTTTGCAAAACGTGAGACTGGAAAAAAGAAGGCAAATGCTACAGCATGCATCACTGATGCAAAGCAGAAAAAATGTAACCAACCCCTACTGCTATGCAAGGTGCTTTGAACACTCATTGTAATGGAAAGCTTTGAAAAATTATTCAACACAATTTGTTATATGCAAAAACAAACAGCGACTTCAACTGAAGTACATCTTCCTTTCACACCTTGAGAAAACAAGAAAGAATGAAATACCCACGCCTTCTCGCATAAGCAAGGTTTTTTTATTAAGCAAAACGGAAAACTTCCACAAACAAGAGTTGCAGGACAAACAAGCAGCAGCTAAGCTGAAAACACATCATTGGATGTCGTTTGCATTATTCCCAACAACAATTTACTGAGTTTGTTTTCAGAACAGTAATGGGGAGATTTAAGTTATGCACAATCACATTACTTGTTATATGAACTTTTTGTCCCATATAACTTTTTCAGTTAACATATACAAAAAGTAGGCTGCTGCTTAACTAAATGGTTTAAAATCTTCATTGAGGAAAATGAAACCTACTATTTACAAAACTCAAGAATTGCAAACACAATATATTTCCACAAGCAAATGCAATTGCTAATGACAATATAACCACTGGCAAAATTCTGATTCTATCACAAGTATGTAGCACTAGAATAAACGCACCTAGATGTTACAGAAAATTTTTTTACTGTTTTGACAGCACTTTTAGTTTCAGTATAATCACTATGTACTAAAATGTAACACATGCGATGTGCTGTCCATACATTACAGCTGGCAATCCATGATGGATTGAAAGCGAGGCATGTTGCTGCACTGATCAACAGCATTCGTGTAAGTGTGGTGGCTGCAAGATCACTAAACTTATGCAACTTTGAGGACATAAGCCAACGAAGGGGAGCCATTTTTGACCAAGTTACTGGGTGGGATAGCACAAACCTTACGTTTGAACACCTTCTTGAACTAAAACCTGCACTGGTAGACACTGCACATCCAGATGTATCACTGTTTTATGCATAATGGAATGATGTCTTTTATTTTGGTGACGGCAATTGGCAGCAGGCCAAGGCTTGAAATTTTCTTCTTGATGGGGCTGTTGTGGTTAACCCTCTTGCCCATGGAGCGCTATGGTGATTCAATCAGTGGCTGTGGGTAAAACACCCAACCTTCAAATTGAGAGGTGGACACTGGACGCACTATCACTGAGCCAATGGAATGAAGTTAAAGAATGGAATGTTTGCTTTGCCATCCTTTGATTGCAACCAAAAAGCTATTGGCTGCCAATTTGAGACCGGGATAAAATGTAAAAATCCACTTTTCAAATTTGCTTAAATTGGTGGCATGCTAGCTGATAACAACATGAAAATGGAATAGCATGAGACAGTTCTGACTATAATTTGCTTGACAATAATACTGCAGGCAGCAATACATGTTGATCCTTCATATACAGCAATGCTGAATGATGAGGAACATGTAAAGCAGAAATCCGTTCTACTTGAAATTGCTTTGTTATGTAATATCAAAAGGAAAAAACTAGAAGATCAGGTGTAAACCTCTTTCAGGGTGGAATGCAATGCAGCAGTGAAGAAACCCTTTCATCCACCTCAGAAGATGAAGACTTTGACAAACTTCTGGTAGACAGGAAAAACATCACAAAAATAATAACTCTGATCCATTTTGATTGTTTAAAATGGACTTAAATAATGCATGAACTGTAATGGAAAAATTGGTAGGTCATCAAAAGTGACTGTCATGCAAGCAATTTATCTTTACCAAAACATTCTGCAAAATTTAGCATACGCAGTAACAATTTTGCCTCCAATGCAAATGAGTATGGAGGAACTTTTTTTCTTCACTGCACATTAGTTGCTCAAAATTGCACAAACAAGCTAAAACTTCAACTTTTAATGTAATGGAGCTGCATGATTTTATGCCTGCTTTAAAGCCCTGGTTGTTGCAGCACATTTTTCCATTGCATACTTGTGCAACAATTGCCTCCACTATCATGTAAGAAAAAAGGAGTAGACTACATGGAATGGCAAACTACACACTTAGATTAGCCGCTTCCACTATATGTAAACAATAGCCATTTTATCATCCAATATTTACTTTTGTCTATTGTTAACAGCTAGTATTGCATATGCACTTAGGGCAGGCAGAATGTCATGACTAATGACAACTTCATGATAAAGCCATAGTTTCTTATACAACACCATGTATTTGTAACTAACTTAGGCCTTCATGAACAAAGGCAGATAAAATCGTTGCACACATGATGGTAAATTGAGTTGTGTGACATAAGAAACACTGTTAGAGATGATGATGATCTAGTTACACCACCAAAGATGCTTCTCTAGTACTTATTAAGTCATTTAATACCACAGTGGCAAAGCTTAAATGTAAGGTCACGAGTACAGCACTCACTAGAAAGTATTTAGGGATGTTTAAAAAAACAAAGCCTTAATCTTTGCCCATATAAAATTGATGCTTAAATTCATGGCAGTTCAGCAATGTTTACATGAAAACAAAATATACAGCAAGGGTGTCCACAGTGTCGCCTGTTAAGATTTTGTATGCCCTGTGGTTTGGTTTCAGGTTGTAAACCCTAGATTAGACTTGATTTTAAGAGCAATGGATGTCTTTGCTACTTAACTCTTTGGCGTCCGCTAGGTTTTGGGGATTATCGGAAAAAAAGACACCTAAACGCACGTGGCTTTGCGCAGGATTTCTCCGGTCCGGTATGCTCTACAGACCCGGTAAAAGTCTCAAAAGATGCGGCAAGTCTTCTAGTCTGCACTCGAAAAAAATTTTTTGCTTAGGGGATGCGGTTTTTTGTGAGTGACGTCATAAGTGAAGGACTTTTAGGCCACCTTGNCCCACTTTGCCTGGCCCTGGGCGCCAACCATTAGGTGGTAGTGTTGCAACCTCTCCGGTGGTGTTGCGTTGATTGTGTGATTCACCACGAACGGGATGTGCATGAAGAACAACACCATTATATATGTGGCACAAGCAAGCAATAGTAAGAGAGATTGCGAGCATGATCTCTATTGTTGCTTGCTGCCACGGTGCGAAGCTTTGCGCATATGCTGCTCGGGATTTCCGATCGCAACAAAATGGTGCTGTGACATGGATGTGGAGGTCGTGCTGAGTTCAGCCTTCACACAAAGAACGTGCGATCAGTGCGGTTCATTGTAAAAAGGAGGGGATGTTGTTGCAACCTCTCCAGTGGTGTTGCGTTGAATGCGTGATTCACCACGAACGGGATGTGCGTCAAGAACAACACTATTATATATGTGGCGCGAGCAAGCAATAGTAAGAGAGATTGCAAGCATGATCTCTATTGTTGCTTGCTGCCATGGTGCGAAGCTTTGCGCACATGCTGCTCGGGATTTTCGATCGCAACAGTAGTATTTCGCTGAAGTTTTTACTGGAAACTAGGCTACAATCCGAGTCTTTTGATACTTTGGATGACCTGCTGGGGTTTCGGGTTCAA
>JGI24021J15306_10006136_pt1 | contig 14395 bp, 9 predicted proteins | sample Ectturendosymbi1_FD_15306 | JGI IMG/M metagenome (IMG submission 15306) | reverse complement strand
TATAAAAAAGTCAATGTTTCGGTCATGACAGGAAAACTTGACTGGTGAATATACCGTAAAAGATTCTTTCATTTCGATTGATTTGGTCTATTTACAAACGTTTACGTAGGAAGTAAACAAGAATACTGAAAAAGCTGATTGAACGTGGCTCTTCTTTCCTGGATTTTTCTGAAGCAGGCAATTTTGTTTGCATTTTAATCATGTATCCTAAAGTGTTTTCAAATATTTTGCAACGATTGATTGCAAAGTTTTACAACTGCTCTCAATGAAGAATAACAGCTTTGGTAAAATATCTTTGTTGGCGAATGCTTTGTGATTTGAAACTGTTAGCAATCAGACGAAAATGCCGGCATTCAAGCCCGTTTTGGAAGTCATCGCAGTACTACATTATAATAAGCATGATGACGTCATTCACGCGCATGTCTCAAAATCTTGTGCTTCATCAAAGTATATGTATTTGCGTCATCAAGCGTAAACTCTCTACTACCGCCATGTATGTATCTTCGTCTTCCTTCATGTATTTGCGTATTCCATGTTACTGCGATGCATGCTTAAACTCAAGCGCCTTGCGTGTGGGAGTGAAGACGTTACTCATTACAAAAGTTCCAGGCCGGCGCGAGCCCTTACGCGTTTTACAAGATGGAAAGTTTTATCAAATTACCAATACGTTTTCAAATCTGAGTGATTAGTCCTGAGTTTGTTGTTCACATTCTTGTGAAAATAAACACCTGTAATATTATGATCGTTAGAAATGGAACTGTCTGAGTACTTTGTTGCGCTTTGCTGAATTTTCCATGTCGGTTGAAACAAAAACTACCGAAATATGTCTTCAAATTTTTTTGACTTTTGCATTCAGCTAAAAGACATTGATCAAGCTACTCGTGACCAATCGTATTTTTGTATTCCTTGGTGACTTTCGCGCAAAGTTGCTCAATCATATAAACATACAGAAAAAAGGGCTAATGATGTTGATGAGAAATTGTGAATATGAGCTTTTCCAGCTAAGGGAGTGTTAAAGTGGGCTTTTACAAAGAAAGAAATGATGATGATGCAGTGTTTTTCATGCACCAGACATTTTGATCAGTAGAGATTGATGTTTAATTGATGAAGAAGTTGATTTGGACGAAATGAGAAGAACAACTTTTTGAACGTACCCAACATGATTCCGGTCTTCTTCCACATAAGACTCCAAACACTCCTGCCACAAACACCTGAATAAGGAAAACACAAACTGCATCCAAATAACTATTATTAACATGTCAGCCAAGCAAGGAATCTCTGTGCAAACTTTTAATAGGAAATCGATTGCACGTGACACAACGCATTGTCAGTCCTTGAATCTTCAAGGGATGCTGACAGGTGAAACCTTGAAAGACTAAAGCAAGGAAAGGGAAGCAAACAAACTCAAGAAGACAGGAGAGAATGTATCACAATAAAAACTGCGAGATTCAAAAGACACTTTGAGAGCCGGGGCACGATAAATTCGTTCTTTGAAATCGGCCTAAAGCCAGCAGTTGTCGGTTGCCTTACCAACGCCATAGTTCCTATGCCGTTTGCGCTAGAGAGCTGTTCAAAAGCTCAAGCGGATCGACCAGTCGTCTAATCTGCACAGGAAAAACAATTTGTTGGTTGGGGGTTGCGGATTTTTTGTGAGTGACATCATAAGTGAAGTACTTTTTGGGCCATTTTGGCTCATGTTACCTGCCTTAGGTCCCAACCGCTAGGTCACAGTATTTCGCTGAGGTTTTCAGTGAAAACTAGGCTCGAGGCCGAGTCTTTTGAGACTTTGATCGACTCCCTCGCGTTTCTGGTTCAAAAGTTATGATCTAAAATAAACAAATTAATTATTTATGTTATCAAGTAATTAGTGAAATATTTTTATTACTTTGTATCATACCTTTTGGACTCAAAACCCTAGCAGGTCATCCAATTTATCAAAAGACTCGGATTGTAGCCTAGTTTCCAATACAAATTCAGCGTAAGTACTACCATCTAACGTTTTGGGCCCAGGGCCAGGTGAAGTGGGCCAAGGCGGCCCAAAAATCCTCCACAATGACGTCACTCACAAAAAATCCGCAACCCCCAACCACAAATTGTTTTTTCGAGTGCAAACTACAGGACTTGCCGAGTATTTTGAGCTTCTGACCGGGTCTGTAGAGCTGACCGGACCGGAGAAATTCCCGCGCAAAGCCACGTGCGACCTGGTAGTTTTGGCTCGAACCGCTTGATTTAGACCGCACGCGAAATCGTAGGCTTTTCGCAAATAATCACATTCACTGTAACTTTAAATCTGACATCACATGTAACTCAATTGAATAAGTCTCAACCGAAGCTGCAACAAGTATAATTGGAAAATATATCGTTTTCATTGCGTCTATGATATCGATGAGAAAGAGGAATTTGCAATAATTTTGCAAATATGCTTCCCCAACTATTAACTCAAACAGAAAGAGTAAAAACATAAATCCGAAAGCAATGAATACGTACAAAGTCCTGCCACAATTATCATAATCTTTGAAATTACAAGCACCTTGCAAGACAAAAAGCATATGAAAGGCGCATGTCAGGACCTTCATATGTCAGTGCACTTTGTGGCTGCCATGGATAAAAGAAAACTATCAATGCACGATGTGTTTCACAAATAATGACTAAAACTACATTTCTCCAGTTGAACCAAAGCTTTACATGCGTCAATCATGGTGCTGATATAGCGACTTGTGTGATATGCCATGAACAATATGTCGGTCAAACCATGAACATATTTTTTGCGAGATGATCATCGCACTGCAGTGATTGGAACAGACCAGATTGTAAAAATGACAAAGCTGTAATGGCCGTGTAGCGGCACTCTTCAGTGTTTCGTGCAGGGAACGAGTATAAAAGGAGACATGTCCCCCCAACTTTTGGATAAGGGGACACATTGTTTTATCTCTCCCCTTGATTTTGTGATAAATAGTAGTGTAGGTGTGGAAATTTCGTGGTCACATTACTGTCAAAACCCCTAGCATTAAGCTCGGGAATGAAAAAGAAAATTGGACATTATCATTGGATTACACACACGCTGAACAGATTCACTATCTAATTGATCTGTCACGATTGTTGATAATTGCGTTCGCTTATTTGAATAAATCGTCTTGTGATCCATGACTCAGCCACTTACGTACAATTGCGGATTTATGTTCATCACTACGTGAGATCGATCTTATCTGGGAACTTGAAGGCTTTCCGTGAAATGGAACCAAATGTAATTTGCATGTTTCTTGCAGTTCAGAAACGTGCCGAGGTTACTTTTGATTTTACCTGCACGTTCTTGTGAAATAGAGGGATCCTTCATTACACTACGCGTGTTGAAAAAATGGCCTCGCTCTACTATCATCCAACTACGCCCAAATCACGTCGTTGTTTGTCATATACATCGGGATATATTAAGTGAATTACCTTGCCAAAATAGGGCCAAGGCAGTTGTGAGGACCAGTGATGCAGGGTGCTGTATGTTTTTCGGCAACATTTAAATACTATCCCGATGTACATGACAAACACCTGTATGATTTAGGCTTACTTTTAGGTCATTGTATAACGCAAAGATTCCAGTGAATGGAATTTCAGAGATAAATGTTTATTAGTTGGAATTGGATTATGAAAACTACGATTATTTGAATCTCGTAGGAACATATTCTTAAACTCTATTTGTGACGTACTGTATGTTTTTTAAAGAATACTGGAGGTGCTGTGCTTGTTTTATCTACTTTGACAACGAACTCTTCAAGTGGTAACACTAACATGTTGTTTGGTTTTGTGCACATCGTGAAGCAAATAACTAGTAATCATTGTCAAGTACTAGAACAGTACATTGCAACTTCCACAACACTACGGGCTTCGCCAGGGGACACTTGGGTCATGCTACCCAAAATATATCATTTCTATATCTGCCTCCCATTTTGCCAATCTTACAAAAGGTCGTATTACGCATTAGTGACGTCATCAAAACGCAAATAATAATATTATATTATTGTGATATGCAGATTAACATGTATATCACACATAGTTTGCCCCCAACGTTTTCTGCATGTACCCTAAATAAACCACATATGAATGAAGTTTACACTGTTACTTTCGCTGAGTAACCCAGTTTTCACTCTCTGAATAAGTGTGACAATAAACGGTATTACCATCTTGACGCACAATTCATTGAAAAGATGAACGTTCCAATGTGAAATGATTTTTGCTTTCTTTTTCGCTGCTTGTTGAAGCGTTTTGAAGTTTCCACCACCAGCGCTATACCGTTATTCTTTTCAACCGTCACGGCGTTTGTTTCCAAATGAGACGCTAGAACTTGGTTACCAACGCTACGAATGCAGTTGTGTTTGCACATTCCGCCCATGTTCTGAATCATAACGCGTGTTGCTTCAAGCGTATCCGACATTAATCCGGATCTGTTGCTTTCCTCAATGAAGCTTCAGTTTGTTCTTAAATTCACGTGAACGCACTTTTCTCAGAATGACGTATTTTATAGTTTTAATTATTGCAACTTGTTTTTGTGATTTATTCAATTCAAGTTACATCTGAGCATGTTTTGAAACGCACTGACCACAATTTATTGAGAAAGACGTATTTTCACTGGTTTCCTTTTTACAGTTCATTGTTGTGGCACAGTCACTCCAGTCTTGACTTTTTTGCTTTCTCTAGCCTTGTTTTACCCTTTCAACGTTTTACCTTTCAGCATTGCTTGCAGATTCAATGACTGACGATGCTTGTGTTACGTGAAATCGATTTCCTACCAAATTTTGGAGATAGATTCCTAGATTTTCTGTCATGTGGACAGTAGTATTTACAGTGCTGGAATACATGCATGTGCTAGTTTGAATAAATAAAAAAATGTTAAATCAGAGCCCAGTCGGCTGATTTTTCGAAAACTTACAGCAAAGCTATAGATTCAATTTTTCTACAAACTGCAGTTTTTTTTCATGAATATCGCTGTTTCAAGCTGACTCACTAATACAGACTTGATTCAAAAAACACTCATTGAGGAAGCAACAAATACCATAGACAAATGTTGCTTCCAGCCCTTACGGTAAATCACGATAGCAGTGTTTTTCTGGAACCAACTACAACCAGTGTTTCCACCAAAATCTGTTGCATTCTATGCGCGATGTGCGTTAACAAAAAGCTTAAGGTTTACCTTCATCAAAAAATCAGCATAAAATAACTTTGCAAATGTTGTTGATGCAATTATATCAGTTACTACATCAAGCAACCTTCGGTAAAATTTCAGCTACTCACCAGTAATCCACACCAAAGGCCAGCACTGGTATAAGTCACAACAAGGAAATCACTTGCAACGCCATTTGAGACAATGACATTAGCCGCAACTGCAACTGCGATTGATAGAATTCCAAGTACAATCTCAGCAATCTGAAATGTACTTTATCGTTAATTTTTGAATAAAGTAAAAATTATCCTCAACTGTCAAATGAATGAAGTTGCAAAAGGCATGGGCGACATGTTGTGTTGGAATTTAATCATTTGAGGAACGTTTTTACATTCATCACAAATGTTTATTTCCAGATGCATTTCTTCTTGTCAACTGCTTGTTTTGGAACCATCAAATCACTTATGGTTGAACCCTTGAAATCCTGTGGGAGCCAAAATTTTGACGCAAAATGGTGCCAGCATATTCGGCCATAACTTTCAAGCACATTGCGATAGAAAGCTGTTGAACCCTCCAAACTGTGGAAATACTTTCAACTGAAAGAAAATTGGGAAATTTTTTATTTCATTTTTTGTTGGTGACATTATAATGATGGTAAGTTTATGGCATTTTGGCCCACTTCATCTAACCCTGGGCCGCAACTGCAAGAGGGAACGTTTTGTTTCATTAAAAAAAGGCAAAATTCTGCAACTTCAGAGCCCCTGATTAGCTTCCTTGTGTTTGTGATTGGCACGTTATGGCCTAAAAATCACAAAACAAACAATTGTATGATTGATTAATTCGTTAAAGGATTACTTACATAATTTGATGATTTTAGGCGTAACTTTCAAACCACAAACGCTAGAAAGAAACAAACCGCTCCCTCTTACAATTATGGCCTAGGGCCTGATAAACTGAGCCAAAATATCTAAACGTGCCTCTAATATGACGTCACCAGCAAAAAACGTCAATCAGAAACTTTCCAACTTTTTTAATCGTAAATACAAGACTTTCCTTAACTTTAGAGTGTCTATCTACCTAATATACTGTCGAGTTACGACTTGCCAAACTTGAACTCATTCCGGAGTCAGGAGATTAAGGAGTCCGGCACACGATATATTCGTACTTCGATTTCGGCCTAAAAAACAGCAGTTTTCGCTTGCTTTGCCAACGCCCTCGCTCCTCCGCCGATTGCGCTAGAGAGCTGTTCAACGGCTCAAACGGATCGGCCAGTCTAGAAGATTGCACTCGAAAAAAAATTTTTGGTGGGGGGTTGCGGATTGTTTGTAACTGACGTGATAATTGAAGTAATTTTAGGGTCTTTTTGGCTCATGTTGCCTGGCCTAGGGCCCAACCGCTAGGCAAAAGTGTTTCGCTGAAGTTTTCAATGGAAATTAGACTCGATGCCGAGTCTTTTGAGACTTTGATCGATTTCTAGCGTTTCTGGTTCAAAAGTTATGATCTAAAATAAAGAAATTAATTAATTAACTAATTAATCAAACATTTTTACTAACTTACATCACAACTTTTGAACCTGAAACCCCAGCAGGTAATAGAAATGTATCAAAAGACTGGGATTGTAGCCTAGTTTCCAGTAAAAACTTCAGCGAAATACTACCACCTAACGGTTGGCGCCCAGGGCCAGGCAAATTGGGCCAAGGTGGCCTAAACGTCCTCCACTTATGACGCCACTCACAAAAAACCCGCACCCCCAAGGAATAAATTTTTTTATCGAGTGCAAGTTACTAGACTGGCCGATCCGTTTGAGCCGTTGAACAGCTGTCTAGCGCAATCAGCGGAGGAGCTAGGGCGTTGGTAAGGCAACCGAAAACTGCTGTTTTTTTTGCGAAAATCGCCGAAACCACCCTGGTGCCAAAGTGTTAAAAAAGTATCTCTGTGCATTATTGATGGAGATATTTCAATAAGCCAATTCGGTCTGTACAAGATGTTTCGTTTCTTCACTTCCACTCTAAATTTATTTCGCAATGTGTATTAAACACAAGCAGAAGCAAATGCTGGTTTGTTTTACGCTTGGTTTTGATGCCTCGCCCGGTTTTCACAAGCAATGTTCCCTCAAATTGTTAATAATGCTGCGCGGAAAAACAAGCGGGTGCGCTGAATCACAATTTTACTGAGGAGAAGTTAATAAATCCATCACACAGTAAAATGTGGCACAGACAAAAACCAAAAATAAAACAAATGTTATTGCTCTAAGCATTGTTGCAACTGCGCAGAGGGATCTTAACAGCTGCGCAGCGGCGCAGGGATGCAGTTTAGAGGGCACGTTGTTCGCAAACTTAGAAAAGCAATGTGGTAATGGTAATGGTTTATTGTTTCCGAGTGCTTTTGTCAATGTTTTTCAAGCGATGCAATTTCGAAGTTTTTCCTTGCGGGTTTGACTGCTTAGGATGAATGAAACCTGACTTTCTAGCGCTATTCATAGGTTATGTTTCGGATAGGACTCAATCACTCAAAAATAACTTTGAAAGAAGAAATCTTGATGCATAATGCATATACAAAGCGCTTCGTTGAAGTTACTGAATTTTTTAATTTTGCTGAACTTTATATGTGATTTTGTTGGTTTTTGTTCATGTTTTTTTATTGAATGAGGAAAACGTTGTAAATCCAAACAATGAAAATAAACAAAATTCTAAATATCTTCATTCGTTATTGACGTACATTTAAGTTTACCATTTCGCCTCTAGCATCGAGGACCACTTGAAAATATTTATGGAAATTGGAAGTTTGGTCAATATGTTGTTAGCTAAACTCACATATAACCTAGAAATTTACTGCTTGTTTTACAGAAATATCGTAAATACGTAGAGAAATATCGTAAATATTTATACAGCATGTTCGCTTCAAACAAAGTTGTCTTAAATTGTTGTTACGCTTACTCTGATATTTTCAATTAGTCAAAAAATCTTGGTGCACAACGTTGGTGCAATTTCGTAAAGTGCAGGTGCTATAACCTTTAGTTTCTTACAAAACGATATTTGAAGATAGTTTCATAAGTTGTATACAAGTTATATGAAATATCTTCAAACATATATAATATATGCTAGAAAGTTATTCACCATTTTTCAACAAAGAGCGAAAGGGGATTTTCTTCATTTCAATCCACACAAGTTGTACAAAATTGTAAAAAAATGGAAAAGGTTAAGCGCGTTCACTTGATGAGTGGCTCCTTGCAAGAAGCAAACGTGTACAGTAATTTATTTGTCATTTGTATGCAAATGGAAGTTTCACCTATTTGTAACATGTTAAACAAACGTCTTGTTCAAAACTCGTCTTATTTAGAAATATGTATAAAAGCGCAGTACCATCAATTAAACATTTCTTACCCCCACGTTCTTGTAGGTCTTCGCATACTTGGCTCCAGGGTGTGGAGTTGTTGCAGCAGGCAAAACAACAGCAGGTAAATTTGTAACAACAACGTTAGACATGCTTTATCCAACTGTAAAGAAGTTATTTGTAGTTTACTTTCAGACAATCCTACAGATATAATTTAATATCAAAAACTTATGCAATACAACATGTCGGCCTCTCAACCAGTCGTACGTAACAAAAACTGGAAACAAACAAACATCATTTGAAAGATGTTTTTAGGGAACATTTGCTTTAATTTTGTGGAAAAATTATGTTTAGCTTTTTTTCGAAAGCGGAGTATAAACGCCTGTTTGGACTTACGTCGCAGTGGTTGATTATTATAATATCTTTTTGTCTCGGTTTCCCTGAGTTCAGAAAGTCATAGGTTTGCGTCGCTGGTCTGATAAAGCTTAGATGAAGTCATCGGTTTGGGTTGTTTTTGGAGGCAGCAATGTATCTGAACGGTTTGAACAAAAGACATTTGACGTTGCTCCCCACGTTGTTTGGGCAGCACGGCTATGAAGTGATTAGTTACGAAACTGAGGCAAAAGTACCAAATATGTGCAAAGCGGCTGAAATGTACTTGGTGCTAATCAAATGTAAACCCACTTCAAATTTTTCCTAAACATTTTGGATAAAGTTTTTCTCCCATTGCCCAATCTACACATCCTACAATTTTATAATGTAATTACCTATTAACTGAAATTGTGCAATCTCAAGCAAAAGTGGAAGTAATGGGACCTTAAGGGAGACTCCACGACGTGACATATCGCATGACAGTGCGCAGATCATAAATTTGTAAAGACCTGAATGTCGAGACACTTCTCCCAACAAGGAAATCTGAGTTCGATCAACTAAGACAATGCCCCTGGAAAGATTGCATTGTATTCCCTTTGAAAACGGTTTGATCACATTACCTTTGAAAACTATTTGCAAAATGGTTCTGATTTAATCAAACAAATCAAAAATATGCATTGAATTTTGCTGTGTGCTGGAGATAGTTGATCTCAGATAATTCTCTAATTTCCTCTTCCTCATCTTATCAACAATTCCTAAATACACTGAACAAATCCTAACATTAGCAAAAGCATAGACATTGCAGACAACCCAATCGAGTCTCGTAGTGCAGTGAACTCTTGTTCACAGCTAATCGCAAAACTGCTTTTTCCCTAACGTTTGTGGTAATGACTGTGACCACTTAAGCATAAACATTTATTGAGGCATGCCATATACCAAGTATTGGTCGAAATGTGGGAAACCCAGAAAAGTGAGCTATTCGGGCGGTGTGTTCAATAGCCTATAGCATAAAGAAAACGTGTTTATTGAAACAAAATGCAATAATATTCACCAAGATTATGTTGCAGAAAATGATAAAACTTATATTTTTTACAGATGCAATAAATATACGAGTTGTCATATATTCTTCAGTTCCGATTAATTTGGACACACTACACACAACATTGAAGTTTACAAGTTTTGACATCTTTTCNACGGCATTTAACATTTTCATATGACTGTTGTGTTAANAGCTAGTACCTACTCACAAAAACAGGCTTTCATGGAAAGTTTAAATGGAAACCAGAGGTGCGACAGCGCTTGTTAATATAGCGTTACATCTAAGTTGAACGTAAACATTAAAATTCAGACTGAATGAAAACGGTATTCTGGTTCAGGTGGAAGTGACAAAAATTGCACACTGTGACTTTTACAAAAAGCTGGCACTTTCAATCAGGTTGCATTAGTTCTGCACTTTTACTTTGTTTGTACAGGCAAATGTTTGACTGCACTGGAAATTATCCACGTCCTTCCACACAACTGCAAACTGCTAATGCCAAAAGCACCGTTCTGAAGCACAACGCTTTGTTTGGTCATGCTGGTGTGGTGATGTCATGCAAAGGTTCGTTGGTCAAGCAGAACGTCTGTGTCAAACTGATTAAAATAGCGCACAGGCATTTACCTTTTTTTCAAGTTTCGTTCTGCTGGAAAATGCTTGACGTTGTTCATTCTGAAGAACTGTTTGGCATTTCTGAAAATGCTTGAAATGCTGCATAGAGACTAACCGCCTTTCTTGGTTGCGTTATCCTGAACAATGTTTAGTTGATTAAGCAAAACGATCCTCAGGTACTACAAATTTCAGATGTAATTGCATCCGTCTTATTATGTTTCAAGAGAGCAACGTTATGCAGAGATCAACTTGAATATACGATACAGCATATCTATTACCATAGAGACGGCGTTTGCTTCTGTAAATTTGCCACAAAATATCTAATGAAAACAGTGTGTACCTTCAACGAATGTCGGAAAGCATACGTGCCCACAATATTAAGTGAAATGTTTATCTGACTTGTATTGTTTTTCCCCAACATTCTTGCATTTCGCTTTATTCCTGAAAACTATTTGTTTGACTTCCACTTCACAATACACCATTTCACAACATATTTCAAAAAGAAATACAAGTTATACCTACTCAGCTTATGTTTACCCTTCCCAAACAAACCCTACCTGATCTCTACCTCAATACTATAAACCTTCCCCACCATTAGGGTAGTGTGGGGCCAAACTGGAAAATCATCTGGTTTTATTAGCACCCCGTGAAGACGCAAAAGTTATTTTGATTGTGATACTATTCTCTGAGTGACCAAGGTTTGACAGACTACAATACAATGGTTTCATCTTGTTTTAACTTGAAGCCTGGTTGTTATTATTCTTGAATGCTTACGATGCACTGTATATCATCCTCGCTTGTTTGTCTCAGCTTGTTTATTTTTGTTAGTTGGTTTATGAGTGTCACGAATGAACTGAAATGAGGATTGCAATCCGTTCGTATGTGAATGCGATTTGCCCTGTTCATGAATAATGCACTTCATACGTGACTAATGCACTCCTTCCGCTGTAGTGATGTGGACCATTAAGGATTGTAAAGTAAGAACTTGCAAAATTGCATTCATAATTGTACTCATCACGTAATAAAAAATGCTACATTTGTGGAGAAGTGAGACGTCTCCACAAGGGCGACAAACAAACGTACCAATCGGCACGTTTTGTAATGCAAAATCAATTTCCGGCAAAACTTGGCATCCTCAGTCCTAAAATCTGCAAGCAGTGCTTACGGGCGAAACATTGCCACATAGTTGTAAACGGGTTTCATTTTAAAGCCAGAACCCGACCCAAGCCCGTATTCACAAGTAGAACTCGGCCCGACATTTGTTTTTGAGACCCGGATTGGACCCGAAAGCCAAATTTACCGATTGAGTCGAGATGTGCGCAAATGCGGGCTATCAAAAAATGTAGTGTACGGTATAGCTGCAGGTACACATTTTTTCAATCTTTGGCGCTGTTACTCTTAAGAAACACAGGATACAATGTAGGTAGTGGAAAATCCCATAAAATGTGTATGCCATTGGAGTCACGCGGTTCTGTCTTTCCTCTACGCACGAAATAAATACAAATATTGCGATCTTATTATGTTTCAAGAGAGCAACGTTATGCAGAGATTAAGTTGAATATACGGTACAGCATATCTATTATTCAACAAAACAAAAGCATGGCTCATGATACGAACGACAAAAGGTTTCACTTGTCTGCCCCGATACTCTTTCATAACACAGCGTAAAATTTAGGTAGTGGAATATCCCATAAAGTGTGTTTGCCAACGTAGTCACAAGGTTCTGTCGTTCCGCTACGCACCAAATATTGTAAACACAAAGGTTGCGATCTACAGGAATGTTTCAGCAAAAAAAACATGCCTTTTGCAAGAACAGCAAAAGGTTTTAATTTTGTGCGCCGATGCACGTCAAGAACCTCAACAGACAAAACAACTCCATACGATAGCGTGCGAAGGTGCGCGACGTTGGTTTGGACTGGGGTTGTGCTCACGTTTTACCTCTCGTAAATAGCAACCATAAGCATATTATTTAAAATCCACTATAAAAACTAACATTACGATTGATAACAGCGTAAATTTCCCAAGTAAATATCACTATGTCTCCAAACATGAATGGCATCCATCCAACACTTGGCTTCCTTTGGATTGTTCTCTTCTCAAGTTTTTCTTATTATTGATTGCTGTTTACCGTATACTCTCACAACATTTACTACTTTACTTCAAATATTAAAGTTTTATGCATTTTTCAGTGCAGGTTTTACGCTATATTATCACGTTGTTTTGCATAGTCATCTTCCGGCGCTTTCATTTTACAATTCTTAATTTCCACGTTCACTGTCTCATGCCGCCATTCAACTATAGCAGAGGTTCCCAACCTTTCTCTGACCACGTACCCCTTTATTTCGGAAAATAAACATGTTCCACTTAAATTTATCATGAAAAAAGGCTGACTGAAATTGCAAAAATCCACTGAATTTTTAATAGAGCCTCTAGATTTTTAGAACTATAAAAGTAGACTCCGCTTTTATGTCTCAGAGATAAATTGTTGCGTGTGTATGAACTATAAACAAAGATATGTTTTTTGAAAATATTATTCACTGATTAATGTATAAATATTTGAAAATAGATAATATATAAATATGTCTTTCCCGTCTATTGATAACCTTAAATCTACCCCTTTAGACAGGCAAATGTACCCCTAGGGGTACATGTACCCCTGGTTGGGAACCCCTGAACTATAGTATGGTTGGTTTCGCGTTTTTTGCCTTTGTATCGCGTCACGCTGATCATTGTTTTTTGTTGTTGGCAAATGCATATTATGTGGTTAAAAACATTGAATAGGTTGGCGAGATGTCAGATAAATAATAAATATAATCGACAGAAGAATGAACTTATCTGTTTGCCATTTACTAACAAAAGCTCGGTTAAAGTCAAAAGTATAATCCTCAAAACGATTTTGGGCTGGCACTAGACTTCACTACTGCAGGCCGCTCCGCTCTATGGTCAAGGTTAGGGATGGGGAACCCGCTAACGATCACGGGCTTCATGAATTGTGGAATATCGGTAGTGGGCTGCTGTATCTTAAATTTATTCGTTAATCTTCCAAAGGAAAATAAGAAGAGAAAACTGAAGAGCGACTTCTGTTTACTTTCTGTCTACGTGTCTGCTTACCACAAAGTTTCGTTTTGACACAATGTTGTGTTCTAATTTGTGCAACGAAAATTCTGTGAAGCCTTGATCAAAAATGTTGTGTTCCTCGTTTTCACTAATTAATTTTGAATCTTTCCAACCCACATCCATGTTGAATGTAAGTGCACATATGCAGAAGTGAGTTGCAAATACAAACAAATTGCAACTTTGGAAGTTTTTTTTGTATAGTTCCAGAGAACGGGAGTTGTGATTTATACAAAATCACACACCTGCTTATACCTTTGTTACCTATGTGCTTGAAGCAGCACTCATACAAGAACTGTGTGCAAGCGTTAATCAATTTACTTGTATTCACACTTTTCCTCATCAACTTACCTTTGCACAAATTGTTGGGATATCAATGCCAAAAATTAAATTCAACGGAGGAAACGATTTCTAGCGTTGTTAGCATTATTTGCATATTGTGTTAGTAAGTTTAACTAATTTTGTCTGTTGAAAATATTCTTCACAAAAGCAAAAAGTAGATTTTCAACTCTCAGCAACGTGTTTGTAATAAACAGTATATTAAAAAACGAAATTACAAACAAGAGTGCTGAAATTTTAAACGCACTTAATTCTGTGGAAGCAACGCTACACTCTTTGATTTTTTTTAATTTTGTTGGATCAACACAATATGAAAACACGAGAAAGTACTGTATTTCGTGGAAATTTTTGTGTTCAAGTGTTAGGCTTGTTCGTATTTTGTAAAGATATTGTATCAGATAACATTTGCCGGTATCATAGCATTCCGGCATTATTATCAT
>JGI24021J15306_10006133_pt1 | contig 14396 bp, 8 predicted proteins | sample Ectturendosymbi1_FD_15306 | JGI IMG/M metagenome (IMG submission 15306) | reverse complement strand
TAATAGAATTGTCTGAATACCGCACATCAACCGCAGAGATAACGCTGCCATCTGTAAAGATCGACAGAAATGTTGGACCGCCCAGGCGAAGACTTGGCGGTAGATCAGTGGTTCTCAATCTTTTCGCAGAAGGGAGTCAAATCCTGACATACGACTATGTTAGAGAGCCGCACTAAAAAACTTTAACACAAGTCAATTGACGCGTTTTGTTTTATTGCAGAACGAAGTCTGTTACACAAACTACCAGAGGTTTTATTGAAAGATTGCTGAGAGCAACACCAAGGGTGCTAGGGAGCCGCATGCGGCTCTCGGGACGGCGTTGGAGAACCACTGCTTAGATGATATAAAAAATGTCCGGAGGATGTTGAAAAACAACTGAGCCGCTGGCATTTGCAGAATCCCTTCCGAAACGCTAAAAGCCGGTTGCAAAACAATCCTCATGTGGCTAATTCATATTAATGCGGCCTCGATTTGAGAAAAGCTGCCAGATGACTGGTCTCATGGAATGGCAATTCTAACATTCTGGAAGCGTAAAGGTGACCGCCTCCACAGCAAGCTGACTTTCATGCCAAGCCGCTCCACCTCGACCAGATTTTTACGTCTCATCGTTGACAAAACTCGGAAGCTTCGCAACACACGTCATCTCTGCGTCGCCTTGATCGATCTGAACGCTGTCTTCGATTCCGTGGATCGCACATCAGGATTCGACATAAGCACTGCGCAATCCTGACGAAAGTCGGTGTAACTTCTGTAGAAAATATAAGATCTTTCAAGAAGCTGTGTGGAGGTTCTCCAAGCTGCGTTCGTATAAACGACAAGCTCTCAGTGCGGCTGCGAGGCAGTTCCCGATCTCTTCAACTGCGTCACTGATGATCTGATGACTCGGGCCAGGGCGCAAATTCCAGCAGTTTTCTTCAGGGTTGCCAGGGTGGCCCTTTTTTGGCCAAATTTCAGAAATCTGAACTTTTTTCTAGTTGAATGGCCAAACATTTTCATTCGGCCTTTTGGCTTTTTTCTTGCCTTGTCTCAAGTTGATCAACCTCAAAAAAGTCATTTGGTCTTTTGGCTTTTTCTTGGATTGTTTACGCTGCAAAAGATTTTACTATTCCATTTTTTCGACAACACTTTTGCAAAATTTTGTGACAAATGGTATATTAGCTATACGTTCTGATGTTAACCCACCCATATATATATATATATATATATGGGTGAAATCACACCCGCACAGTATATATGTGGCGCGAACAAGCAATAATAGAATGATCCCGTTGAGTGATCGCTATTGTTGCCTGCTGCCACAATGTGAATATTCGCACACTTGCCGCTCGGGCTTTCCGATGGCAACAGTCATTTAACAATCGGGTTGGTGTTTTTTAGCACTGTTTGGCTTGAAATTTTCATCTGGCAACCCTGGTTTCCTTTAGAAACTCCCGTCATGGAGATTGGAGATCTCGAATATGTCAATGACACCATCCTGTTCTCCTACATCCAATGACCTCACTTCATATCTCACAATTCATGACAGCGAATCACGCAAACTAGGACTAAAGGTAAGCTCGGACGATACCAAGTTGATGCATGCAGGCCAACGCCCTCACCCTCTTTTACTGGTTATCGGCTTTAACTCGGTAGGCGTCGTCTCCTCATCCGTCTGCCTGGGCTTGACAGTAACAAACAGTGACGAATTAAAGCCGGAAATCGATCGAAAACGGGCATAAGCATCAAGTGTGATGCACACTCTTCGCAACACGCTGCGACGCCCCCAAGGCCTTTCCTGCAGCAAACAGTTGCTTATATGCATTTCAGCTGCGCTGTTTGTGTTACTGAAATGGCGCTGAGACCTGGCCCATCACCAAGAATCTCTCCTCTCCGTTGGACGGATTCGACATCAGGGCTATCCATTAGATGGAGTTTACCTCCATCGCAGCGATACGAACCCCCACGCATCAACCCCCGCGTCATGTCTCACAGCTCGTCGGCGAGTTCGTTGTTACCAACATGCCCCTCGCACGCCACCGCAACACATTTTCCGCATTGTCCATGACTTTGATCCCTTATGGCCCGGGTGGATACGGCCTTGCGGAGCCCCGCATCCTTGCTGAGTTGACGTAGTCACTAATGACCTCGATAAGCTGGGCATTAACCAGGAATAGGCCCCACCTTGCCCAGGACCGTACCACAGGGCGGCCCTCGTGAATCTGATTCTCACTACGCGCAGTGCCCCAAGGGACACCACGCATACGATCCGATGTTGATGAATAGCATTGTCTAAATTATTCAACAGAGACCTTAACGCAAGCTTTTAAAAACTTCCGGTCGCTGACCGCTGTATGGCGGTGGCAGCAAAAAACTGTGAGCAGATTAAATTCACCAGGAGACGGAAGTGAGTTTGATAGATTGGCCACTTTCGCTGGTCAAAAAGCGCCTAGAAATAGTAGGGACGTTGTGATCCAGTGGCGTATCTATGCAAAATGGCGCCCATGGCAGAGTTTAAATGTGCGCCCTTTGTAATAATTTCAATCTTGGATATAGGCACAATTTTTACAAAAGTTGAACTGTGAAGAAAATATATGTTTTTAAACGGAAAATATTTGTTTTTATTTTTGCTTTTAACTTTTCAGCATATAAAATATAAGTTATCCATAAGGACCATACTTCTATACTCATTTATTTTTATTATAAAGAATAGCAAAACGTTGAAATAATAACGTTATCGTAATTTATAGGCCTACATAGTGTTGCCTGACAAAAGTACATATCTTTAAAAAATCAAACAACCTATTGCAAGTGCAAACTACAATTTCTTTTTAAAAGAAGCACATTTAATTTGGATTGTACAATAACTGTTTAATGCAAATCATGTACTAATTGTGTTCGAAAAGCACAATTCCACCGAAACATTAATATATCCAGACTTTCCATGTTTATTTACACAAAATGTCCCTTTCTACATAAATCAAAGCTAGATCACACAATCTGTCCTGACTTATTCTTAGTCCTTGAGGCTCGGAAGTATGAAAGCACCAGTTTCAGTGCACTGAAAGATCGCTCGCAGCTTTGCAATAGATACTGCTATCGTCAGCAATTATTTGCAAAGCAATTCGAAGAATGTCAAGAGGACTTCAGGACCTGGTCATTTTCAGTTGCACGGCTTGAAACTAGCATTTTGCAATCTAGAATATTCTCGTATAATTGCTTGACATCTACATATGAACTGTACACAGTTCCAAAATTGTCGCACATAGATTTTAGTTATTCACAGTCAGGACCGTAAAAAGGCCTTGGATATCGAACAGAAAGCCAAATTTATACAGAAAAGGTTAACTCTAGANACGAGTAAAAAATCACTTCTTTAATTATATTTTTTTGCACAACTGGTACGGTAACAATACTAACCGCTGATTTTCGAGTACTAACTAATGTTCTCTACCTTAGTCTCTGGACTGGGGCATTGGGTGCAGCCTATTTATCGGACACTAGTGGCCATCGAAGAAGTTTCGTAAAGTCGGAGTGGACCGCAGTCCGCAGCAGTTTAAGTAATTTGTAAATCTGTACATGACCTCAACACCAGTTATTTGCATCACAGTCAGATTCTCACAGCCGCGGACTTCGTCTCAACAGATGCTGACTAATATCTTCTTGCCTGAAATGAAGCAGTACGGAGTGACTTGATCTTTCGTATAGAGTGAGAAGGACGATCAGGGTTGCCAAGTCTAAACAGCCCTTTCAAGCTAGAAAAATTGCAAAATTCCGCTAGAATCCGCTCGAACAAGACCAATTGTTTAGGCCGGTAGACCAATTATCCGCTACAATGTAGTGGAATAAGGCCGGTAGACTAATTATTTTGGAGCTAGACAGGATTAAAATCCGCTAGATCTAGCCGAAAATCCGCTAAATTGGCGACCCTGAGGACGATGTCTTGCAGATATGGCATGCGAGTGTTCATGTTCCGTCACAATGTCTGACTGTCCTGTTTTGCCACAAACAATACCGCAATTTTGTCGTAATGCTCGGTGGTGCTGCCGCAACACTCCCTTAGCACATTAGATATGGGCGCGCCCACGTTTTGTTGATGCAGCCTTGCAGTTTATGGTTGTATGGGGCGCAAAATAGAGGTTCAAGAAATTGTAAATGAAAATTTTAATTTTTGCCAAGCAATTTTTGCGTCCCCCTCAACGTTGCTCCCATGGCACGTGCTATGCCTGCCATATACCCAAATCAAGGAGTCAGGAAATGTTGTGATGATAACAGCTCAGAGAATCTTTTTTAAATTTTCATAACAGTCTAGGCTAGTTGATTGGGCAGTAGCGGTGATGAAAATACTGGATTTGGTTTGAATAAACGTGACGAACCTGTGAGTGGAAAAGGCCTATACGAGAGTTCGAGCTACTTAAAGGTATGTACGAAGTATTGTTTGTCATATTGTTTCAGAATAAGTAGCATAGCTCTCAGTCAGCATTGAAAAACATATTTTATTTACTGACAATAAATCAACAACAACAAAAATCTTCATAGCAAATGGATACGTGTATGAGCGATTTTCTTTAACACTATCTTGATACTGCGCTATGAAAGTCAGAGCAGAGATTCTCGAACATGTTATGAAATAACACAATATTTTTGAAGCGAATTGCGGGTGGGTGTCCTTTGACTTTTTAAGATTTGTTTCATTTATATTTTAGCTTTTCCATCGAGTCAAAGTTTTCCGCATTTTGGGTTTAAACAAAATTATGTTTTCATTGATTGAGGATATTTTACGTTAGTGATTGAAAATGACGTGTTAGTTACGTGCGCGAAAAGTTTATGTCATTTGTAATGCTGGAACTGCAGTGAACTGGAACATGAAACAATCAGCAGTTCAAGGACATTTCTTACACTGTATTTCTCAAGAAAAGCTCGCAATCGGTGCGCATACGTATACAGTAGCTGTATGGTTGCTCATCAGTGTCATCCCAAGCAACGCTTGTGCTTTTTATAATTTTGTTGTTGTTAAAACAATTTATTTGTTGAAAAAAGTTGTGTTGAAAAATTGTACTGTTTCAATGTTGAAAAAAATATTTTACGCTTTGGCTCATCAGTGTCCTCGTGTCAGTGTTTCTCTTTTCAACTGCATTGCATACCGTCATGTCGTCGTATAATAGTAATGCAGCTCAGTTTTGCAGCACAGTTTGACACAAAAAAGTCGCGTTTAAAAAATTAACATCGCTTGCCTACGCCAGGGCCGTGATGTTGATGAGCCATTGCACACCCTGCGGTGGCTCATCAGAGTCACAGGGTCACCGCAGCCCTTTGCCAGACCTAGCAGATAAAACCTGCGGTTTACCAGATATCTACTTTAAAAAGTTCGCTATTTTTGGTTCAGAAATCTGTTTTATATCGACCTCGACAACACGGGACGTGTTTTGCTTGATGGCTTTTGACCAGTGCAACAAGCTTTTAGAGAAAGCCAGTGTCGTCATTCCACACGAATGCAGGTACTCTGCCTGTCAAGCAATTACAAAATTTTGAACTCAGAAATTTCAACTCAAAAGAAAGTACAGCGCAGTTTGGTCCCGGTGTTTGTTCAAGTCTCTTTAAAATATTCAGAAAATTTAGTTGCATACATGTTATTGCTTTATTGGCAAAAGAACCAGGAAGTATTGTTTTGTCTATTTACGTCATAGGTAGTGAAAGCCCCGCCCGGCTTGCGGCTCTGCGTAAAACACGGTGTAACTGATGGTCATGACCAAGGCTATAGTAGAGACCTTGCTTCTCATTGTAGGGGAGATACAGCGTAAAGCAGATTTTTCAAATTTTTTTACACTTTAACTTCTCTAAGTAATAAAAAGACACATGTAATGCAATAAAAGTAAATTTGACAAAGTATATTTTTCAAAACGATTACAATTTCGATACGAACTTGTTTTTCGTGGTTGAAATGATTTCTGCCAAAAAGCAAAATATAGCTGGGAGTGCAGCCCTTCGCCCGCCGTCTCCTACGCCTATGCTGATGTCTCTACTTTAAGAAAGTCGATTACGCTGGAGGTTGGACCAAGAACTGGAAACAAAGCAAGTTGCTGCTTTGAAGGAAACAATCGATTTCCTGGTTCAGGTTCTTTTGAGGAAAATACTACACATTCTACTGACTGCTGCTGTACAGCAGCCGGTGATGGGGTTGCAGTCCGAGAGTTGTGCAGTTTTTGGGAAACTCGAAAACCTATAAGACATCATTATTCCCAGGCCCCTTCTGGCTCGAAGAAGTAACCCCTCACAGTGCTCAAGCTACGGATCAAGTAATGAAAGGGCAGATTCAGCTCTTCTTTCGTATGAGCAGCGACCCTCAAGCGATCCCTAAAAGTCGGTCCAACCAACAAACACCCTCTGGGTCGGTAGACACTAAGTCGTCAAGGGCGTTTGGTGGCAGGAGGGCTTCGCAATGATAAATAATGTGGTGTGCTGTTTGGTTTTCTTCCCCTCATATGCACGAGGTCGGTCTAGATGCGGGGGACCGATAGGCAGGTGGGGAATGTATTTCTCTGTTCTGACTGCCCGTACGTCTGAACCTGAGACCAACGCACTGTATTGGCCACGCATTTCCTCGGGGCTTCCTGTGAGGTGCGAAGTGCAACCTACTAATGACTGGGCGACTCAGCGAATCAAACCTTTGCCCGGGATTGCTTTAGATTTTTCCAAAGTGAATATCCTGTACCGTAGCGGGAAGGCTTTTCCACACAGAGTAGCATAAAGACCCTTGTCATGCACCAGCTGAAGTGCATTGATACGTCTCATGCAGATATCACTGTGAGGGGACAAGGCTCTGAAAAGTCGACATTTTGTGCCACATAAGTTCTTTTATGTCCATCTGCTGCCCTTTTGATAAAGAATTTCAGCTCCGAATCTTAGAAGCAGCCACCACCCTCAGTCGACTCAGTTCCAGAGCATGCTGCAATCCACACCTTACACTATCCATTAAACTTCTGCAAGGCTTGCATATTATTTACTCTTCTTTACAGCTCCGAAACTAAAACAACATACTGTACGTGCAGCAAGACAAAACAGGTAACATGCATGCAGCAGGAAAAAATGGTATTATGCATGCAGCAAGAAAAAATATTCACTTCGTTACGTCACGGTCTTTTGGTTATGAATTTGTTGCCTTGTCTAAAGCGGCTTCATTGCCGATTGAAAATGGATTAAGAAAAATCCGAATCGTCTCAAAAACAACATGCTAGTTTTCTGACGTAAGCATAAATACTTTTTGACTAAAAATAAATGTGGACGTTACTTAAGGCAATTTTTGGCTAAGGCAAACCTTTTAGATTCTCGCAAAGATTAAATGTTGACGGGCGTGTTTGCTTATCTGCAAAATTAACTGTAGACGCATTAAATCATAGTTTTGTCACTTCGGCACAGGCTAATTTCACCTTCACAGACCCATCTAAGACCACTGATGCAAGTATAAAAATCGTCTACCACGCCAAGTGAATTCTGTTTTTTCACCAAACACCCCGAGGTAATATTCTCACTTACTAATGGAATAAATCCAAACACGTCATGTGGATATGATGACATGCCGGTGCACGCTTTGAAATTGTCAAAATGGTTACTATCACCTCTTCTCTGATATGAACGAATGCGGGTAATTTGGCGTCTTTCCGGACAACCTTAACATTTCTAAAGCAGTACCAATTTTTAAGTCTGGAGATAGCGAAATTCCCATTAACTATGGATTGATATCAATGCTAACACACCTGCCAAAATATTTGAAAACGCGTTGTACGAAAGACGGAATTATTATTTTACCAAAAACAATTTGCTGAGTCAGCAACAAGACGGTTTTCGCACGAACCATTCCAGATCCTTGGCCGTTACGAATATATACGAAAACATTTTCTAAAACCTCGATAAATAACTTTTATCTTGTGCGATTTACTTTGACCTTACAAAAGCCTTCGACTTAGTGAATCACTCCATATTACTGACAAAACGTGAGCACTACGGAGTACAAGGAAATGCTTTTTACTAATACAGTCATACATTTCCAATAGAAAACAGTATGTGACACTTTAGCCCCGCAGGCTCCACTTTTTGGCAAAGTTTTGCAACATCATAACTCGCCAGACGATTGAGCCAGAGAGCTGTTCAAACCCTCTATGGATTTGGCGAGTCTTTTAGTTTAGATTTAAAAAAATTTTGTTCGTTTCGGGTTTGGGATTTTCTGTGGGTGACGTCATAATGGGAGCATGTTTTCGCCATTTTGGCCAAGTTTACCTGGCCCTGGACGCCAACCCAACGAGCCATTTTTGGGTCAAGTTTTTTTGGAAACTAGGTTATGATCCCAGTCTTTAGAGCCCTTGATTGGCTTTCCAGCATATCTGGAGCCAAAATTATGGCTCAAAATGCGACGCCTTTGGAAAAGTTTGCTGGAATTGCGACGCGCCAGCAATACGGATTATGATGATAATCAGAAATCAGAGAAGTTTCTATTATATCGTCACTCGCAATTACGTAAAGCAGATCTGCACACCTCTATAAGTTAACAAAACACTTTCACAGGGACAATACTTCATTCCAATGTGAAAGGCAGTGCATTTATTGCACACGACTCCTTTGCTTTTTACGTTCACTTCACCTCAGAAATCCATGCCAAGAATGATGTAAAGCGGAACCCACTCGAATATATAATACGCTCAGGCCAGTGGCGTAGCGAGGCTAAGTGCCGCCCGGGGCCAAACATATAAGTGCCGCCCTTTCCACCTCTCAAATTTGCTTACAAGAATTTAAAATGAAAGAAGATCAGGTTTCGTGCTAATTTAAAGATATAAAGATAAACCATTTTGAAGATCACAATCAAACACTCACAAACTGAAATGGGTCTTGTTTTTCATTGTCGATTATGAGTCTTACTTTTTTCTGCTTGTCGCCACCTTCCTCAGCATATATGAGAAATAATTTTTTTTTACTTTATTTACTTATGCATATACGGACCCAACATGTTTCGTAAAATGTTCTTCCCTGTTGGTTTTCAGTCTCCAGTAAGCCCACTGCTTGTTTTTTTAATGGTTTACTCATTCCAGGGGATCGAACGAAAAAATCATGGGATGTGTTGGCGGCATACCTACTTTGCAGATGTAAGCATTTAAGTATGTTATTTCGAGTAGTATTCCTGTCTAAAACTAAAAAAGTGTATATACTGCATATAGCAGGCTACAATATTAATTTCATAATATGATTTCAGTGATGTAAAGGTCACGTTTCAACAGTGGTTTGATTCTCTTAGTATATTTAAAAGGCTTCAAACGTTAACTCTGTCGGCTTTCTATAGGTGCTGTAGGCTACCCCCCCTATAGGTGCTGTAGGCTACCCCCCCCGCAGGGGCTGGACCCATTTTGATAAGATAGGTCAAATAAGCTTACAACTGGCTCTGGGTGAGAAATGCTGACTTGCAGCCTTTATCGTGAGGTGCAGACTTGGTCCAGCTGTTGGGCTTTTTCAGGGGTGTAGTGGGGTGGAAACGGCGTTCCCACATCTTTTTACACTATATATTACAACATGGCTGCGATTTCACAGAGGTGACCATGACAAGCAGATTCGCACTGCTAGACAAAAGTCAGCAGTGAAACAGGAGGATCCAGTGTGGAAATTCTTGTAGGCGAATGCTCGCTTTATTCGAATTACTTGGTGCAGTCTTCCTTTTTATTTGGTGTGGGAACGGCGTTCCACACCCCGCCGTGGGGAACGCCGTTCCCACACCCTCTTTTTAGCAGTACATCCCTGGGCTTCTTACAATTACACGTGCACAGTGTTATTCCTTGCCTTCGTCCGATACCAACAGAACCGTCGCCGGAAGGTCTTAAATAGGGAGGCTTTACGTGTGTGCAGGGGGTTTGAAATTCTAAATTTGACAAAAATCCACTGATTTGTAGTGTTTCATAGATTTGGGGGGCTCGGAAATTTGTTTGGTAGAGGTCAAGCCCACCAAACCCCTGTGGCGACGGAACTGGTTACCAAAAGACATCTACTTAAAAAACTGTCGTACCAAACCATGCCAAATTCATCAGAATGAGAGCACCACCTTTTCTAAGCTTTTCTTGTTGAAATGATTTTTTCTATGACTGCAAATGTTAGTATACCGTTGAACAAGAGGGACTTCTACGAAACTCGACTGCCTACCGGTTGGCTCAGATTCATTCTACCTGCAGTTCAAACTTACAATCTGAGCACTAAGTTAGCCACGCAAACACATCAACTGCTCTACCCGCTTCAAGAACGTCATTTTCCGACACTATTACGTCATGCAGAAAAACAGCAGTTGCATTAAAACTGAGCACTGTTGCCTTTGCAGAGTTCTTCACTTCAACTGCCGAAACTTAATGTTGATGACACCACTTAATGACCAGGCTACAGCTTATGGCACATATTGGAAATATCTCGTTGAACATTAAAAAAAAAGTATGAGATGTGCCAAAGAAATGTCTTTTTCAATTTTGGTGACGGCAAGCAGCGGTAAGCCAACGCCTGAACTATGTTTCTTTCTGGGGCGATTGGGGTGAACACTCTTCCCAAAGAGCGCTAAGGCGATTCACTCAATGGCCGTGGATCGAACACCCAACCATCCGATTGAGAGGCGGACTATCCATCGACGCCCCAAACGTATCATTCGTCGCCAATGCCTAGGTGTCACGTGATGTTATGATGTGCCGTTGGGGCGTTGCTAAGGAACCAACAGCATAGGAGAAAAAGGATTAAGCTATCCTTGACTATTAGCCGTGAATTCATGCAGGGCCTTTTTCATCAGATTTTCAGAGAAGGGGCAATCTGACCCTCGAAACACCAGTACAGGATCAGTAATGTTTGCTAATCTGCGGTCAAATGTCATCTCTTTCCTTTGTTCAAAGGACTTTTGACTGGGATGGGGGAAACGGCTTTGTCTGGAGAGGGACGTGTAATGACTGGGGCGCAATTGTTCCCCAAGTAAGTGTGTCAAAAAACCCTGATTTCAAGACAAAGACCAGGGTACTTTAGCACATTGGCTTTGACCCAGATTTTTGAGTAAGCATTTCATCAGTTTGCTCACTCCACAGCCAGATGTGTTTTTTTAGGCTAGCCTACCAGTCTAGAGCTTTTAAACACAAAAACTGAAAAGAGTTAGACCGTTTAAAACTGTATTTAAAAGTAATAAAGAAGAGTTAGAAATTTTAAACTCCTTTAAAAATGTAATGTTTACCAACAAAGTGCCGCCCCCCAGAAGGTGCCGCCCGCCCGCACCCCCTTGCTACGCCACTGGCTCATTGTGCAGAACAGTAATTACTACGTCATAAAAAACAATCCCAATATCCAGTTCATTGGAGCAAAAACTACTACGACTTCGTAAATAAGAAAACTAGATTGCAGTTTTGTTCACGTGAATAATTAATATCATAACACATAGGTCTGAACGCACCTCACGTTTATGTTTATAATCTATTGCAAAAGAAAACAAAAATCCGCAGGAGAGTAATAAATATATTAATTTTTTTCTGTCATAAAGACAAACGCTTCTTGCACCTCCTGGAATGATATCTCGAACCACCAGGTGGTGCGACTATCCCTGGTTGGGAACCACTGCTATATCCATTATATAATTATCAGCATGTTGACATTCATCACTTCCCTTGGCTCATGGCTTTCCGGTAATCACAATCACAATCCTCTAGATCAGTGGTTCTCAAACTTTTTTCCTTGCGACGCCTTTGGAAAAGTATGCTGGATTTACGACGCACCAGCAATAAGAATTTGATAAATATACACACATATAATCAAAGTTTTATTTGTTGATGAAACAACAAAAAAATATGCATCAATAATGAGATGTGTGGTTTTGCTTATTTTTACAAATTTCGTCGAATCTTGGAAGAATTTGTGGACCTATCATCCCACTTTCCTTCTCAAGGTTTATTCGTGATCGATATTTGATTTTAATCACAACCATGGCAGATTTGTGCTTCGCACAAATCCGAATAAGCGAAACGAATAACCGTCCGTAACGCTTTTTTCGCCAAAGCTGGGTATTCGTCATTCAATGAAATCCAAGAATTTCTCGGGTTTCCTGAAGTATACTCTCTTTTCAGGGAATTATCAGGTAAGGGCAATATAGTTTTCTTTTTTATTGTTCATTATAAGGACGATGGGGTAGGTTAGACGAAAGAATCGCGAGTCCATTCATAGCTTGATAATTTCCCCGCAAAGTACTGAGGAAAAATTCTACTCGAGCTTAGGTGGATGTTGCAAAAATATACTTCGTAAATTTGATGACAGTGCCATACATGTATTTTCAAGCTAATTAGACAAGAAAGTAAAGCACTGAGAACTTCCCGACACGTTTCCAGTATCTTCCTTCTTCAACGATAGCTTTTTAATGAACGCCGTAATTTTATCTGATATGTCACGCGTGCTTTTATGCGGCTCTTACTTTGTAATATTGAGTTTATTCAATCTAGCAAATGTATCACAAAATTAAGCAAATTTAAATACAAATTTGTTCTGAGCTAAGCAATCAGCAAGCAGATTATTTTTATAACTGATTACTGTAGCCTTCATTTGTCTGAAGCAATGTAAATTAAAACGTGCAACACGTTTATTAGTAGAGAATAACTAAAATTATACGTAATAACGAGACAGTAAATAGGCTCTCTACTGTAAGCATGACTGGACCTTAACAGTAACTGCTCTTTGGTGAAGTTATAAAACTCCGATTGTTATTAGCTTAGTGAATAAAACTGCACTGAATTCACTTTTGTGAGACACCCTTGGAAAATTAAAACGCCGCATCAGGGGTCGCGAAGCACAGTTTGAGGACCAGCGCTCCAGACCAGTGGTTTTCGACCTTTTTGTACCGCCACCCATTATAGCAACCCCATATAACCTACATAAAGATGTCACTCCAAGACTTTCATAGTCCAATCGCAAAGTTCTAGCAGGCGTAACTTAAGAGCTTGCCTATCCCTATTTGCAGTCCCTTCAAGAAAGCTTGCCACCAAAGGTTGAAAACCACTGCACTAGAGATGGTATGGCCTTTCATCGATGTTACTGGAGTTCTTTTCTCTTCACTTGTTCTTTCATGTTCAGTAGAACCTGGTTGCTGATCTATCATTCGCCCAAAACACTAGTAGGGCTTGTAGCATTTCTATGTTTCGTACAACAACTTCTACAGCAGCAGCATCTTCTTGAGTTTGAACATCAAAATACGCTGTCGACTTGCGCGTTTTGGATAGCATGAGTTGGCTTGTATTCTTTTCCTTCCTTTAATTTTTCGCTTTGTATTTCCAGATGCATACTGACGGCTTACGTCCAAAGTCTCTGGCCCTATTAGTGCTCATTGCTATCTGCAACTACAATGGAAAATGTCAATTAGGCTACTCATTAAGTTATGTAAATAACCGCAAAAACAAAGGAATATGCTATAACAGCAAGGTAGTGGGTAATTACGAAATCGGTGCTTACAATGGAAACTTAACTGCTTAGTAGGGTGGCCTAACTGGTCTATAGTAGAGCTTCCAAATAGCGGATGGTCTACACTGGCTGCTCAATGACTAGTGAATAGACGCCGAGAAGGTGAAGGTCACGCAACTTATAGAACAGGTCAATGTGGTGTAAAAATATGAAAAATAATGCCATTCATAACAATAAAATCGAGCAATATCTGATAATTCCTGTAATTTGGCCTCATTGTTTAAGAGTAGTCCCATGTTTTTGCAAATGACTGTAAACTCCTTTAATTTTCAATTCACAGTAGTCTTGTGTAAAAGTATTCAATTGAAAACCTTCCTTTAATTATTTGTGGCAAAATTGGCAAAATACCGATTTTTTGTACTTTAAAATTATATGTATGCAAAAAAGAAAAGTTTAACACAAAGGACTGCAGGGCCCTGAAAAGCGCATGGCTCGTAGCGATTGTGCTGTTCTTAGTCACTAATATGAAACAATCAGAAAATTAATTTGCCGTTAGTTGTTGCTGAGCATCAATCAACAAAAACACCAGTTATTAATTTCATTTATAAACTTTAAGGTATAGGAAACTCAGTCTACTGGAAATGATTGCGCCCTATATACTGTAGAACAGGGGTGTCAAACATACGGTCCGCGGGCCAAATCCGGCCCGTTGCGTGGTTGGATCCGGCCCGCGGGATGATTTTGTGAAATAAAAACTTCTTTGTTTGCTTGAGAAGTCTATCTTAAAATTATGAAAATCTTAAAATTATGCAGTGAAATTTTTTCTCCATTCTTAGCAAAACTCTTTAACAATTGCATAAACCAAGGTATATATCCACAGAACTTTAAATGTGCCCAAGTTACTCCCATACATAAAAGTGGGCCGGAAAATGTGTGCACCAACTATCATCCTATATCAGTGTTGTCACCCTTAAACAAGATATTTG
>JGI24021J15306_10006132_pt1 | contig 14397 bp, 13 predicted proteins | sample Ectturendosymbi1_FD_15306 | JGI IMG/M metagenome (IMG submission 15306) | reverse complement strand
CACCGGCACCCACCCACCCCGGAATGACCCTCCCAAGAACAGCGTGGGACCTGTGAGTGCGGCGCAGAAGAACAAGCCGTCGACCATGATGTCAACCAATGTCCAATCCATCGACCTCCTCATGGAAGGCACAGCCTGACGGTTCTGGACGATGAGAAAATCAAATGGCTGCTCAACTCCTTCCCCGAGATGTAGTGCGGCCAAGCAGTGGTTACAAGAACTGGCTCAAAAGATGAAATTATGGCTTAGTTCTGACTTCTGCGTAAGTAGCGAGTTCAAAGCTGCATCTTCTGTGACGAGTTTTCTCAATTCATCAGCTGAATTTTTAAGCCAGTTTGTTTTAAATTGATGACCTGCAATTTCGTCAGAGAACATGTCAATGCCTTTCTCTTTAAGGCCACAGCAATGGTACTTTGAAAAGTCGTAACTGGCTTTGAAAATCAAAAGATGTGTAAATTGCCGTGATATATCTAGACTTGGCTACTGTTGCAACATAACGCATTTTTTGTGACTTTTGTCATAAAATACGGCATTTTGTGTGGTGTTGAAAGGGTATTGCGTTCTTTGAATGTCCATTATAGCATTGCATCGTCAAAATACTAAACACCTGAAAAGTATAAGGAAAATTTCGACGATGCTCCCCCACCCCTAGAAAAATGTCTGCGCAGTGCCATAACAATTCTGGGGTAGAAAACGTTTCTTCTTAATTTTGCTCGGGTTAAAGACACAATTACAACCCCTACATAAACCAACCAAATAACCTTAACAAGACAAGGGCAAATTTTCAAATAGTACCTTGAGTTTTTTATCCACAAGCTTTCGAAAGACCAAATCTGCGTTGAAGCCAAAAGCTTTTGGTGGGACAGTCAAGCATAATGGAATCGCGTGGGTGCTTTGAAATGCAAAGCTATTAGAGGATATAGCAGGGAATTCATCACCAGATGTGCATATCAAAACGCCCCCCGGCGGATTTTTCACTGCTTTCAGACACAATGCTAGCAATCTAAAAAAACACTGTTAATGCGGGTCTCCCTTTTCGCCTCTGTATGCTATCGGTTTAAACACATTTCCAAACCACCCATATTCCACACCACGTTTTGATGGGTTTCTTTCTTACTTCTGCGCTGTTTTGTACGCAAATAAACTTTCCTTGACGACTGTGAAAGCGAAATAACCCATTATGTTTACCTTGACTTTCGTCGGTTTTGTTACATTTCGACGCAGAAGACGCTGATGGGCGAGTGAACGTCATATGTAGGAAACGCCGCTTTTTTGGTTTCTTTCTTCCATCTTAAAAAAAACAAAATAAGTGCGTTAGCGAATGTATTCCGGCACTACACTCCAAGTGAAATCAATGCCTTGGCACTAAGGAAAAGTTTATTTGGAATACTTTGGCGGGTATTTTGCACTCTTGAAGTCAATTTTGTGTTGAGGTGATATTTGAGTTTTTCAATATTGTAAATACCTTTTTCAGGCAAGTTCTGCTGTTTTCACCTAATCGCAAGTTTACTTGAGAAACACTCGTTTAACCGAAACTGTGCTGGAGAAATTATAAATTTTATTAGACAGTGTCTACAGAGGTTTGGTTTCAGAAGAACATTTGGAAAAAGGGCTTTTGTTACGTCAAGTCACATGTGAGTCCTACTGTATTAATTTTTCAACACATCATGTTGAACTCCACCTGGCTTGGAATGAAATTCTCTCGATTTTTGTCAGACATTTCTTCCTGGTGAATATCAGTGACTCTCTGTGAAGTCCCAGAGTCTTTTCCTCCTGCGAAAAGAAATTAACCAAAACATTTTTCCAGCATGATTTTCATTTTTTTAGGAGTTCATTCCATTTCTGCGCGAAGCAGTAACACTAAGAGTGCCGGTTGTAGAAAACAAACCAATCCAAAGCAAAAATGAAACGAATCATTCGGCGTTTCTTGTTCAGAATACCATTACCTCATCATTTGTCGCGCCAGAAGGAAACATGAATAATTATTCAAAAATATAAGTTGCGCAACGAGTGACTCGGTGACTGAAATCAATTTGAAAACTAAAATTTTTCCAGTCGCTTCAAGCACATCATAACCAAAAACGTTGGCTACAAAACTTAATTCATAAAATGTTGCATTCGCTACCGACATGAAGGGAAAAATGCACTTTTAGACAAAAAAAATAATTTTCAAGTAATTTTCAAGTTTGCTATGCAATGCCGATTTTCTCTAAGCACCGTTTTTCGAAAACCACGTCCGCAAAATGCGTTTGCAAAACGATCGGAGACTAAACTGCTGAAATATGAGAATCAAAACAGGCGTGCAAAATAAAGCACCAGTGCCATCTTTCAATGGTTTTCAGACCAGCCGTCAATGATGTCTTGTAAAAATATTGACGATGGGCACCTTGTTTTTCGCCAATCAGTTGAAACACAATTCCAAACCGAATCTCCCCCAAATCCAGCATTTTACCCCAACATGTTTCGAGCGCAAGATGACGTCGACGAATCCGAAACACATGTAATACTTACCTTGATTTTCCTCGATTTTGTTGAAATTCGATGCATGTGACACCGGATTAACGAATGTTGCATGTAGAAAACGGCGCTTTTTACCACTTTTTCTTTCATTATCTTAAAAGTTGAAAAAGGTGTGAGAAAAGAAAAAAAATTTCGGAACAATCCTCCTAATTAAAACAACGTTTTCGCAAAAACGAAAACTTAGCAGGAACACTTTGGCGCACACTTCGCACTCTTGAACTCGTATTTGGGCTTCGATGACCTTTCAACGCATAACATTTTTTTTGTGCTGCTTCATCATTTTTCAGCCGATCTTTTTCCTTTTTTAATCAAACCGCCAATTTACACAAAACCGTGCTTGAAATGCGCTCACTGCAAATACTTAAAGAAATACTCGTTACCCCAAAATATAAGAAATATAATTTTTTTTGCACATTGTCATCCAACCTTTCGTTGGTTCTTAATCTTTATCTACTGTAATTTCTCCAATTGAAAATCCGCTGAACCCTCTGAAGCAATTTAGTGGAATCCACTGTTTTGTATGCTCAAAAAGTCCTTTGTCAAAGTACATCTCATAAAACAGAATGACTTTTTGGTACTTGAAACTGTAAATAAACTGTACTTACTTAACCTGCGACAGGTACAACAGATACTTGTATCTGTGAACATCACTAAACCTAGACAAAAAGTTTCAATCGCCCAAATAGTATGCATTGTCATAATGCAGAAATTGCTGCTTGAACAGACAACCGACTGCAAAATATTAAGTATTATCAGGTCCATCCAATATTACTGAAACTAAAAATGATCTTACCACAGTTTTGTAAACTTTTGTGAACATCAATTGCTTTCTTGAACCAAAAAATGGCATCATCCAAACGTTTCAACTCTTCGAAAACATATCCCATTTGCTCACAAATAAAGCAATAAATTTTTGGCGTTTTCTGAATCTTATGAACCACTTTGTCAAGTCTAGCCAGACCATCTTCGTAAATTTTCAAAGCATCATCGAGGTCATTAACCTCAGCAGCACTTCGGCCTGCATAAAGCATGACTGTCACTGCAGCAACTGATCTCGACATTTTGTCAACTGATGTTGCTTTTTCCATATCATCCCGAATTCTAATGATGAGAGGTATGATGTGGTGGCGAAAGACATCTCTACTTATGCAGTCACTTTTAATTATTTTGGAAATGGCTTGATACATTCTCCAAGCGCACCATTGCGCAATGCTGAGAGCACGCCTCCCTTCTTCATTGGTCGTCTTCCAGTTGCTTGCTTTCTTCATCACCAGACATGAGGCGGCAACAAAGACAGGAAGACATTCGACGTGTCTTTCTGGTGAACACAATAATTTGCTGCTAAAATGCCATACATCGTCTCCTGTTAAGTTCGATTTTCGCTTCACAAGGTCAACAATCTGAACAATTGTCTTTCCCGCTTCTTCCTTGTTCTTGTTTTCGCCTGCTGCACTGTATTCCATCAGTTTAGTTTGAATCATTTCGAAAGCTTTGCGTTCTGTTTCAGAATATAATTTCAAGCAAACAAATGAATATATATTCTACAGTATATGCATTTTAATGTATTTTCAAACCAACGAGGTAAGCTTCATTTGTTGTTGGGAATGTTTGCAAATTATCACATTTTAAGCTTTTGACGCCCGCGCAGGACACTGTAGTGGCCGGCGAAGTTATGATTAGCCATAACCCCTGAACGGATTGGGCCAGTGAAAACACTATTGATTAGCCATAACTGCTGAACGGAGAGCCAGTGAAAACATCTATGGATGCGGGATACAGCATAAAATCCACGGAAGGTGACAAAAATATACCCTCACATTTCACATTTTTGAGAAAAATCCACGTCTGTGTATTTGCCGCAGTGATTTTATGGCAACTTGAAAAAGAAAAGCAAAAAACTCGTTCCCCGCTTCCGTTTAGCTTTTTCGATGCGGCTTTTGCGCTTAGCCGACGGCTGAAGAAGCCAATAACACAATGTCTGCAAAAAGTGAGTCCGGGCAGCTTGGGGGGAAATTAGGTGGTGAAGAAGTGTGTGGGTTGGGTGGATTGACTTCCAGATGACCCTCTGGGTTCCTGAGAAAAAAGTACAAGGGGTAATTACTTGGTTTGTCTTTAAAAATGATCTAGGAGCAAATCTGAAGCTTTACATACCTTGATTGCTAGCGTAAGGCGTTGGGGAGTTATGGCCTAAAATAGACCAAAAATTGGCTCAGCCACCTAGTGGATATTTCGATTTTATTCACAAATAAAATTTTCCTGTCAATTTTTGGCTTGCAATTTGGTGTGATGTTGTAAGACACCCGAATACACCTGTTCTGCAACTCTGGTGGGGTTCCTGGGTGTTTACTAGCAGAAAATTGGCTTGAACCGCAAAAAAACGAAATCCTTGTTTTTTTCCCGTTGGAGCCCCCACCGAAAATTTTCAACTTTTATGATCATCACTGCTAAGGTAAGGTCCCTACCAACATTTTTTATGAACAAAGTTTATTTCGAACGTGTCTGGTTTGAGCTCTATGGCTTTTTGAATGGACGCAACTGGTTTTTCAAGCTTTCGCGAAAACCGATTTTTCCCAAAAACGACGTCACAGGTGCGCTAACCCTACCTCAAACGATGCGGTGCTGTCTCCCAGATTCAATAATGCCTTCGTTGACTCTCTAGCTCAATCCGTTCGGACGTTATAGGCGATCACAACTTCGCCGGCCACTACAGTAGCCGGCGCGGGTGTTTGCAAGCAAACAAAGATTAAGCCCCTGGCCATGTTACGTTACCCGCATTTTTGACAAACAGGAACATGGTATTAGTTACGCTTTTGCGATTTTTTCTGTGTCTATCGCCACAGTAGTTTTTGTAATTCCTGAGTGCAATAGGTTGAAACAGAAATGAAAAACGATTTTTATACCACCCAGTAATATTACCGTTAAAATTAGGTGTTCCATTCACGGGAGCAGGCCTTTCCCATCCGTCTGAAACTGATAGAAAAAGTGCTCGTTATGTTTTCACAAATCCATCCTACCGATGAATTTAACTTGCTTGGCTGTGTCAGCATGTTATCCTCACTGCTCCATCAAACAACATACATTTCAAGTCTCAACGCAAATGAAAGACTTGTTCAAACCACAAAAAATGAAAAAAAAGAAACCAAATGTGAAACAGAATTGTTTGCACATACAATCTGCATAGGCGAAAAACATTTTGCTCACGCAAAAATCATTTGATTGCTAATGCATGTTAATGGAAAAAAGTGCAAAAACTACACTTCTTCACCGCTCACCTTCAGCAGTATAAGATTTGTGGACCTCAATCGCCTTCCTATAGGAGGCGATCACTTCGTTCGGACGACCCATCTTCACAAAAACATCTCCCAAGTCTTCCCACAAAGCACTGTAGATTTTCGGTTTAGTTTCGCGGCATGAAAATGCTTCATCCAATCGACCCGTCTTCAAATGTATTTGCTGCAGCGCGAAGTTCATGGATTTCTCGTTCACTTTTGCCGATGCAATGGAGTACAGAAACAATGTTCACCGTCTTTGACGTTTTTTCAACAGACTCAACCTTTTCTAGACTTGCCAGGATATCACGCATGATTGGAATCACGTGATGTTGGATGGTAGTCTTGTTGCTTTCGTCATTAACGATCATCTGCACAGTTGCCAGGTGGATACCCTTCACGCAGCTTGCAACAGCTGCCATAATGTTTTGCTTACATTTCGATGATGCATTCCATTGCTTGGCTCTTTCCGCGTACAGCGAAGCTGCAGCCGAAAATAATGGCACTGACTTGAAACAATGTTTGCGCGTTTGGAGAAGTCTTTCAGCAAATCTCCATAGATCGTCAGGAGTTGTATCAACCGTGTTCTTAATTTCTAAACGTATTTCTGAAAGTGTTTTCGTGGCTTCTTCCGAACTTTTAGTTTTACAGCAAGTTTCGTATCTCTTCAGAGATCGTACGAGTAAGAACAATTTTGTGTCAATCTGAAACATCCAAATTGAGTGGACTTGTTTGGCGAACAAGGCACCACATCATATAAAGCAGTGGTCCCCAACGTTTTCATGACTGCGGATCTGTCCACGCTTGACAATTTCACCGCGGCCCGGGAGTACTATATGATCAGGGTTCCCATGCATCTTAAAAACTCATTTTCCATACTTTTTCAATACCTTTTCAATACTGAATTTAAGAAGTTCAATAACATTACTTCTCTTCATTTTTCGAAATTCTTAATCATAAAACTCAATTTCACACATTGCACAACACTGCATAAATAATGAAGAGCTTTGCTTTCAGTGAAATTCTGCTCGGATACTTGAGGTTTTCCATACTTTTTCAAGGTCTTGAAAACCAATTTTGAGGTTCAATACTTCAATATATACTTTCAATACCGCGTGAGAACACTGTATGATGGTTGTCATTTTTCAACAGCTCAAATGAAGATAAAAATTTGAATGGCCAAAAATCGGCCAATCACATGCCCAGAAAGGGAGTAATGTCATCACCAGTATACATTTTGTAATTTCGCGGCCCGGTACCAGTTGATCCGCGGCCCGGGCTTGGGGACCACTGCCTAACGCGTTTAACTTTTACAAAAGCAATCAATAACAAGCAATCGAAAAACAATCAATTAAACGAATTAAAAGCTTTAATTCAGGGTATCTAACTTTTTCAGTATTAATTTACATCACTGCAGTTTCGACATTTATTGAACCGGACAAATAACCAGTTATCTTTAACAAGTAACATTAGCGTTTAAAATCGCAATAAATCATTAGCGTTTAAGCACAAATCATTAGCGTTTAAAAGCGCAATAACATTTTAGCGGCAGAATGTTTGCATTGCGCATAACAGTTACATGCAACACTGACCAGGAGTCCTAAAAGCTTCTTTCAATGACCGCAGCTTTTGAAAGGCAACGGACGGTTCTTCACCACCTGTATATCATTGAATAAATCTCAAAAATCTTTCAAAAGACCTAATGAGTCAAAAGGTGGAGACTCTGCAACAGTGAATGATTGCAACGTAACCCTAGATTACAGTGGTTCTTAACCTTCTTGAAGTAATGTACCTGTAATATATGTATTGTACAACGTCTCAACTTCAGCACGCAACGCACTAGACCCAAGCATGCATCGCAGTAACAAGCAACACACAAGTACACGAAAGAACACCGAAGAAAGATACGTGGCGTAGTAGGAAAGTATATCCTTGGTGGCGCTAATACATTTACTTTGATGATATTTCGGCTGCAGACCTCCCTATAATGAAGCTATTTATAGTGTAAAGGGAACGGTTTAAAGCAGTAAGTAATAGTATGCTGCTCTGAGTATAAGGTTTCATGCACATTGTGGTTTGTGGAAAGAAACGCGTTGTAGGCAATGTCATTCTACCAGCAGAAATCAGTTTAACGTTGTCATATAAAACATTTGCTGTTTGCACATACAGCATTTTGGAAATATTCGTGATAGCTAAAGAGGAAATGCATCAACAGTTACACCACTGCATTGGTGTCGCCGAATTTAATCAAGTTGAGAGCAAGCAGGGCTGCGGAGCCGGAACCGGAGCCGAGAGCTGGTATTTATCCTGGAGCCGGAGCAGCTCTGGCTTCGAGTTCCTTCCTAGATACGAACACTTTTGACCGAATAGACATACTTTACCTAAAACAGTGCTTTTTATAGAACACTCAACGCGATTGTTACGTGTTACAACACCAGAGTGCAATAGTGGGTCTGCAAGCCTTTGATGTTTCTTTAGTTTGATAATCGCTAATGCTGTGACATCGCACTTGACAGGCGGGGTGTTACTTGTTGAATAATGGTTCTCAAACATTGTTCTACGACCCGCATGCCGCTCCCAAGCATCCTTTGCAGGGCTCATACAAGTCTTTCAAAAACACCTCTAATATTTCCTGTAACACACGTCATTACTGCAATAAAACAAAATCTGTCAATTGACATGTGATAAAAAATTTTGGTGCGGTTTTATAACAAAATCGTAGGTCTGGATTTGGTCCCCTTCAGCAAAACGGTTGAGAACCGCTGTTGTAGAAAAAAAACGTTAACTACGACAGCAACGTACTTTCTAGTCAGAGTGATCAAACCGGTATCAAGCGAAATTTCTGACCTCTGCGAATTTCGGGCCTAATATTGTTTGAAAGTTATTTTGCTTCTCAAAGTAAATGAAAACAGTTTGACGATTTTCAATGTGTGTTGCGCAAATTAAAACTTTTTGGATAAATGTCAGATACCCACAACGAGTTACAGTACGGGAATAACTATACCCACTGAAAAATATTAAACTTAGTCTTAGACCTCAATTATTTCTTTTTTCTAACCCTAACCAAAACCCTAAACCGACACACTTACCTAAACACTAAACCCTAAGCCCTAATCATCAGTTTATACAGCATATTTGAAATGCAAAATATTATTCTGTGCACGTGCACATGGCCTGAAGTCAGAAATTTCGCAAGTCAGATATTGCGCTTGACACTGGATCTGTAGTAGTGTAGCGATCTACAAAGAACGGAGCTATTTTGAATAGGTATATTATATAATAGTCATAGCTTTTGTAGCTGTGTAATCATGTTGTTGGCAGGGAGTATAATTAAGATATTATACCACTGCCGATTTAAGCGTGAAACGCACGGTACGCCATTGCAAAGTATGAATTTTTATTAGAAACCATTAGGCTTACTGGCAATTGACTTCAGAGACGACTTAGTGTTTGACTTCAAAGACGATTTAGTGTTTCACTCTTTTACGTACTGTTTACTGCCGGAAGGATACGACTGTATTAATTTTGAACGCGTTTCCTCCTGCACCGTAATGCTCAGTTTTTTCAGCAATATACAGCGATTCACTGACCCAAATGCTTTTCTTAGATATAAGAAAACCGCATAAGATATAAGCTTTTTTATCGAAGTTTTGCAGAAGGTTTTCGTACAAGTCTGTCATAGCCAGGGATGTGGAATGGTTGTTGCGAAAACCGTATTGTTGCTGACTCAACAAGTTGTATTTGGTAAAATAATCGTTCAGTCTTACGTACAGCACTTTTTCAAATATTATTGACAGGTATGTTACTACTTATATCGGTCTATAATTAGTTTTTTTGCTACCTCCTGACTTAAAAATTGGTACTACTTCAGCGATTTTGAGGTTGTCCGGAACGACATCGTCACATATGCATTCCTTTAAAGCGTTTGATAGAAGAGGTGCCAGTAAGGGTTTTGAAAATTTCAAAGCGCGCACTGGAATATCATCGTCTCCACATGACTTTTTAGAGCCTAATCCAGGGATTCCCAACCTTTCTCTGACCATGTACCCCTTCAGCATATCAACAGATGCTCATGTACCCTTAATTTTTCTTCCGATGGCGTGGATCGACTTTTTCCCAAATACTGTATTTTATTATGATTAATCATATGATTCCTTTCTATGGGCTAATCATAGATATATTTAACAATCAGCATATGATTATTTTTGAAAGTAGTATTCACTGATGTTTGTGCAAATTTTTGAACTAAATAATACACAAATATATATTCCCTGCTATTGCTAACCTTTAAATGTACCCCTTCAGATAGGCAAATGTACCCTAGGTTGGGAACCCCTGGTCTAATCTGTTAAAGAGTGTGCGTATTTTTTCAGGAGTAGTTGGTGATAAAAACACAATTTATTTGGCGTGTTAGAAAATATTGTTTTATATTTGCATCAGTAGTTTTAGACGGGCCAATAGAAGTGACGTTTGCCTGAGTCGAGGTAACAAAACTATGATTTAATACATCTGCAATTAATTTTGTACCCATGGAGCAATACTTTCTCTGTCAAATACCCCTTGACTGTAATCATGAGCACAATACAGTAGTTATAAATGGACCTTTAATTATTGTAGTTTTTTTGTTAAAATTTTGTGATGAACACACTTTAAAAAATTCGTGTACCCCTTGGAGCAATTCTGCGTGCCGCGAGGGATGCGTGTACTTCCATTTGCGAACCACAGCCCTAGAAGATGTTATAGCTCTCCAGCTGCAACTTCACGGAAAGCACTGACGTTCAATATCTCAATGCGCCGATGGAGATAGCCTTTCTCAACACATAAACACATGACGGCAGCAGAACAAGCGATAACCGGCTAAGGGCGATCCTGTTCAGCATAATGGAAATACGACTGCCGGGCGTGTGAAAACAAGTCAAGTGCATGCCACAACAGTCCGCCCGACTTACGGAGAAACGGTTAATGTAGCACCGCTAGTGGCAATTACAACAAAACTGTTTTATCTGATTTTAAGCCTGTTGTTTTTTCGCGAGGCCAGTAAAGCAGGCGGACAAACAGCTTCGATTCCCACTCACTGCTCACCGTTGTTACAAATTTAATACAAGTTTTGTTTTCACAATTTTCATCAACGTCGCTGTATCGATGCGTTCATTCTGTGCGATTCCGTGCTGGTTCAGGCGTCGCTTAACGTGGTTTTAACGTTTCGTATTTTTAGTTTCTATTGGTTTTCCTTCCTAAATTAGCTCAATAATGCGTCTTTTGCTGGATATCAATCGCCATCTTTTTCAGCGTGGTGCGAAATGATCTTGAAAGCTTGCCTTCATTTTATCAAACACCGTGACTAAGTGACCTGCTTGGTTAACAGTCGATGTCTTTCTTCGTAATATAATTTCTATTAATCGCCGTAAGAAACATTGATGTTGTGCTGGGTGACAAAACCCTCCAGCACTCAAGGTTTGATTCTAAACGGAAACCAAGATATCGTTCCGGCCAACATTGCGCAGTAAGTGCTTGCATTAGGGAAAAACTTCCGCATACACGAAAATAAGCAACGCGATCAATTTTGAGAAGGCTACGGCACATTAGATTTCTGGTTTATCAAAGTAAGTAACAATGTGCCTTCGCCTGAAAACTAAAAAATATAGAAGATCAAGACGTTATTACCTGAGTATTTCGAGTATTTCACCGCAAAATTAGTCTTGTGAGACTTTCCGAAACATGTGCGAGCCTTGGTCCATTCTAATTGTGCTTCATCGTCTGAAAGGACAAGTAGTATGAAAATCCAATGTTTCAGCTGCAGCCTTCAGCAAACAAGGAAAGCATGGCGATTGGCGTAAGCACACAAAATCACAATTAGCATCCAGGTCACATCGGTACAGAAGACATGACTAACAATAATTCGAAAAGCTGCATGTCTTTTTACGAATAATTGTTGTTGCAGGCGCAAAGTGCAGAGCGCCGAACCGTTTATTAGGCATGACCGCTGTCAAATAGGAATTGATTTCCCACAGGTTTCGAAACTCCATTCCAGTGGAAATTACCCGAAAATAAATCTTCCACCATCCTGCTGTGTCCACTCCAACTGCTTACTGAGCGAGACATCGAACTGACTTTATCTGGACTGAGGAAACGCGTTGCTAGCTTATTTTGCGCGAGTACATTGCAAATTTTTGTTTCAGTCTAGATCAGTGGCTCCCAAACTGAGGGTATATTACCCCTTGGGGTAATATGCGATTTTTCGGGGGGTAACGCAAAACCAGAACCACATTGTTGTTCTGTATTATGAGCGATCACTGCAAAAAGAAATTTTCTATCTGAAATGCGAAAAATTTTTATTGAGGGTAATAAGACATAATCGATACCTTGATTTTGGTAATGGCTCGAAAAAGTTTGGGAACCACTGGTCTAGATATATGCAGGCATTGTTTCAATTAGAATACAAGCCTCTGGCGTTCGAAACAACAGGCACTTCTGATCAGAACCGTAAATCTGAGCAACAGAGTGGAGAAAGTTCACATCATTCCATACATAATACTGCGTTATGCTTCGTTGCTGATTGCAGTCATATGATTAGTGCGCATTTGCAGTTCGCTGCTTAATGCTACAATTGCAGTGCAACTTCAAAGTTTCAGACGTGCACATGACTGTGGTTGCGATGTGTTTCTCGGTTTAGTTCGCCTTGTGTTTCAGAAACCGCACTCGGCGATCTTGAAGCCAATTGGTTGAGGTTTGCTGATTGGATCAGCTAACTGCTGTTTTCACTGCTTTCCCGCTTGAGTGGATGAACCAATTCTGCAGTGAATAACAGACTGCGGATACACGACGTGATGGAATGTGCAAGGCGCCACATTCGGGAAAGAATATCTAGTTTGTGTTAAGCAGCTATGAGTTTACTGTACGAGTAAGCCCATAACTCTTCGAAGGTGAGGGCCCTCATTGCTTACCGAGAAAAACTGCGTGGCATTCAAACCAAAAACGTACCATACCTGAAAAGTCATCGGAACAACACTCATGGGAAGCATCAAATGCCAATGAAAATCGTTCATCACTTCTTTCTACAGGACGTCCACGTTCAGTTGACCATACTTCTGCAAAGAACAACCAACACAGGTTGAATTTTCTACTTAAGATAAAGCAGAGCACTACTATGTATTGACGAAAAAGTAAGATGTTTTTGATTAATGTGACGACTACAAACCGTCTTCGGAAGCTTTGCTTCTTTTACACCTTTCCAACACTGAGAATCTTATTCCTAAAGATATTGACCCTGGGAATAACATCATTGCTCATTTCTACATAAAGGTTTAAAAAACACCTTTGACCCTCCTAGAAGCTTCAGAAGTTTCACTAGACACCCCTAGGTGTACTTGAAACCCCGTAAAGAACCACTTGGTTAGAGTTGATTAGAGCGTCAACTCAAATCTTGTCTTCGATCAGGAAGTTACCAACTTGTTTTGCTGGAAAAAAGGACGTCGAACTCGCTGAGTGTTTGGATTTTTTTAGTTTAGAAAATCAGTTTCAAGCTGTTTAAACTAAATTATAAATATAAAATTATCGGATTAAAAAAGTTGCACTATATCGGACGCCCAACCCAATATTTTTCGTGTTATGAAATTGTGTCCCCTTGAAAATCGTTCAATATTTCCTTGATGCAGCATTTCTTGTAGCAAAATAAAGCATTCCAACACACATGAAGTTATAGATTTTACGCAATACTTTGTAATGCTTATTCGAAAATTTGTTTTGTAAATCAAAAAATTTTTGTCAAAATTAACTGTATTTAACGAAGTAGTGTCAAATCTGTTATTTCAAAATATCTAAAAATAAACAATTGTGAACAGCAATATGTCTTAGACTTTATCCATTACCTGGAGTTGCAACCAATTCACTAATATCGTCTGCTACACTGATGGTGTCAACGGCAAGTGTTGGTTGACCAACAGGATCGATTTTTTGTTTTTCTGGTCTGATTCCTTGCTCATCGTCTGCAAGCAAAAAATAATCATATGCAAAGTAAATCCATGCATCACACTTCGATCATGACATTAACTCTCATCCTGCACGCAGTGGAAGATTCTTGTACAGCAGCTGATTGTACCTTCATTGCAAGAACTGAATGCGGTGAAAACGATGCATCGCAAGGCGTTATGTCAACCTGGTGATCAGTCACAGTCAGTGGCCCCTCTAAGAAAATCCTACACTGAGTAAAATGTTTGTTTTGTTGCGCACGAAGCGCATGCAGCTGCGCAACCATGCAGACACACAAACAGTGAAGCGTTCCCGAAGTTAAAAGGCCTATGCGACGCAAATACACAGCATTAAATTTAAAATCTTGCAAGTGCGCGAGAATGAAATAGCACTGCGCAAATTATCTGGGGGTGCTTCGCAATTGCGTAGTTGCGCACCTTAGAGGGAACACTGGTCGCGGTGCAAATGGTGAGTTTCCCTTGGTCATGTGTCTCCGTGGTTTAATAATTCCTGGTTGGTCGCGCAACGCGTTATGCACAACAGCTTATATGTGTGTGTGCGTGGTGTTCGGCCACACCTAGAGAGATACAAAGAAACCCATTGCACGTTTGCTTATACGACACGCCTCCCGCAAATGTTT
>JGI24021J15306_10006131_pt1 | contig 14397 bp, 9 predicted proteins | sample Ectturendosymbi1_FD_15306 | JGI IMG/M metagenome (IMG submission 15306) | reverse complement strand
TTTGCAATATTCAAAGTCTCTAGACGTGTAGCCTTTGAGACCGAGATGAGATCTGAAACCTTCGAGATCGAAACTCGCAAAAATGGGTCTCGAGACGCGTCTCGAGTCTCGAGACTCGTCCGAGACCGAAACCAAGTCTCGAGACTCCATCACTGATGATTATTCATATATGCAGTTTGATTTTATAGCAATCATACCCTGCATCCAACTACTCTCCGATGAAAAATAACAAAATTTCGCATTTATCGAGTTGAAAGTATTGAAATTTTTTTATTACTGGTGTATTTCAATGTGTTTGATAGTACTTTTCTTTCATTTTTATCTTTCTGTCATGAAATTAACAGTGGCGCTATCTATTCGATTAGTATGCCATTAATGATGCCTGATTAGTTAGAAAACTTGGAATGCACTTAAACATCTGAGTGATTTTTTTTGACATTTCCCCAGTTAAACTTGCTGCTTGTTTGAGCTTGTTTGAAGCCACCAAACAGAGCTAATTATCGTACAATAAAGGCTTATTGAAAGGACGCAACAACGCCACTAGGATTATACTTCAACCCACAACGNGCGATCTGAGTCATCGCAAAAATGACGTTTGAACCTTTTCAGCCGCCCTGCTGAAATTGTGTAATAGGGGAGGAATGAAAAGTTCCAAAATGAGCCTAGGGAGGAATGCATCACAAAAGGTTGGGAACCANNGATTTAGGAGCATCCGTATTCGGAAAAACGTTTAGAANAAAGGGTCTTGACTTTGTCCAAATGGATTACAAGGAACGATCATATAAATTCTGGTTGTATAGTTGTTGGGTTTACTGTACTGAAACNGGGGCGGATCCAGCCAGTAATGTTAAGGGGACAGCGATTTCAGTAATATTTAGTAGTCAAGTCTCATAACGGATTCGCTGCTGCAAGAGAGATGTGGTATACTTCATAAAACTGCTATGACAAAACAACTGACAACAAAATGATCGCGAATGCTTTTTTCCAAATTGTAAAAAATATTGGTGAATAAACGTACTTTCGTAGGTTTTGGGGGGGAGATCGCCCCAATAGCCCCCCGTCGATCTGCCCCTGCACTGAAACAGTAAAGCGCCATCTTGGTATGCTTCAGTTGACGTCACTTCCATTTCTGAAGGAAAACAGCTCAGAGTTTAGTCATTTTTGAACGAATGCGAACTGCTCCGCTGCTTCTCAATAGATAAATGTAAGCTTATGAAGCTCAGTTGTAAAAAGTTACAAAAAATGCTTCATTGCTTCTTAAGCAGTAGCAAAGTTTTTGTTTGTACGAAAGGACAAAGATAGCTAAGGCTGCAATGAGTGTTCCACACTAGCGGTTGTTTTGAATTCGATTTGCACTTTCCAGTCTGTCGTCTGATTTTCCAGCAATGGGATCTCTAGTTGAACCAGATTTACCACGTTTGTTTAGAGTAACATGCGTATCTGCAGTTGCCATGCAGGTACTTTGACCTGATCTTTGTGCTTGTAAACCAATATCATGCTGTGAAAACGGACGACTTTGAGCGATGGAAAGACAAAGGCTTGGCCAAGTAGTGTAAGATAAATATGATTAATGGACGTACAACTTATTGACACAATGCACATTAAATGAAATAAAATATTGCACATCATGAAAAAAAATTGATTTCAAATAGCTTCAGTCTGGGTGGGTTAAATGGCAAATCTGACCACGTAACCTGATTTGAAATGGTAATGATCAAAATATTTTCTACCTTCATGTGGTTTGCTTGCCGAATTCTGTTTAGCGTACTATGCCATAACAGAACCTATCTGCACCATATTGCAATAATGTTTTTTACTTTACAAATACGTAAGTGCCGCAAAGTTGTTTTTCTTAAAATTGTTACAAAAAGCATGCATCATCCTCATCGTGCAGAAGATCCAGGAACAAACGCCACCTTGTCCATGTGACGGCGATTTCATGTTTAGTTTGCTATTTGTCTCACTTTGTCGTTTCGAAATAAATGAAATTACCTCATATGCGGATTTTCAAGGCACGGTTTAAGTATTTGCAGCTTCTTTCGGCAAACCAACATCCTATGTCTCCTGCTAAGCTTGAAATTTCCAAAGACTTCCATGCCGCAAGTGTAGTCTCACATTCCAAACTCAAGCTTCGCATGTAAGTCGTAGTTCCATCATTTGTCCGAAAACCATTCAACAGGAGTTCAGTATTTGGTTATGCCTCTTGCTGAAAACATCATTGAATAAAAGTAAAGACAAAGTCTTCGTCAATTCTCGCGAGAGTTCTGCAGTATGTGAGTCTATCAGATTGAAGAGATATTTTCAAAAAAAGTCACCGCGTCTCATTCAGCACGACAGAAAAGTTTCAGGTTGAAATTAGCTAATTTATACAAGATCTGTTACATTTTGTCTGCAAATATAATTTACAATTAATACATTTGCTACACAGGCCGGTTTCATTTATTTTCGACCCTCCGGATATTGTGCTTGGACTAGATCAACATTACGGTGAAATGTAAAGAAAATTATTTGCGTGATGTGGATGGTAACGTTTTTACACATTTATTAATGGTTTTTGTAATATGCTGCAAAGAGTATGCTATAGTTTGTTAAAAATTACTTTTCATATCATCCCTTTGTGCTGCCACAAATTCCACAACATGGGCTATTGCCCAAAGTTTGAAACGAATGAGGCTTTTGTAAAAATTACGTAATGATTGGTTTCATCGAGGCTCTTTCTTGCTTTTACGCAGATTATCCTCTGCTGTTCTCCTACTTGTTTTCAGCTTGCTTCAGTCATATTTTTCCGGACAGACATGAAATTTATATTTTCACCAAAGTTTTTCTGGGATCGAAAATAGCCTCCGCGTACAGAAAGCAAGCGGTGGTTACACATCCCTGCATGCCAGAAAAATTCAGTTTGAAAGCATTGCAGTACAAGTCCATAAAATCTTTAACACAAGCGATTTCGTAGGCTTTGTTTGAAACAACGCTGCAGAGTACGTTTTTTTATATAATGGTTGTAGAAACAAGACGTTTTTTACATTGTAAACCAAATTTGTTTCAATATCTGAACAAAGTGACCCACAGTCCATTGGATTTCAGATGTTTGTAAGCAGCTTTGGAACTGTTAAGGTCTTTCTAACAGCTTGTAGTGGAGCTGCAGTCAACAACATTTCTGGAAAAGAGCAACGTTTTGACTTCAGATACTTTTTCCATACATGGGCAATTTATGGTCGTACGTGGACCACGATAATTAGCTCGTCCACTGGCAGCTTTCCCCAGAAAGTCATAAACCAATCAAGCAACAGCCCAATCTGGAGAAGGCGAAACAAATCGCTTGTCGTATGCAAGCGACCTGCGGAATATCCTTGCGTGAACGAACTGCGCAGAGTGCCTTAAAAAACTTCAGACCCGAGAAAGTTTGCGAGTTGATATTAGAGTTGTATTTAATACGATAGTAGATTCCGACTGTTTAGGTGCATTTCAGAATGCACAACTGAAGGCAATCCATGTACACGCCGTTTGATCTCAATGGGAGCGAAGAAGGTAGCAGTCTGACTTACCGTAGCTGTCATGGACAGAGCACCGGTAAAAAGATTGGCTTAGAGACAGGCTGTCTCGATGTGGCGTGATGTTACACGAGGTGCGCATGCCATACGCAACATACCTTGGCGTGCGACAAACAACTGCCCAGGAGCGACAAGGAACAAGCTCGTTCGAAATTCGGCCGCATGCGTAATATTGTTAATCTATTAGCGCGATCGTCGGGGCCTCACGCAACAGATGACGACCTCGACGCGATGTCCCACCGGGTTATCGCGGCATGCGGCGGCTTCCCTGCCGATTTGAGCTTCGGAGGTCCGGGTGAAATCAGCTGATGATTGACGAAACCCGGCTGCACACGCCAGATCAGAGGCGTCGAGCCGCCCCACATTGAGCCTTATCTTGACCGGGTTGCGTCAGCTTGGCATAACACACGCACAAAAGAATAAGAATGCCTTCTGTCCAGCTGTTTTGTCATCCTTTCACTGAAAGTCCACCAAGACAAGCGCGGCTATCTGCGGTTGCCACGACTGTTCCCATCTGTGGGAATGTGATAAAAGATGTGACAAAAGAGAAGAATGCTATCAACACGGAGACAGCGATTTATCGCTTCGGTCTTGGCTTATTTGAGCAAAGGCGTGACGCGACCATACAAGACACTCAAGCAATAAATCAAAAACCTGGTTTTGTTAGTAGCAACGTCCGATGTGAGGCGAAAGAAAACATTTAACCACTTGTTCTGTTCTTGAAAATTGACACCAAATAAAAAAAACGAAAAGTTATAAAGTGTCTATCGCTACTTTAGGTCCCAGTTGTAGCTGTGTCTCAAATTAAGATAAAAGATTGGCAGATCCATGATAGCTTTGGGCAGATAACGAGATAAGCAAGACGACTCTAGGGAAAGCGATCATTTGGGGATACTCGATCTTTGTTCGTCGCCTTGGGAACGTAGCGCATTTCACAGTACAACATTTTTTTCGGAGAAGAACGCTTGGACTCCGAGAGAAAGTGGAAAGAAGTGCAGCGGTCGCCGAGTTACCAGAAGGTGACATAACATCACTGCCAGTTGTGTTGTTAACTTTCGTAACAAGGTAAAACTGTTAATGTGCCTGAATTGATTACTTTTGTTGTATACGGCAGTGTGAAAATTTATAGTTTATCGGGGTTCGGTAACACAGTGTCAGCAGTTCGGTAACATAAGCTAAATTGTCAAATTTTCAGTACTGATATAAAGGCACGTTTCTTTTTGTTTCCTGAAAGAGTCATTTAATTGAAACAAACGTAAGTTTGTAATGCTATATGTATTTGCGTCAAGCACCATTTGACTTCTTGTTTTCTTTTACATACAGTCGCATACTTTTGAAGCATGCTCCTTGCTATCAAAAATATGTGGCTGCATATCTAAGAAAATACAGTATGTCGAAGTAGACTAGACGTCAACAATAGTTATCATATCAGAAACCGTAACCCGGCGGTTCCTTGAGGTTATTCTAGTAATCTTTACTACATTAAAGCAGATATACATTCAGAAAGCGTTTTGGATCGCTTTCAATTAGGCCTATTGCTCAGTTCCGTTTCATTATACGCGCTTTTGTACTAAATTACTATTTAGACATAAAAAATTCACGACCACAAGGTGTCAGGGCGGAGCCACTTCGAAACTGAGAAACCATTGCGCAGTGCTCCGAAATCAGTAGCTCGCGCTAAGGCAGTTGTTTAGTCCAAGAAACACCATGATTGATAGTTTTTCCTCGGCCCGCTATTTCTTTTGTGGGCTGCAGTTCTATATGAAACAAACTTTCACTAAGGCTTAAATTTTGATTTGTATTTTGGTGTCATCCATTCACAAACAACTCTGAGATTCTTTTGCATATTTCTTCAACAAAGGTGGTTGCATGTGTTTCAGCTTAACACGTAATGAACCTTCGGCAATTTTTGCGGGTATATCGATTTTAATAAAATATAAGCACTTACGTGCTTTTTTGGAATGCTCTGACTACTTCAATGGCTTAAAGAAAACTTAAATTTAAGAATGGCAGAATCTGGCGCAGCTTCATGGCTTCAGTAGCTAAAAAAGCAATAACGCTCACAATTGTTAAGAATAAAGAAAGTATAAAGTTTATAGAAAAATAGATATAAAAGAATAAAGAAAATAGAAAAGTTCATGATAGTCCGATGAATTTGCTTTGTTTAGCAATTAGTGCAACTTGAATCACTGTGTCCAAACAAAGCTTATTGTAAATTCAGAACGATAATTTTGGACAACATCGAGATGGCGGAAATCAAATCTTTTCCGCCTGCTTGGTAAGGTTTTTTCTTTTTTTTTCCAGAGCTGCTCGTACAACTCTTTTGCATTGAGCATTGAAAATGTTCAGCAGCTCTTGTGGCCACTCGAACACGCAATCGTTGCGGATCGCTCGTAATTACATCCGAAAATCCGCTTACGTGGTAATACGTACAAAGCGGGCGAGATGGAAAGCACCATATTGCACACCGCGTATGCATGATGTCGATGTCAGAATGCAATAGCGTTAATATAAATGTTCTTACCTTATAGCCGCCTTAAAACAGTCGCAGGAAAGTCAAAACCAAACTGACACAAATTCTAGTTTCGCACTCAAGACGTTTTTTTTTTCCTTTTACAACAGAACTAGTGAAGAAACAATTAGCAAATAAATGCTCGAAATCGAAACATCAGACCTAGAGTTGTAAAACTAGACATTCAGGTTGAAGGCTATACAACCTGCTGGCATCAATCTCACAGCAGAACTAGAGGCAGCTCGTAGTTTGTAGGATAGAAAAGCTTGCTGAAATGCCGAGGTTTCCACCAAGTCCACGGTGGGACCAGCTTTGCAGAGAAGAAGGGGATAACGTTACGATGAGCAGCCTCAGACTAAATGAATCAGATGCTTCCGCGATACCAGTCCCTAGAGCAACCTGACTACTTACCGCGATTCACCCGAAATCTTCCCCAAGGGGACCCGTTTACCGATCGTTATAACGTCATCTGCAAAAGTTCCGGAGTAGTTAGGCTTCAGACCTTCTGCAAAGCTCAGTTGCAGCAAGAATACTGGATCTGTTTGCAAGAACTACGTGAAAACGATTAACGACAGAGAAATTGGCTGCCGTCAATTTTATTACACGCAAACACGTTAGATACATACAAAGGGCACTGCCAACAGTCGCTGAAAACTGCTAAGGGTGCTGCATGTTTTTTGCACTCTCCAAATGTTCTCTATTTCTCTGTTACAAATCCTCTTCCATTTTTTCTCAGCCAGATATTTTTCAACAGGAAGTGGCAAACTGGCGCCTGTCGTAAGTTTGTTTGTACAAAATAAAATATTCATGACGCATGTGGCGAAACGTGGCGAAAAACGAGGCGACATAAAAAATAACAAGCAAAGCGGATGACGCGTTGCGGCAAAGCAGAGTCGCAGAATCGCATGAAAATTTACCCTACTTTGTCGAATCACGGTTGCAACAATAAGATTGAATGCATGACTTGGGAAATAGTCAAATGGGGATTTTATGATATTATCTCAAAATTTATTTTGCCTATGATTCTCCGCAAAACACATATTGAGGTAATATATTTTCTTACCCACAAGTCAAATTAAGTCTTGAAACAGTCCTTGACGGCAAAATGGTAAATTTTCTGGTTGGATAAATAAGACTAGTAGCTTTAATATAAAAGAACGATACGATAAAAGACAAACTAAAACAGGCTTCTGAATTCAACGTATTCTTCAAATTGTTGGTAAAAAATAGAGTCATGCTAAAACTGTTGATGTATAAATGCTGTCTTGTTACTTTTGTTCAGTGAGTTTTGCCTGGAATGAGAAATTTGAAAAGCTATAACAAGAAAACATTGGTGACAGTAACAATGACCCTGCCATGATCTCATTCATGTCTTCCTTCCAGGAATACATTAGGTCCTACATCTTGCGCTCTTATCACGTATTTGCTTGACCAACAAACATCTGCTTTCATGACGTATTGGTTTCGCTACTTCTCATTGCGCACTTCGTTTTTCAGTAGTAATATAGCTAGAAGTTCAATATGACCTTCTGTCTGTGATTCAAGGGAACTTGTCCTTGTTACACAATACACCTGACACTGAGCAAGCAAAAGCACAGTTTTAAAAAACAAAAGCGATTGCAAAAACCTGCAACCTCCAGATCTCTGTACAAGAATAGATCACAATTGGATCACGACAGAAAAGCCTCTGCTGATCGAAACGATTCGTGCAAACACTCCAAAATTTTAATGAGCCATATATTTCAGGCCGAGCCACCATGAAGCGAATTTCAGGGGCGGATCCAGCCAGTAAGTTTATGAGGACGATTTTAGTAATATTTGGCAATCAAGTCTCATTACGGGTTCACTACTGTAAGAGAGATGAAGTATACTTCACAGCACGGCTGCGACAAAACAATGGACGGCAAAACGGCCTTATATCATAAATGCTGTTTTCCGAGTTGTACAAAACCATGGTGAAAAAAGTTACTTTTGTAGGTTTTAGGGGGGGTGATCGCCCCAATTGTCCTCCCTGGATCCGCCCTTGATTTAAAGAATGGTTTTCCTGTAGCAACTTCAATGAAACGGCCAAAATTAATTCCAGTTACATCCTGAAATTTGGGGGTCATTACTTTCAGGATCATCATTTAATTAGAAATTCACATAATTTTTCAGGTTAGTGCACTGATGCTTGCTCATTTTGGGGACACTTCACTTTGGTGGTAACTTTATAGTGAAAAATGTGTATACTTTTTTCTTCATCTATCATCTTCACAGAAAAACACGTTGTGGAGCCTTTCTTCCATATATTTTTAGATCGGCGTAGACTTCCATGCGTCGCGGAATCTTTACATATTCCATTTCTGCAATCTTTAGGCGCACTATCAGGGTCTGTTGTATGCGGTTTTATCGTGGTACTACAAATGCGGCACTTCAAATATTTCAATTGCTTTTGCGATCTCGTTTTGTGCTAAGCTACGTGTTGTAATTTGGTCGGTCTTGCTCAGCAATGGTATGAACACACCGAACCGGTTTTACAATCACTGATGTTGGTTTCTCCTGGTTATGCAAAGATACAGTACACAACAGATATTTACAAACACTGCAAGTTTGCAGGTACAAAGAGATAAACCAAAACTCTATTTGAAGTAAGTAGCACCAGTGCGCTGATCCTGTTGAAACATTTTGCTTTATCAATTGTGAGAAAACAGATGTAAAAATTTGTCTTTTAGGGAGTGATTATCTTGTTACAGTTGAGACCTTTGAAGGTATTCTTACCGAAACGTTCTGGTCATAAGGTTACAAAAAACTGAAATCCGCGCCGTTCTCAATAAAGAGTTGTACCCCACAAGAGCTCCCAGACGTGAAGCAGTAGAGCGACTCAAAGAAGGGCACTGCTTCCCATACGTGAAACCGCGACAGCATCAGCCTCAGTTGATCTAGCGCTCTGTAAAGGAAGCAGGGTGTAGGCAAAGTTACCAAAAACTCGTAAAAGATGGTGAGTTTTCAGCTGTCGCTAGAAGCAGCTCGTTTTGGTCAATCGCATGAAAAAAAATCTATTACTGGTGCAAAAATTCGGGAAAGTTGTTTTGGCATTTAAATTATTATGAAGCAGAATNAATTAGCGTGAATATGAGAAGATNATGCTAGGATGGAATTTCTGATATAGTAGTATCAAGCGTTTGACAATCTTTAGGTCGAGTTTACNTCAGCCTGTAATAAATGGTGTCAAGGCATAAACTNCTTACTCTGAAAGTTAGTTGGACCGAGTCTGAGCGCTAATCAGTATTCAGTCGACTGTCAACACCATTTGCAATGAGACAAAAAAGTTGTCGATACGAAGTCCAACAAGGCTAAGTTGGCTTCATGATTCCTGTATCTACTTTATGAAATCTAAAGCTTTTTTAATCCTTTTTAGTTAACCATTAGCAGATTAGAAATTTTTTATCCCACTGAGGGTGCTTCGACAAAATCCTATGAATAATTACAGTGTGATGGTTACTTTCATTGGAACCAGCGGTCCGTTTATTTTAGTTGTGTACAAGCAGTTTCTTGCTGCTAGACAGATCATCATCAGAAGCGCAAAGGTCTCAGCTTGTGACCGATAACGTTGATCATATTGAGATTTAAAAAATATTTCCTATTGATTGGAAAATGTTGTGCTGCACATAAAGGAAAATAAGGGCTGTTAAAATCATGCGCATATTGTTTTAAGCTGCTTTGCTGGACCGACTCTTGCTTTCATAATTTACTAAAATATCGGCGACATTTGTAATAAGATCTGCCCTTTACAACAGAAATACACAGATTCTCTGTTTATAAAACAAAAGAATCTGTTGTATGTCAGGGGAAAAAAGTATTCCACTTTTATGATGTGGTCTGTATTGGTTCAAGTCAGGGAAATACCGCAAAAGATTTAGAGTCACCAAAATGGCGGCGATTACCGCTGCTCAATTCAGCTACGAAAGGGCATGCTGCAATTCAGTTAAGCCAAATCTTTAACAGTTTAAACACCAACTTCTGGGTCGTCTCGCTTCATTTGATGAAACAATTCAATGCAACTCGAAACGGTTTCACTTATTTTGCTTTTCGAACACTCTTTCGTATGAAAGAAAACAATGGATTATATGGTACTTGCAACGCTCTATTCTCACCATGCTACACAAGGAAATTACACTTAGGTTCTTGCAGTTTTAAGTGGCACGTAGTTTTTACGGAAATGCCTGAATCGAGTACAGCATACTCGAAGCCTTCAAGTTTTACGATCTTTCTTCATGTGAAGTCGGTATACTATGTCCACCAAATTATACTGAAAAAACATAAGGTCTTATTAAAATGCGAGAACTAATTAATATTTTGCTGTAGGTCAAAGGTCTTCTGTTAGTCTGCTACGAAGGAAAGTGTAGTTAAAGTAAAATTAGTTGCTATGATCGATGGTGAGCGTAAGAATGTTTTAACGAAAAATTCCGGTTTGTGCAAATCACGTTGCAGACCGCTGGATAATACGTGGCACCTCGCATATCAAGCTACTCGATGAAATTAGATAAACACACATTTCTATTTATCGTACAATAAAACAAAAAAATATTTTATTGGTTTGCCTGCGATGTGTCGTCGCAAGGTGTATCTTTTAACAGACGCACGACATATGCGCCTGAAGGTATGAATAATGTCTTCAGGGACAGTTGGGCTGCGGCGTGGCTTAGATGCTCTTCTGCTACTGAGCCCACGTTACGCATCGCAGGGCCCACGTGTCACAGAAAAACTAAAAGTGCCCCACGACCCGCTGTTGCTTTTCATTCAGGCGCATCAGTCTCCAGTTACTATCCGTCGATTAACGAACAGATCCTCAGACAAGGAAAATCAGGTAGGAGTGCGGCGAGACAGACTGGCATGAGGTGTTCAGCATTTTGAACATGTTGGTTNCGCAAATCAAACGATTTCATGGGCCCAATTTTATAAGGAACTAAAAGCTGGTTTTCTCTCATTTTCCTGGTGTCTAGCTGGTGCGGAAAACTGGAGTATGCCTCACATTGGTCATTCGGATTAAGCTTACAATTCGATACCATGTTTTCTTAAGTGACAGTGAATTTACTGCCAACAAATATGGGATCAGGCTTTGAAAGCAGCAAAGATAAACAATAATCTGGCCAAAGTTCTGTGTTGGTCTTTTTTCTTTTTGTAACTGAGGACGGTTTTAGTAAAAACGTATTGGACTGAAAACATTTATTAAACATTTGCCGTCTGAATGAAACAAAATGACGCCAGTTGCTATCTTTTCACGACGTAAGTGCTGATACCAATGAAGCAGTGTGCACGTGCTCCAAACGCATCACAATACGAGGTTGCTGGCTGGCTTGTTAAGGACTGCCGATAAAATCCTATAGGTTGTCTACACCTTGCGCGTAGGTTGCCCTGTACCATTAGTTTTTAAGTTTCCGGTGACTCAAAGTCAACTGTTCAGATATAATGCAAGATATTTGGGTACCCAGCTATTTCTCATTGATGACACTATGGGGCATAAACGATTTTGTTTATCAGACTTTGATAAAAGACATCGATTTGTAGCGGCAAAAATATGAGCATTGCCGCAAGGTAGCTCAATAAGTTGAAAAAATAAGCCAAATTACGTTTCAACAAGAGACATAACGATGGTTTAACAAAGCTTGCAGGGAACTTGAGGACGCAATTACTTTTACACCTTGCACAGTGATCACGCAGACGTTTGAAATTCGAACCACGCGCTCCACAAGATCATACTCTGGACCGTGAGTAGAATGTGTTTCTTATCACAGCTAAGCACAAGCGGCGTTTCGCAAGCTCATTATGCATTAGCATGTCAAATTGTTTAATTCCAATCACGCGTGGATAATTGCGACCGCATTATGATTCTTTAAGCCTGAAACGGATAAAATGAAATGGTTCCTGAACGTGAGAAAAAGTGGTTGTTTCCTGCTGTAAGGTCAATCACCACTCAAGAATTTTTTCTCTTGACTGCGTTTTTGAAGTATGGGTAGGTGTAATCTCACTAACAAATATGAAAAACGATGTTGAAGATTACGACAGTTTTAGGAAAACCAAGTAGTCGATAGAGGCCGGGGTGAAACAAAACTTTTAGCGGGTTTTGTTTGCCGATAACCCGCAAGGCGTCCACAGATGGTCGGCTGAGATAAGCCGATGTCCGAGCGAACTTGCGTACATTGAGCGTTGTAGGAAGAACAATTTCGTGAAAAAGACACTTCACTGCGGGTAAGGCAACACATGTTGTTGGATAAAGTTGTATAGGATTGGAGTTGCAGACAATATAAATTATGAGTTTTTTTATTTTGGTCTGCCTTTTTGTTGTTTCAGGGTTGGGCTCAAGATTAAGGTTCAGGCGTAGCTTTACACAGGAAATTATTCCAGGGTAAAATTGCGGAAAACCCAGACGCCAGTCTTGTGTAGAAGCTGAGCCATTAAATCACTTGGTCTGATAAATATTTTTATTCACTCGCAATATCGAAATTGTTTAAAAATATGGTGACAAATCTTAGCTGAGATTCACTGAAGTAATACATGAAGTTGTGAACGTCGTTTCGACTGGTTAAAGTTAATGCAGCCAACAACTTGCTCTGAAGAAGCAAATCTAGTTTTTGCTAGCAATGCTGACTGCCTAACTGTATCTCTGCAAAGCCATAATTGTAACTCAAAAGTAAAAAGCTTGTGGGTCTTCCTTCATACACTCTCTGTGGTTTACTTCGGTGGACATAGCTTCTTTGTCGTATTTGTCTGCAAACTCTCCAGTTTCGGTTAAAAAACAAGCAATTTGATCCTCTAACAATATTTGAAATATAAGTTTGTGCAGGGGAGGAAATGCAGCTTACAAAATCACAGCTCGGCTCTTTGTGTATTATAATTTAGTCATCGCCATCCACAAATACATTCTGTTGGTGTGTCGCAAGCAATTGTACGCACCCGGTGCAGCCATAAAGACGCAGAAACTAGGCGGCCTGCTGTGCTAGTCCCGCGGCGTACATGAATCATTTATGGCCGGCGATCGCTTTCCGGCAAGCTGCTCTAACGTGCGGAACGTAAATAAGCAAAAAGCGTGCCCAATTATTTAACGACGCAAATACTTGTGCTTGATGCTGGTAAGCGTTGACAGGCATGGCCATTTAATTACTTTCATTGCAGTAACTGAACTGAGACATGGCAAAGCTTGCTTGCGTATTTTGAAAGTTCATGTTCATGTATTTATTCAAACAAATCTCGCCATACTGAAATCAACCGATCAAATTACAATTGACGTGTATAATGTGTATATGGAGAAAAAGGTCTTTTTACTTGAACCAATTTGAGCGCGGAAACAAAAACGACAGTAATATTTGCATTTTTCCACCAAGAATTGCACATAATTTCTTGTTTGATCTAATTTGGCCTCAGTGTTTTTATTTCCTTCTTTTTGCAGTTTTGGGTAATTCCTAAACCACGAGAATCCGACGAAAGCATGAAAGCAAGTACAATGCATAGCGGGTAGGGTCCATTGGGGTAATATTCGCAACAGCGAGGTAACAAACATACAGTGACAACTCTATAAATATGTAATTGCTTCCAAACGTCCCTGTCGGTGTCAACAGCGTACAGCGCTGCCTTAATTAGCATCTTCTTGTGAAATGCAATTACTTCGGGGCAGTGACTGAGCCGGGACAAAGTAGTGCAGTGCTTCCTGAGCCGTTGTGAAGTTGAGGATGTGACTGTTGAAAGCAGTGTTCGCATCGAGCACACTTTTGCTGTTGCCCCAGCAATCGTATTTGAAATGTGTTTCTGGTTTGCCAGGTCTGTCAGGTTAGGGGTTCGGGAAAAGGTGCTGTGTTCTTTTATTCAAGCAAAAAGAAAAACTGTTTTGCGGTGGAGAAAAAGGCTTTCGGAACTGAGAGGAAGAAGTGAACGAAGCGAATTTGCATTCTTAAATTAAGACAAGCAAGAGCAAAAGCGCAAGCAGTCAATTCAAGTGGAAGAAACAGTTTGAAAATTAAAAAGACATTTTAGTGCCGCTCGCTACATTTAAGAGTGGGAGCAACAACAGCTGGCCAGTCAAAAGTAAGGAAAACTTTACTGGAACTGAAACCTGGTAAATCCAAAGCGAAAAACCTGTGCTTCAGCGCTAGTCAAAGGAAACAACATTTCATTTTTGCACGAATCGCACAGACGGCAACATAGGTTTTAATTGCATTCCAACCGCAGTAGCGGCCGGACCGTTGATGTCCAAACTTAATGAGTTGGAGATGGGCTTTGTGCCCACACCTTTGGAAACGGGAGGCGAGCCGTTTTCGACGTACCCAGAGCAACCATTTGAGTTCAGCATAGAAGACAAGG
>JGI24021J15306_10006129_pt1 | contig 14400 bp, 5 predicted proteins | sample Ectturendosymbi1_FD_15306 | JGI IMG/M metagenome (IMG submission 15306) | reverse complement strand
CGACGAAAATCACACTGCCGTTTACAGTAGACCTGTGCATCAACTGCACTCATGCCGCGAAAATCACGCACCGCAATGGAAACAAAGAAATTTAAAGGCAAAGAAAGTTGTCATTTTTACTATGGTGGAAACGCTGATGACTGAGTGGCACTTCTGCTACAAGTCGTGACCCAACTGCAACCACTCAGCCAAGATTCTAGCAGTAGGTAAAGGTTCTCAAAACAAAAAATGAAGAAGCTGACCTATGCGGATGCTCTGAACGTTAATCGTATTCATGCGAGTAGTTCTAACCGAGCTCAAAATTTACGTTCTTGGTGAAAGTTGCCCAAGCTTGCCTAATTGCAGTGGTGTCAGGCCTATTTCAGACATTCCTTCTCGAAGAAAAGTAGCAAAGCAACTAATTTGACGAGGTGGTTGAGGTTACTTCACTGAGATTCGATCCAGTTTATATCCAATTTTAGTTTTGTCTGCCCTGTGCTGTTCGTGGCTTTCCTCGCTCAAGTCAGTCATCAAACTTCCTTAGCAAAAGATCGGAACGAAAAAGTAGATGTTTTCAAAAGAGTAACCTAGTCTACATGCGGTCGTGTGGGCTTACTCGCTGGTGCATAACAGTTACTGTACAAAGTTTGCTACCGCAATTGGTCTTATTCTTCAATAGAATTGCAGGTCTATATTGGAAACATTACCTTAATTTCGTAAATATCTTGCAACTAAATTTGTTTCATAGGCGGATCCAAGAGGCTAAGGGGCTGAACTTCCCCTGAATTTTTTCAGATACGATTTTTGATCCATGGTTTCCCACACTGAAACGTCCACTGGGATGATTTTTTGGATAGCCTTTTTGATAAATAAACCATTTCTTTCACAGGGATTGGGGCGAAAATAATAAATGCAAATCTTAATTTGCTGAATTTCGGAAGTCCGAATGTGTTTACATCACAAAAATTGAACTTCTTAAGCAAGTTTTTATACAAAAAATATGGTACCAATATTACATAAATCGCACGTAAGTATCTAAACTCTTATATCATGTGCGTAACATTGTGGACAAAAGTTGAACATTTCATGTGGACAAAAGTTGAACAAGCAGTAGACAGACTATACTATTTTTTCCTACAAGCTTCCGTGAATGAGTGCAGCTCATTTGATTAGTTAAGCGAAGACATCAAAATTACGCTGCAACAAACTTACAATGCAGTTAACTACAGGCTAGGTTAGAGCACTCAGTGACAGCATAAATTCCATAACAGCAAACTTTACCGTAAACGTAGCCAACATGTTAGTTAGGCTGAAATAGATTCAGGCACGTAACCAGCTTGAGACACCAGGAGGGGCGAAGAATTTTCTGAGAGGGGCCCAAAGTTTTTAAACTATGTCCAATAGTTTTAAACTACGTCCAATACGTTTTGCAGGAGGAGCGAATATCTTTCTAGGTGGAGCTTCGCCCCCCTAGTTACGACCTGGNTAGATTGGCTGTAGGCTATGCAAAAGGTGACTATAGATTAGTATCAGACCTGCCAGCAACAATATTTGGACAAAAGTTCAGCTCAGCACGAAATCAAATGCTTTTTATCGACCCATATTCTTCTGTCTCTAATAAAATCTTTTCAACCTACTGCACAGTATTTCTAAAATTGCGTTACCGCGATATAGTCGGCGGTTCGTACGAAAAATTGAATGGATGAGCAGAAGTTGGTCATTAACTCGCTGCAAACTACAAACTTGACATTTTCCGCTGTAACATGGAAAAACATTGTCTTATCATTTTCAATGCCCTTGTGGTGCAATAAACACCTTCCAAGGCAAAGTGCTAGTATTTATTGTTTCGATTTTTTGGGATGTTTGTCGCTAGGCGTACATAGCGGCTTAGTCAGCCCACAAATGTGGGGCGGGCAAATCTTTTGACTTTAAGCGAACAACAATATTTTGTTTTGACACCGCCTCCCAAAGCGTAAAATCGCAAGAAACGCTAGACAATTGGGGGAATGGCCCCTTTGGTCCCCTGCCTACGCCTATGCACGTACCCCAAGCGTTTTCTTCGAGGTGGAGTTGTGGTTGTTTTCAAAATAACCACCTTTTTTCCACCTTCAAGTTATTTTCCATGGTCGAATGGCTTTGATAAATCATTAGCATTTTGTTTTAAATACTTTGTGATTGATAGTTTGCCACTGATTGGCAGGTATTTTTGTAAACAAATGTCGCCATTTTTGGTAGACAATCGTCATGTGTAATAAAAATCGGAAAATTTTCCGAAAATAAACAAATTTCCAAGTCCGAACGTCATGAACTTCTATTCCATGCACATCTCTAATTTTCGAAAAAAATACGACATGGGTCTTGTAAAGACTGCCAACAAAGGTTACTGGCAGCCTTTTGTTTTTTTCGTGTATTTTTGTGTCACTTTTATGCCTGCCCAACGCGTTTCTTCGGCGGGGACCTGTGTTTGTTTTGCTAATAATAAAAATGTTTCGATTATCAACAAGTTACCTTTTTAAGGTTATATAAGTTTGAGAATAATTTCTGAAGTGTTGTGAAGGCCGCTTCTGCACCGGAAACGTCCCAGTAAGCCTGGGTAACGGTGAGAATGCGATTTGGCCGAAATGTCTACGCCTATGGGTATTATCCGTTTTTGTTAAAGAAACTTACCTGAACAGTCGGGTCTTCACCGCTATGCAGGAAATACATATCCGGATGAATTTGTTCCTGAACCCCCCTCCTAAAAAAATCCTGGATTCCCCTGTGTGTTTGTTCATAAAACATCTTGGATGTCCTTCTATTTANAGTCCAGGCAACTGTGCGAAGTACCTCATTTTAAATGGTAATTCGAATGTAATAAAAATACCTCGTTTAAAAAGACATGAGATAAAACTTTGATTTTTGAAACTGGTTGATGACTCATTTAGTTGTCAACTGAATAAATTTCAGGAACTGGCGAAGGAGTCGTGTCATACAGGTGCACGTACAGGTCGTTGGTAGAAGAAGAGAGTTGTCACTTTAATTTGGATGTCGATCTGGTCGTATTAAATCAACAAGAAATGAATGACAACCCGCTTCTTCCTATGAAAGTCAAAATAACTGTGAGTATCACTCGGACTTTTTTCTTTTTTCTCGAGAATTACTGAATTCTTACTAATTCTGCTTGACTTGAATGTCTTATTTATGCATTTATGCCCTATGACTGAGGCTATCAAAACTTCCTTCTTTTATGCAATACATGTCCTCATGGGCGTCCGCAGGGGGAGAAAAATGGGCATTTGCCCCCCTGGAAATTGGGACTAAGAACCAAAAATTTCTAGAAAACCTTAAATTGGCAGTTAAGTTCCGATCAATTCATNTAATTGTTGCAATGACAGTTTATTTTCCGGTATGACATTCCAGTTTCNGGTATGAGATTCCAGTTCGCTCATATCCGNTCCTTTGCCTGCAGAGGCAGATTGTGAAACTTGCTAGGGCAGCGTTTTTCAATCTTTTTGCTGCAGCGGAACCTACCGCAAATGTTTGCGTTNCTCATGGAATCCTATGGCAAAGGGTTCCGTAACACAAANGGAGCAATAAGTCAAAGCAATTGATAAACAGAGTTTTCAATGCGATTCATGGTGGCAAGGATACTGTGAAACAGTGGTCTTGCTAAAACCACTTAGAACTGTGGTTGCGAATTTCGTCCCAGGAAATTTCGGTCTGTTTCGGCGGAACCCCTGGCAACCACTCGCGGAACTTCGGTTGAAAACCACTGTGCTAGGGGATTGTTTTACTGTTGGTCTTTATTGCGTAACAATAACCTGGCATAAATCTTTAAATGTTCACTTCATGTTGCGGTAGTACGAGTTTCTCCACATGTGACCAGGGCTCCCACTGCAGGTTTTTACAACCCAGACTGCTTTTTTTAGTCGACCTGGGTGTGTAAGTTTAATTATGAAAAATCGCGTTAAATCTGTTTTTTCAGAAGTGATAACTCATCAGCAACTCAAATGTGTTCAATACTACAAAGATAACTTTATATTACAGTGTTTGAATGCGCACATCAGGTGAGAAAATATGCATATCGGATGAAGCAGAACGTGTTCAATCGGTTTCATATCCTCATATAAGATTATATATATAATGTTACTCTCTCTAATGCCAATTGAAGAAATTGGTGAAACAAGGGTTATGACTATGACCATAAAGTCATAATTTTTTTCTGTGCTTCACGAAGCTATGAAACGAACTTTGAAACAAAAATCGCACCCCTACGAAGTCTATAACAAAAGTTATAAAGTCATAAAATGTAATATTTTCCATGTTAGGTCATAAAGTCATAATTTGCAATTTTCAACCTAGTTCAGTAAGTAAACCATTAAAACAATCTCAAAATACCGGGTGAAACTACTGTATCACTAGGTCTAAGCTGCTTCCTGCAAACTGAACTCACTTAGGCACATTGCGAATGTTGGCAAAGACGTAGGTGAACCAAATTATTTGGATGAAATGTAACACACTGCATAAAAATGCATTGTGTTGCTGCCCCAAAGAAATAAATTATGTCCATTCATGCTTTCAATTTACTTCAAACCAAACTGCTGTATATGTTTTGCTCCACTGTTGAGCCGTTGATTTTAGCGGGGCTTCAACAAACCAAGGGCTACCATATCTTACGCCTATATTCGCTTGTAATGCTTCTTTGTGCAGTAGTTGTATGTTTCGCTCAGTCATTGTTGTTTGGTCATATAAAGCTATATTTTCTGTGAAATAAAGTCATATTATCTAGTTTTTAGGTCATGAAAATGGCCCTATTGTGATTAATTCTTTAAATTTCGATGTTTCCCTATGCATACAAATAAAAAACTAACTTGAATTAGAGGAAGAAGGCATTGTGATTATATTTTTGTGGGATTTTGGATCCCGCAGCAATTGAAAATTGCACAAAATTCCTAGAATAAAAACAAATGTAGGCCTACTCCTACAGTTAGTGAGAGATGTCATCAACGGAGTATGTACCAACGTTATGAAAAACGTCTTGAGCANCAAAAAGGTCGTCCAAATGTTAATGTTTGCGCTGCAGAAAAAAATTTGGAAGAGAAACTATAATNAAATCAGTNTTCGATAATTATCGTTTCAATTNAAATAATCACACACATATGTTTTTGTTCGTAACACAATCTGCTTTCTGTTTCTTATTGCACGAATACGTTTTTTTTGGTGTGCAATATGAGTTTATTTGAAATCATTGAATGGGAGCCCTGCATGTGACTGTTGAACACAGAGTCACAGACATCTTGGCAGGTAATGCAGTGAGACTGTGACACTGCTGATAGCGGTAAGCCACGTATCGTTTTATACTGTGTGAAAAGAAGCACGAGTAAATCTGTAGCAGTGCTTCCACAAGTTTGAAAATTCCATTGTTAGTGTGAGACTGTGATCAACGTGCCCAAGTGAATAGCTTAATCAAACGACTCGTATGCAGGCTTCTTTTTACACAATATAAAAATACGTGGCTTGTTATTAGAATGCGTCTATGCAGACTTGTGGGAATACGTGTTCATCGGGTTTAGTTCTGATTTATTAGTGAGCACTAAGTGCAAAGCTATATTTGCTGTGGCGAGTTTTCGTAATTCATCTGCTCAGATTTTCAAAGCCTGCGTGGTGATCTAACTTCAGTAAGCTGTTCGATAGTCTTATCATCGTATAGTTCTACTTCTCATTGCTTGAAGCAGTTTTGCAGGAGTGTCTAACTTTCTTGTTTTTTCACCGCTGATGTTGTTCTCGCCGTTGATTCTTTAATTATGACTTATTTGTAGAAGGGTGCTCGAAAAATTGGATATTAGGCAGTTAATGAACAGAAAAAGCATTTCTGATAGCCGAAGTGTAGAAAAAATTTCCGACAAAAGATTGAGAAGTGAGGTTCAACCAGCACAGACTAATGGGGAAGAAAGGGTAAAGCGTTTTGTGAACGTCCATTTGCATTGCACTGTCAGCAACCTGACATCGATAAGAAAAATTTCGACGTTGTCCTCCCCTGGAAAATTTTCTGCGGACGCCCATGCATGTCCTGAAAGCTCGTTCATATAGGTTTGTATGGTCGACAAACCTAGCAAACTTTCAAATGGATTTGCAGATGCAGCCATTTGATTATGAGCAGCGAACGTCAAATATCTCCAAATATAAGTTATTCTCTTTCGTATACATTAAAATGTAAGTTTGTATTGATAGACAACGTATTTGGAATGCATCTAGTCCTGCTATGTCCAACTCACGGCCTGCATGCCGCCATTCGAAAGTTTTGTGCGGACCACTTTAGGTTTTCGCTGCAGTATAAGTAGCCAACACATTGACAACCTGTCTTGATTAACACTTTTGATGCATGTGGTCCTCAGTGCCACTTTAACACATCAGTACTGCGTGCTTGGAGATTCCCACGTGTCCACTGACACCTTTGTGCAAAACTTTTTGCTAGTTTTCTGATTTCTACCCTTGTCCCATTGGCACTAAGCTTGCGTACAAAGTCACAGTTACAGAGTGGTTAAAAGGTGCCAAATAGTCATTACTATTGCAGTAAGGATTTGAACGCTTTGAGTCCATTAGATTAAACTAAATTTAGTTTGCTAAGATGAAAGTAAGTCATTCAATGTGCGGACCTCGTTAAGATAGTGGCATGATTTTTGCCTCGGTAAGCAATTTCGGTTGGATGTAGCTGATCTGGCGCAACTTTTAAACAAGGCCAAATACAAATCACTGTACAGAGCAATGATTAGAGATGTTTCTCTCCACTGGTGCAAGAGGCGGGGGTGCAGGGGTACAAGCACACCACCAAAAGTTTTGATTTGGTGAAAATCCGGGCAAAATCTCTGAAAACCTTCATAAACTCCCTGAAGATTTGAGCAAACTCCCTGAAAGTATGAGCAAAAATGGCGCNCACCATGCTTTGATTTGAAAAAGATGGCGCCCAAAAATGACATGANGAGCTTTTNTTGGAAGTCACATTTTTTNGAGTGTTTGTCGGGCAATTCGGGGAAGATTCCTTCGTACCCCCAAAAATTTGCCTGCTCCTACACCTATGTTTCTCTCGCAGGCTACATGAATCGTTTTCCTCGGTGTTATCTAAAATGTAAGCTTGACATAGGTTGCTTACACTCCGGACAATTTTTTGTTCAGAATGACTGCATTATGTCAGTGTTTCATGCAAGGGCGTGCAGAGGAGGGGAGAAGGCAGCAACGGCCCCGGGCATCAACAGCAGGGAGTGAAATTGCAAAAATTGCATTTACCTAAAATGCTGCAACTAGATGCTTCTTCGTATTGTACGGTTACTAAAACATGTCGCATGGATCTGCTGGGAACTTGCTTGAGGGAGGCATGCAAATGTATGTCAAGTGACCCGAGAGGGAGACGGAGCACTGCCATCGTTTTCTTTAAAGGCCTTACACCCTATCTCTCTTCCCGCCTTTGCAGGAAGGCCAACTCCTGCTAGCCTGTCGTCTATCTGCGACTTTTATAGTCATCAAAATATCTTTCGATTCTCACTAGAGCCTGGGTTCTTAAACTGGGGGTGCACCTCCTAACAAACTTGGCTATAATCAGAATTGAAAAAGAATTCTATTCAATCGATGTAAAAATGAAGTAGCGCAAATATTTTCCGGTAGGAGAGATCATTTATGAAAAAAAATTTGTAAGTGGGTAACTGTTCGTATGTTCTAGTTCAGTGGTTGCCAAAAGTATGGGTAGCGCCCCAGAAGAGGGTCAAGCAGGGTCAAAAAAATCAGCCGCTATGCATTAAACTGCATGGCTGTACAATTTCAGATATTATTCGTAATAGAAAAAATTTACAACTCCATCTCCTATCATGCCTCACAAGTGCTATCTTGTTTTGGTGGGCCAATCTTTGGGGTACTTATTTCTTTGATACTCTTTGAAACTAATCTTTGATACACTTCGAAATATCTTAAATTAAATTTTTCTAAGCTTCCTTTTTTGTCACCACTAGGTTTCACGTATTTCAAATGCCTGTATTTCACACATTCCTCGATGCAAGACTAGAATTTGGTAGGGACATAGAATCAAGCAGCTGCTCCGGCATCACCAGACCTCTGCACGCCCCTGGTTTGTTGCAACTTCAATTGATGTTTATTTTCATGTACATCTTATTTACCGCAGTATTCAACTTCCAGCAATCTGCACTTCTTAGTACTGTTGTAAAATGATGTTTTCCTTTTTCTTGGGCGTAAATAGTGTCGCAAAACTTCATAATTTTTTACGTATTTTAACATTAAGCATTGTTCAGTGTGTATGAAAATGTGTTTTCTGACACAGGTCATAGTTTCAAAAGCAGTAGGCGAGCCGACCGAAATGTCGATCGTAGACATTGGTCTAATGTCTGGCTTTGTTCCGGTTGTTTCAAGTTTGGACAATTTGGAGATCGCTAATGTTGCAGATGGAATAAGTGAGTGTCAGATATTTTGTTCGTGCTATGTTGTTCATGCGTAATTAACAACAAATCATTAGTTCTTGCTCACAGCTTACCAACACTAAGGTGTGATTTTGAGGTTTTAATGTTGTCTCTGTCGCGGGAATCACATTTAAATTTTGCCAAGCGTTTTGCTGCTACAAGTTGTTAATAACTTCTTCATGCTTCCAACTCGTGACTGTGATTCGTGGGGGTGCTGCAACTACTTCCAGCAAAGATTTTATAAAGACTAGAAAGCATCACGATTTCCACGGCGGCGCGGACTTTTATGACACTTGATATTTCTCTTTCTACGATCCAATTGTGAGATTTCCGTATATTGCTATATTGCATTGACATGCTATCAGTGGTGGAGGAACCTTTCTCAAAGTGGGTGGGCCGGCGCTGCAAGCCCTCACACTCGCAGTCACAGTTCCAAGTTCTCGTCATTTGCAGTGATTCCCAAGTAAAAACAAATAATGTCTAATATCTACCTTGGTGCAAAAAGTTTTGGGTAGGGAGGACACGTTGTCAACTCTTGTTCATGGAAAATTAAATACCAAAGTAAACAATAAACTGACCGAAAAACGAAACATATCGTGAAAGTAGGCGGTGCCGCACTTCGGTAGTGCCTACATACGAGCAGCCACTGCTTCCAACAATACCACAAACTTCACTTAAAACTGTAGCATTTGACCTACATCACGAAATAAAATGTTTAATGAATGTTATTTCACGCAACACAAAAAGATGCCCAAGTGAAAACTTTTCTTGAGTGGAACTGGAAACTCGTTGCAAGCTGCTGTTGCAACCCAACCTTCATCCTAGGAGACAAACATCTACAGTAGTCACTCGGCCTTGACGTTCTTAGCCATGTTTGAAGCAAAGATTTCTTACAATAAGTTAAAGTTTTGCTTTTAAAACATACTTCGGTTTATACTTGTGGTGCGTCAAGAAGCTTGAAACGAACAGTATTACTGAGTTCACGAAAACTAGAAATTAAACTGAAGTCCAAACTAGAATTACATTTTCAAATCAAATCAATGCTTAATTCCATTTCTTGTGTAAATTAATTCGTACTAATATTCAATTCTGTAAGAGGATGTTATGTGTGTGTAGCCTCTATGGCTATACAATAAAAAAACATCTGTTGATTGCTAGTCAAAGCAAAGTTGAGTTTTAAAAAAGTCTATTTATTGACTGACCCTCGTAGCCGGCTATTGTATGATACCATTCTAGTTTGTAGCCTACTGCTGTAAAGAATTTATAAATTAATATCTCTTAACTTGAATCCAGATTTTAAGTAAAATTTCCGGTTATCATCATCACAACGAATAGCCTAATGCTATGATACTCTAGTCTAATGTATGCCAGTTTTCAAAACATATAAACTATTACAACTGCCAGTATACTGTAAGTGTGTTCTTTCCATTGCCAGACTATTAATATACCTACCTAACTGGCTAGTGGCTACCACTACTAGGTTGTACAGCTACTGTTCGTCATAATGCCCAGCCCCATGATGATATAATGCAGCTTTAAAGAATGTAACGATTGCATGACACTTGACATTTTTTGTTGCTTTTTCCTTATTGTAATCGCTTGCTGAAAAACGTCGTTGGCCAAGTAGTATTTTCGGTAAAACCAGAAATTGAGTTAGAAATTTGGGCACACCAATTTTTCACAAATTAGAGTAGAATTAAAATTATTTTCATTTATCACAAATTCGTCAAATTAAACAACTAGAATTATCTAGTTTTTCCAAGTCATGCTTCAAAGCAAGCACAAATATTGGTAAACTTAAGCATTTGTGTTGTCCAAATACACAAGGTGGTCTGAGGAAGCATGTTACATTACTGCTTTGAACAAATAAACAAGCACTTCGAAGAAATGGAATCTTTATCAATGTGCCAGAAGTCTCAAAGAAGTCTCAAACAAACTGTAAAGAAGCATTGGTGCATTTGCATTAAAAGAACGTCCAACACATATTTAAAAAAAATTATAGTTAGTTGTGGTAAAAACGCAACAAACAACAGCACTAATCTACGATAAATGTAAAAGTCATGCCCTACTTGTGTTTTACATTTGAATGTTAGTCACCGGTGAAGCAAACTTTGCACCTGACAATACAATTGTCGAGAAAGTGTCACGCGAGGCCAAAGACCTAATTTTTTTAAAGCAATTACCCTTTTTTCACTCAATTATTTGGCTAAATCAATTTAAATTTTTTATCTTTTACCGCAGAAATCGTTTTGACTTGTTACAGAGCTAATTCAGCGCACCTAAACCCTTGCATAAGCTTTTTTGAGTAAATNCACATGAAATTTCAATCTAAGATTTTAACTTCTTAGGGTGCTTGGTGTTAAAAGATTCCGTAGCTGTGGCAGTGGTGAATTTGGGGTGAGGTAAATGAGGCGCTTGCCTCGAACCCATTTTTCTGAAAAAGAGGTGACCCTCCTTAGGCTACTCAAAACGTCAATTAATTTCTGATCTTATTAAAACAATAAGCCTTATTGCCAATCATTAATTCTGCTTCATAGCAATCATTGAAATTCACACAATTGTGAACATGTTAACATCAATGTATTACTTTTTGCAAGGTACATCTTTGAAAGACACTTAAGAAACACATAGTCAAGGTACAGGGTGAGTTCTGATATGTTCACGGTTCATTTACCGGTGCATTGAAAAGGACAAAATGGATATTTGAGCACACATAAGTTGCAGCGTGTAGGCTACTACAAATACAGTAATGTTTTTCATATTGGTGTGGCGGATAAAATCTAACAATCTGAAAAGCGATGACACTGTTGATGATGGGCAGAAAAAATTTAGCACGTTTTGAAGTAGTATTCTGTGATTATCAGCACTTCCAAATGTCATTTATTATTATGGTATGCACGAGTAGTTTCAAATACAAAAATATGCAAAACGCATATCATGCGATGTAAGTTTCATAATTGCTGACTTTTTCCAGTAGCCTGAGCGTCTACTTCTTCTGGTAAAGGCCCCCCTCAAAACCTTTGCCTCGGGCACCCAAATTCCTGGATCCACCCATGGGCGTCGGAAGGGGGGCAGGTGGGGCCAAGGCCATCTCTGGATTTTGAAAATTTTGGAAAAAAAGGTTGTTTTCTTAGTTTCGAGTGGAAAAAGCCAGATTTCATCACTGTTGATCCCCTAGAAAAATTTTGGAAAAATCCCCCAGCGGCCCCGCCCTGAAAAAAGTCCTTACGACGCTCATGGAAGCTGTGGGATACAGGTTACTGCAAAATACAATTTATTTCTCAATCAGGCTTCAAACGTAGGATCCATAGCAAAAGCAAATAAAGAATTTTGACATCATTTGACAGCATGAGATTCCAAACATCATGGAAAGTTGTGTTTTTGCATTTGGTGTTGTTCATTAGTATTTTTTCACTTGCAAACCTTCCTGAGTTGGTCAGAACAACTGTCCAATTGAAGTCTCTGCAATAATAATGCCAAAGCAAGTTGACCAACATCCAGCGGTTGCTAGCCGCTTTAGTGTTGCGATACTGATCTCTTACAGTGAAGCGCCGCCTGACTAGATGACCTCCATGATCTTTCATCAAATCTGTGTGACACAGTGACAATCTTTGTTTACGTTGATAGGTTTATTTGCCAGTATGTTTTCATTTATTCTAATATACACGGACAATTGGTATTATTTGCATCATGGCTTTTGGCATTGTTTCTGCGTATTAGCTGATTTACGTGAAACAATAAATAAATCAAGGTGCACCGATACAGTTCTTTATAAACCCTGAGTAGGTGCTGCCATATGACGATTGGTGTCTTACACTAATCTGTGCTCGATGAGCAACTTCTACGCCATAAGTTGATTAAACTTCAGCAAAAAAAGGTCGGAAGTGTTTGCACTGCAAGAATGTAATAGCAGACATTAGTTTACCAAACAAAAATAATTGTTTAGTTAGATTTGCCGCTTCTGTACTGCGGTGTTATCTTTTTGTTAAATTCATCAACGTTTTGTCAACCACTTCAATGAAAATAACAATGTGTTGTTCAGTTGAGCGATACGAAGTGACCAACCAAAACGTTATCTTGTATCTACGCCGTATAACTGCTCAGCAGTTGAGGATCGTCTTCCACATGGAGCAACGAATTCCCGTTGAGAGACCTCAAGCTGCCAAAGTCAACGTTTACTATTATAATGAACCATCTGTAAGTGGTTTTAGTTCAGAGGAGGTTTTGTCGATCTATACAAAAGTGTCAACATGTTTACATGCTTGAGCGATAGAAATAGGGACTGCGTTATTTGCATTTAATGATTTTAATTTTAGTTGCTGCAATGAAACGTTTAAAGGTGTGTTTGCCACAAGCTTCGTTTGGAAATGTGGTACAAAAATATACGTTCAGCCAATTTCAAAATATTGGAGTTTATTCTTGTCATGCACCATTTCATAACTCACCCCTTGAAACTAAATGAAGCGAGTTTATATTTTGTTGTAACAGTATTTATACTTCTAGGTGTTTTGCGGAAAGTTTTATTCCTTACCTGACAATCGACCTCAACTGCGAACAGCTAACTGTAGAAAAGACCAGAACAACCAGTATAACCAGAACGATCAGAAATTTTGTCGATGCGCCGAAGGAGGGTGTCCAATATGCAGGTAATATGCTTCGAACCGTGTTGACAAGGTTGTGGTCACTAGTACGAAGATAAATGCTGAAAATATCAACATTTTCCTGTTAATTGTCTTGAATAATGTCTAGAGGGAAATGCACGCAAGTTTTCAATAAAATCTCAAAATTGTGCTGAGCTGTCATGATATGGGCAAAACGGTACGAAGGTTCTACCGTAAGCTCAATCTTAACTAGAACTAAGACAATCCGAACGGAATTTATTGCATTAATATCCGTATAAGCAAACACAAATCGTTGCCGAAGACTGTCTGGTAAACAGAGGCAACTTAGTAAAAGGGGCAAAAGCATGTATAACTTAGATTAATCAGACATTAAAGCATTGTTTTGTGTCCCGTATTGGGCTCTCTGTGTTGTGGGGCAATCTCGCTATGAAAACCACCAGAATAAAAGCTTTTGTTCTGCGACATTTGCTGATATCAAAACTTGCAACAACTGATTTTTGATCACCGTAATTTTGGTTTCATCTGACCTCACTACTACAAGTTTTCATCAGAAACTAAATCCTAACTCACGTGTTACAACTGTTTGACATTTCCTCGGTAACTGCAGCGATTAGCGCGACCTGCCTTGGACTAATTGTAAGTATCTTAATGTTCCATTCAATGAGAGCGTTTTTTACGTTATCAAAGTTCCTGCAAAGTTAATCAAAACTTCATGCAACTTTGCTGAACTTGACTATTACAAAAACCTTGACCAAACTCCCAACCGTTTTACCAATGTACATGCTTTCATTGAAAATTAGGGTTAAGCCCTGACACTTGAAAACATCGGTATAACAGCAGGCAAGTTTTGGGGGGTGCAAAGGATTCTTTGCCCGACTTTCCCCAAAATTGTCCGAAAAACGTTTATGCGACAACCTTTCTCCATACAAAGTTTCTGCAGATGTTGTTGCATTCTATTTTCCTCTGCCACGTTACTATAGACTTGTAAAGAGAAAATTGGGTACTTGAAGTTTGGTTCTTAGTAGCCCAACTGAAAAAGTGCGCTAGGTTGTGCAAGAACATTGTCAGAAGCCAGCTCGCTCAGTGTTCTTGAGCATCTGCCTCACAGTTTTCAGGTTTTCCATTTATATTCCAGCTGTTGCTGCTAGCACGTAACCTCACACCTAGTTGAGTAGGCATAAAGCTGCTTCCTTCTCTGAATACATATTTGTGACATACTGCATGTTTCACGTGTCATAATATTTGTATCATGACTATGTCGTGACAGTAAGCAAACTTTAGCCTTGCGGCAAGCTTCTGAGGAATCTGCCTGCTTTCTGCTTTCATTCTTCTGCGACGATTAAAACTTGCAAGCGTAT
>JGI24021J15306_10006128_pt1 | contig 14402 bp, 14 predicted proteins | sample Ectturendosymbi1_FD_15306 | JGI IMG/M metagenome (IMG submission 15306) | reverse complement strand
TCACATTAGAAAAGATATTTGTCTGCCACCTGTTGTGACAGTAACGCACAACGAGTGTGCAATTGAGTACAATAGCTTGGTAGAAACGTAGGCTACTGTTGCGATCGGAAATCCCGAGCGGCATATGCGCAAAGCTTCGCACTGTGGCAGCAAGCAACAACAGAGTTCACGTGCCATGATCACTCTATTAATGCTTGTTCGCGCCACATATATGCATGGTGTTGTTCTTCACGCACATCCCATTCGTGGTGAATCACACAATCAACGCAACACCACCGGAGAGGTTGCAACACCACTAAATCTAGACCCTACTAAACCTAAACCCTTGCTCTAAACCTTAAACCTAATCCCTAAATCTAATCTGTAAACCTCAAACCTAACCCTTAAACCTAAAACCCAAACCGTAAATCTGAACACAAAAGTTTGGAAAGTTTTGATGAAAGTAAAGTGCAGTCCCCAAGGTGAGAGCCACACTGAAAACCATTCGCACAGCCGATGTAAATGCATCCGCTACATGACCATGAAGACACCATTAAAGTGACAAACTCAGCATTTTATTCGAAACGCATGACTGGTGACGGACCTATAGCCACTTCCTTTTATATTACACAATAAACAAATTTTGATACATGCAAAACCAAGCAATCATTTCAATAATATTGTTACAGAATGTCGAAACTTTTGTGCCCGAATTCATTGAGATTTTGCCCGAATTTTCGACAAATAAAAACTTTTGTGGGTGCGCTTACACCCCCTGCACCCTCGCCTCCTACACCACTGCGGCAAGCCAAACACTGCAATCTCGTTTGCTGCTCTTTCGTTACACGAATCGACTGATTTTAAACCATTTCTGATGGACCACACAATAACATGTGGTGTAAATGGCTTGAATAGCTTCATACGTTTATGATGTAGCACAACGATAGTAACCATCGGAAGAAAAGTGCGTCTCCATCATACGTAACCCTTTATGACGAAACAAAGGTGCAGTTCGGCTGCGGCTACCTCGAGACTTCACCAGAAATTCGGGATCATTCATACTAGTGTTGCCACGTCTGATATTTATTTCTGATGTCTGATGTTTTGGCGACAAATATGATGTTGACGGGGCTGTTGTTTTTGTTTTCCACATTTCCTCTCATTTTGGGACGAAAATAAGTTAGATTCATGATTTTTAAGTTCCTTTCATCAATCTCTCACCCTAATGTGATTGGTTATCGTTTCAATCTGAAGAAGCTCTCTTCGCTGCTTTGGGGCTAACATTTTACGTAAATTATAAACGACTTCTCCATTTATTGGTGATATTTCGCTCTATTTCGCATTCAACGAGGGTAATCGCGCATTGTTAGGTTTGTTAATAGAAGCATTTAGCTGCTATGAAGTAGCATAAAAAATTGATGTTATGTTATGCTGAAAAAGGCAACAATCTGATGTTAACGAGACTGACCCCAGTGGCAACATTGATTGATACTAAACAGCAGTCAGCAACCACTAGCTTTAGCACGCAAATAGTAACATTTGTGCAATAGGCGTGATGCACGAGTAGAGAGTCATACCCATGCCAAAAGAACGAGTATTAGGAAAAACTTGCCAGCGAAATCAAATATATTTGCATTGAACAAAACCGAAAGTAATTATAGGCTATTCAGTAGCGATTACCAAAACTGGCAGACAGTCAAACTTGTAGAGAAATCAGTTGCTGTTGGAGGCTCCTGATACTAAACGCAAGATAGGAATATAATGGTAGAGTTGCATTCTTGTATCGCTTCTGACTCAAGAAAATTTTTCAAACGAGTATTTTATTTGAAACAAATAAATTTCATCACGGGGGCCCCTTGCAGTGGGGTCCCGGGGCAAATGCCCCGTTGACCCCCCTTAATCCGGCCCTGCCCCCATAGTGATTCGGCGCCCGGGGAATTGTGCCCCCCCTCGTTACGCCCCTGAGTATAGGTCGAGGTTTGCTTTTCGACCACTCTTCGAGATTGCTCTTTGCGCGTGTTGGTCCAGGTGTAGGCTATGCTGAGAACACCACCTTTTCAGCCCAAATTCACAATGACGAGAACTAAATGCAAACAGTTCAGCGTTTTACCATTCAAGTAAAATTTTCATTTCAGAAAAACGTTTGGCTACAACATAGTTCTGAGCCCAAGCGACCACTTTTATTTAAATAACTCACTCGTCGCATTATCAAATCGACCTCAGTGCAAGCGCAGTAGTATCTTCCTTCTTGGAAGATCTCAAAATTAGCGAAATAATTTTTCAGTCCTGCCATAACTAGCGGAAGCTTCCCATATGCAACAACTATACAGGTTTTCTATAATGTGGCCTGTCCTACTCCAGCCAGTTCAGTGTCAGCCAGCTTCAAAACCATCACTAGCACGGTTGACGAAATTTTCTCCAGTTTTTCGTGTCAATACCAAACCTCCCTACCTTTTTTCTTCCCTGTTCTCACACTCTTCATATTGTCATAGGTGTTTTTTCTAACTTTCAAATTCGGAGTGACCATTTTCCGATTTTCATCTGCTTCGGCATATTAGCATTTTATCACTTACCCAACTGCATAACATAATTATTTGCGCACCCTGGATCACAACGAATTGTATTGGTGGTAGTTAATCTCCGGTTTTTAGTTGCAGCTCCGCCGCACGCCAGAGCGGACGTTTCCGTGTGGTTTGTGTACCGTGATATCGCGAACTAAATTTTTGTGCATGTGTTTTTCATACCTCTTTCACCTAACGTCTTTTTTGTTTTTGTGCCACTCCCCAAAACGAAACGACCGATACGAACTGACAGTGTTGTTTCATTGCCATCACGAAATTGCTCAGTTTGTAGGCTACTTTTCCGCCTCAATGCAGCCGAGGATGTTTACACACTTTTGTTTTGTCAACTGCCACAAGGCAGAAACGAACTTTTTTCATCACTATGCTCAGCGTAAATTGCTGCAGGTTGGGTGGTGCAAATTTCTTAAAAATGTTTTTAAACTTCCTTAACAGTTTATTTGCGATATTCCAGGTACGGAATGTTATACATGCACTAGATTGCCTTTTATAAAACGTGACGCAATATCTTCAAAATGCTCTCCTCGCCTCTGTGTCCTCAATTTGATTCTGTCATTCCTTGAAACACATCTGAAAAAACACGCGCCGTTTGTCATTCCTACATCTTGTGAGTAGAACATGCTTTTTGTCACTAGTTGATTCAGTTGCAAAAAACAAAAAAACGGGCAGAAAACATTTTTTTCGATTTGGGTGACGGCAGGCCGCAGCCTGAAATTTGCTTCCTGCCGGGGCGGTTGAGGTGAACGCTCTTGCCCAAGGAGCGCTACGGCAATTCACTCAGTGGACTCGGCGACCGTGGGTCGAAAACCCATCCATTTAATTTAGAGGCAATCACTTGACCACAAAACTATATGTACTTTTTATCCGCTCATTTCGATTGTCTAACGCATTTTACAATCTCCATTTTACAATCTCTATTTTTCTCCCATTATATAAAGCTTCTATGTGACGATGACTGAAAGCGGTAGTTACTGCCTGGTGTCATGATGCATCGATCGTTCCTCTTCAGCATCGGCTGCGTGAACTCCTAACCTGTGAAGCGTTGTTTGTAAGCATTTCTGTCCCTTGTGTTCTTCGAAGTAGTGTGATATGGACTTTGTGTCTGAGGCGAACACGTAAATAAAAATATAGTTTGATTCGTAAAAATCAGAAACTAACGGCACAAGGAAGAGTTTGGACATCACGCAAAGCGCAGTCGTCATTCGGTTAACCTGGCCATTTCTCCCACTACAGTAGGTATGTTGGCGTAAGGCGTCTCTGTAATACTCGTATTCAACGGGCGACTATCGCATTGCTGTTAGGCCCAGGCTATGCCGTTACCATAATGTGACACAGACTTAATTATCAAGATGAAAAATATATTGAAAACAACTTCACATGTCATGTTTTCTTAAAACTTGACAACTTTAGAGTGTATAGTCGTATTTATTATAAATCTTTATGCTATTACTTATAAAAGATGAGCAATAAAAAAACGATGCAGAAGTAGTCTAATGAAATCAAATTATGTTTTTTGCATGAAAATTACAACGACTATGAAAAAGTACAAAATTACAACAGCGCGAAAATGCTCCCGGGCTGTAATTTGTAATAATATAATGCTTGACAAACGCAATCCTAAAATAAATTTCATTAAACACACTCAGAAAAATACAGGAATTCGCAAAAGTTCTGGTAAGCAATGAAATCATGCGCAAAAACAATAACTGCAAAATACAACCGTTGGACAACACAAGAAGCAGCAAGCACAGTCGGTGTATGACCATCAGAACGATCGCAGGAAAGTTTCTACTTGAAAATTTTTGTTTAACCTAAATCGCCGCAGGAACGTACGCGGAACTTTTTCTGTGCAACACGGACATGAACGTTGAATCGCGGACAAGGGAAGGAAGGAGCGCGGGAGAGCTTTCGCGCAAGAAGTGCTGGGGTGGGTTTTTCGCCGATGACGTGCGACTTGCTTGCAGCGATGACCATGACCGTGAAACCGCATCAGAGGATGTCGCGATTCTTCGCTGCGCGTGCCTCGTCTCGGGCGCCAACGAATCGATCTCGCCGGTGCCGTTCGATTTCGACTCTCCAAGTCGATCTTCGTCGCTGTCGGGTTTGCCCAGTGCTCGCATCAGAGCCTGGTGCTGCGCCGGCAAACGCCTTTTGAGCAAACTCTCTTCCATTTTGGTCGGACTCGGCGTTCGCAGTTTCGCTGTCGGCGAGGATTCCGCTTTCACGAGCACGTATCTGGGAAAAAATGATTCACGTAACTTTTGAGACACTGCTAGTGATAAGTTTGAACGAATCTAGTAGAAGAAAAGGAGCACTGAAATGAACGAACTTCAAGAAGCGCAAAGATTTATTAATAAGCTTTTCTAAACAGAGAGAAGCTTTTCTTAAATCTTATCGGAATGCAGAAGCAAAACTCTGAAATAAATGATGCAATTGTTACGCTTGCCGTGGTTTTAAAGGACCACAATGCTACTTGCTATGTTCACCTAACTTCAAAACACGGCTAAGAATATTGAGCAGCTGTGCACAACATCTCGTCCGCGCTTGCCTTGTTTTTCCAGGAATGGATGCACTTGAGCGGGGTCGATCCACCAACAGCTGGCTCCCATTGGAACTGGAGACGCGTCGCAAAATCGGAACATAGGTGGGAGTAGCAGCTGGAAGTCGGCTTTGATCGGGTTGCTTCGACTCCATAGTGTTCGGTGGCCCAGGAAGCTGCTCCGATGCCACGCTGCTCCGGTCGTCCGGGGTGCGTCTTATCGAAAACCTTGGAGCATCGGAAATATTTGGAGTTGATTTAAAAAGAACGCAAATATGTTTGTTGGATTTAACTTCGGTGATAAGAATAATTCTGCCGCGTGCAGACACAAACGTTTAGAAGCACGTGCGGTAGCGGATAAAAGATAAAGATGTGACGATTCACTGGCACAACACTTCGCTTCATCGAGTGGAAAAACATAGAATCATCATGCATGGATGGGCAAACATTAAGATGCTGCACGTCAGTGACGTTTACGACATATTGCGAAAGGCCGCTTGAAAGTGACTCAAGTGGCGAAAGATCAAACAGAGTGCCACTTGAAACAGGGTTGATGAATGAGACGCTTTGACAAATAGCGTTTATGCGAAGGAATCGTGCGTATGCTGGTTTGAATCAACCGTGAATATTTTGAAAACAGCTCTCACCGGAAGGAATAGAACACCTCAGAACGAATCAAGCTTACAGACGCATTAAGTCTCTTTCGCAGAGCTAAAGCTTCGGGGTGTTTTCAGAAGGTTAGTAACGTTTTCAATTTCAATTACTGAGCAGACATAAGCAAATTTTGCATGTTTTCGTGGCATCCTGGGTAAAAATAATGTCGCGGTTGTACGGTTACAGCCGCAGTTATGATAATCACATTACTGTAATAATAACTGTCTGCACAAAAACGCTGTAACAATAATTAAACAGTTTGTTGTGGCAACAAGCAGCGTTGTCATTCACCACCTTCCTTCTTACCTGTATTTTGTGCTCAAACCATTGGCCTTGCTGTCACTCGCCGACAATCCTGGCGTTGAAATACGTCTGTGGAAATCGACCAAACTTGACGGTCGAGCGACAGGTGGTTCTATGTTTGTTCTGGCGGTGGAAAGCACGGACACACAGGTTGGCGGTTGCTTAGCAACAAAAGGCTCGGGGTCTTGTTTCGCTTCCTCACCCGCTATCATGGATGAGCTCATAATGTAGTCTGCAACATTCGAGTTGTCTTCGTACCAGGCGTAGGCGTCCGCGTAGAGCAACTCCTGTTACAGAGAAAACGAATCAAGTTTTTAGAAGTCAATTCTATTCTACTCTGGTTATGCCGTGCACCGATATTGGCTTGTTCCGGTATGTTGCGTATCAGTGTTTGGCAAAACAGGTGATACCGAATGCAAAATGGTAATTGATCAAACTGTCGATAATTCGATACTAACTTATGGATTCATTCATTTTCCAACCGGCATCTCCTCCCGGGAAGGTAACGGTGACAGCAAGCCCTGAGATGTCTCAAAACGTCTCACGGCCACCTCTGACACTTCTGGCTTCGAAATCAAGCCACTACAGAAACGTAGTCATGCCACCTGGTTTTCTGCTGGCCTCCGCCGCTTTCTGGAGGTGTAACACGCAGGCGGAAGAACCTGCTTTGTCAGTCTTTTTTGGTGCATTCCGGTCGCATAGCTGACAGGGTTGCGGAGTCGGAGGTTTGTGGGTGGAGTCGGAGTCAGATTCCTAACAACACTGGGAGTCGGAGTCGGATTTTTTCGTCCGACTCCGGATGTCCAATTGGATCATTTTTTGAATCAGACTCTTAAATTGGAAATTCCTGTTGAAATGGTACAGTTTCTTTGGAAACTTTTGTTGAAACAGAGATTTCTTGCTGTGCACCACGATTTCCATTGATTTTAACAGCCAAATTTTATTCCCTTTGTGTTAAGGAGTCGGAAATTTTGGAAAGGTCGGAGTTGGAGTCGGATATTTTACCTCCGACTCCGCAACCCTGATAGCTGAGCAATGGCAGCTGGGATCCTTTTAGTTCAGGACATTACGAATATCACAGATAGGCGTTTTGTAGCGCAGCGTTTTCAAATCTGCTGCTGGTGCCGAACATTTTTCTGAGCACGTAGGCGCCCGTAATACACAACAACTTTTGAAAAAAGTTATGTTGTTTCGCTTAAGTCAAAGGCCCGTAAAATAATTGAAAAGATGCGCCTAACTTGCAGCATCGCATGACAAAAAAACATACAAATTTCTAGAAGGCGAAACCAGAGGTGAATGCATTGCGGCAATTGATCTTTTTTCAAGAGGTGGCGGATCAGGACAGACTGCGTTTTAAGTTTCAGAATAATATAAAACCGAAGTCCACTGCCACTGAGTTGACCCCAACGCATTGAAGACTGAGTGTAGAGTGGTGATCTGACGCAGTCGAATGCCATTTAAAAATTCACAAAAACGGGAAAACTAAAAATCTTTTGAGTAAAAAACAATTTTGTAAGTTGTAGATTTTAACACGAAGATATTTTTAACACTGTCCAACATCGTTTCACTCACCGGTCTATTTGCAAGAAGTTTGTACTTTTTTTGTTTTTCCAGCATCATCCGCTTGATGGCAGCCGCGCTTTGGCGTTCCTCACGCTGAAGTTTCATCAAATGGTAGCGTTTCAGCATCCGTTCCTGTGGAAAGGAAAAAGTTTACAATATTGGCGAAAATTAACACAAAGGCCCAGTTCAGCATCTCAGCGGTTCAACTGCACCTGCCACTTTTCGTCAAACTGCAGGCCATCTTTCTTGTAAATAGCATGTAGATCAAGATCTGTTACACCTAAACCTTTTTCGTCACCATACTCTGCTGGCCAGGCCATAACTGCAGGATCGAGATTGCTAGAGAACAGAACATACATCATTAAAACAACAGAGAAATGGCGCGATAGTCACGTGATTGCATTAATCTTCACTTACTTGTGATTTTCTTCCAAGGACGATGCTTTTGTTTCACCTGCAGCTATATCTTTTTTTCTGCAAATGTACATTGTTCATACAAAAATCAAGCGTCTGACAATTAAGGTTTCACGAAAAACGAAGTTTCTTAGAGCAAGAGCTTGGTCTTTTTGTATAAAGACGAACCCAAGAAAATTGAAGCTATAATACAACAGTTCTCTTCATGTCGTATTGTTTCTCGTTGTTCTCATTCGATCTTTCAGTTTCCGAAACTACGTCGCCCGCTCAATAACAGTACATATTTCGGACTTTTAGTTTTCACTTCAAACTTTTTCTAGTTTGTAGTTTTTCACATTTCAAGAAGTTTTGTTTTTCTCCATCACAGAACAAGAACATTCGAAAATGCAACACGCACCTAAGAGTTTCCGATTACTGTCCTATTCCACCTCAACCTATTGAGGTGTACCATAGTCAACGTTGTGTTCTACCCCTATCTTTTGTACTTGAACAAAAAACAAGCAATTGCAGTACAACTCTTTTTCATTAAATGTTACTGGTTAAAAAATACAAGTGGCAAAACAGACAGTTTGGTAAATGTTAAACTGTGCGCTATGAGCTAAATCAACCCGCTTATTGTTATATACTTTGAAATTACTTCAATACTGTGATTGCCAAGTAAAATATCACAGCCATAGTTCAGCAGCAGTTTCATGAAGTCCATGTAGAATACGAAAAACAAAAGAATAAGTATTGAAAGCGTACAAGACATTCGAATTCTGCTTCTCCGTTCTTTCACCACGAGAACCTTTCCAGTGAGATGTTCTGTATGTCATATGCACACGGGTGACAGGTTTGTTTTGAGAAGCAGGCGAGCCTTTGTCAATCTGCGCAAACAATCCAGCGAAGAAATTCAAGGATCTCTTTCCATAAGTACTTCCCTACGCTTTACTCTTTTCACAAAAAAACTAGTTTTTCTAAAAGCAAAAGGCCTTCGCTTTACCACAGCTTTGTGTTAGAACTCTTTTCAAAAACGTCTGGGAAACTCTTGCCGTTCGAATGTTCACGTGCAGATCTGTTTTCTCTATATTTTGGCATAGCCGAGATATCTTATAAACAACCGCCGGTCCGAGACACCATACACCTAAGATAACCACGCTATAAAAAGCACTGCTGGGTAGAAGCGCATAACAATACCTCATAGCTAAAAAAATTGTTGCAAGTAAAATAAGCTTATGGCTTCCATTATTCAAGCGACCTGACTACGAGGTTTGACAGTTTGAGTTCCATGTCGCTTTAACCTATAGAAGGGCGAAGGCAAGCCTGAAAAGATATCGTAGTTCGCACACCTTTCAGAGGGTTTCATTTCGGGAATAGCAAACTATTTGAGCGCTGCATAATTTGGTACGACGACAGTGCTTAGCTGATAAGACGATATCAAGAAAAACTAATGGTAACATGTATTCAATTTTGACTGAGATACTCCTGTAGTGCATCAGAAGCTTGGTGTGCATGTTACAGAGAGACAACAACATAAATTGCAAAGTAAAACAATGGCAGAGGCGTCCCTCGAGTGCAGTTAAAGTGCAATCGAAACTTTAAACGCGTTCAAAATGGGTTATGACTGGCGTAGTGTCACTTGAAATTTACGTTCGTGTCTGATTCCTCCTTCGGAGCTTCGGGCTTGGCAGACGAATCCCAGTCTTGGGCGCCTACGCAGAAACTTGGTTTTAACTTGTGCAACAATTGAACAGGCAAAAACAAACGAACATGCTCTTATCACAAAATATCGAAAAGCTGACAACGCTGAGGTGAAAAAACATATTTACTTGCTTTTGTTTCCCAACCTGCCAAGCAATGCATCGCCAAAAAATAACTGTAGGAAGTCCAGCAAGCAGCTAAGCTATTTTCCTTCGAAAAGTTTGACAGTTAAGCTTAAAATTACATCACAACAGTAATTTTCAGACATAGGCCTAAACGGTCACACGAAACCGACGACTGTTTCAACAAATTGCAGTAAACTTTAGACAAACAACAGCGCCAAGTTCCAAATCAAATTTGCTGTTGACAAACTGTAAATCCAGTCATTAGCAGCTCATTTGTGTGCATCGTTAACCTAACTATCAAAGCTAATCGAAAGGTAATTAGCCACCCGCTGTAGCCTCCTCATGGAGTAGAAAAGGTTATGGCTCAAATTTCAACAAAACTGATAACAAATGAAGCCTGAGTTAGATGGCATTTAACAAAAATAAAGGAATGTACTGAACCTTTCCTTTAACACGATATTTACGGGTTTGGTAAAGAATGTAAATTGAACAGCTACTGAAGCAACAAAGCTGTATAAATCTAAGACAGAACAAGGTTAAAATATAATACTTTGATGACGTTGAAGCGGTACGTTACATAAATACTGATTAACTGAAGATTTAGATTTTAGATTAATTAAAATGGAAACTGGTAATTTTACACCGCAAATAGATTAGTATGAATTCAAAAAGGTATAAAACAGAGCATATTTTTAAAATATTGTTGTATTTCGTCGCGTCGTTTTTTCTTTTGGGGAACGTCTGTTGGAAAAGACACTTTTTACTTGAGCATTCAGTAAAAACTATATAACAAGACACAATATACTGTGAATTGTGTATATTGCATTGTATATGCTAGTATTTACAATCTCTAATAAGTTTGCATTCACATTGTTCACACTGACAGTGAAGTATATTCTAGTGTGGTTTAGCTAGTCCATTTTACAAACAACAGTGCACATTACGAAACCATTGTAATTTAATCTACGAAATTGTTGAATCAGGTTTGTAGACACTATGCCAAGATCAGGGTTCCCACACATTAAAAAAACAATTTTCCATACTTATCAATACTAAATTAAAGAAGTTAAATACTCAATTTTGCACATTGCATAACACTGCATAAATAATAAAATGCTTTGCCTTCAGTAAAATTCTGCCCAGATACTTCAAATTTCTTTTCCATTTAGAATTTCCATACTTTTTCAATACTTAATGCATATTTTGACCAGTTCCAATACTTTTTCAAGGTCTTCAAAACCGATTTTGAAATTCAACTCAATAGCAAAAATAGACATATAGCAAAATATAGACAACATACTATAGCAAAAATAGACACAACATACTACTTCTGAAAAAATAGACACAAACATAAAAATAGACACAACACACTACTTCAAATAGCAAAAATAGACACAACATACTACTTCTGTCTTGCAAGTTTTTTCTTCTTATGGAAGCAGTAGACTTGGCTTTTAGCACTTTTCGTCTGTTCAATAACGCCGTCGATCCTGAACGACAAGAAAAACATCTTTTCCTTTCTCATGAAAGAAACACATTGCCAGAACGGCCAGCGTGTTATTTCTTTGAAACATCATACTTTACCTACGTCAATGCATGACATGAAAGCTTCAGATTTCTATTTCTGATACACTGGAAGCAGGCCAAAATTGCAGTTCGAAACAGGTATTCTGAGAATTACTACGCACTCCAGTTCCTCTGATTTCCAAAACAGGTAAGAACTTTAAACTGATTTAAAGTCCTGAGCAACTTTGCCTTTCGCCTCTGCTTCGTTGCGTGGCACTCACTTTCGCTGAGACCGAATGTAGGTTTGTTGACATACAAACATTTCAAGGCTTGTCCTGTTCCGAGACAATACAATTTTGAAGAAAAAACTCAAACAAACCTTTTGTAAAGGCACCCTGCCGAATTAAATTCTTTCGCTTCAAACAGCCGAATAAAACAAAACTTTAGTTGATGCCAAGCGAAGGTCTACTCTGAAAACATCGATACACAAACTGCATTCGACTTTAAATTGTACTTACAACGCCCCTACATTCACCGCGTCACGCTCTGCTGCTCAAACAATAGCATAGGAAAGAACGCAGTCGCTCTTGAGTTTCACAATATTACAATTGAGGCGGGACATCGCAGTTCTTGACTATGTCAACAAAGTATTACCACTGTGTGTGATGCGATGACAACTTCGAAATCGCTACCACGCCATAGAAACCAAATTCGTAGAAATAGGCTAAATATTGGCGAAAACTTGCAGCAACGACGTTTTTTCTCGTGGAAATGTAGAGAGACGTCCCTAACTTGGCTTGACACAACCGCTGAAGATAAAACACGATAAAAAGTTCCACTGGCGTTCAGCCGGGAGCGGCCGGACTTTCGACAGCTGGTAACCTGTCTTCATCAGGGTCTAATCAAAATGACAGGCGAGAAGAGAAAGTTGCATGGCATCGATGATGGCCGACGATTTAGCAACTGCATTGCTTGTGTGTTGTACGCATCACCAGTCCCAGAACACATGAAATTTTGTCAATTACTATAAGATACATAGCAATCACAACCTCCGCCAACTGATAAAAGCTTTGGAGTAGTTGGTTTTCAACCTGGGGGTCGCTAGAGCTTCTGATAAAAATATTCAAAATTTTTTCTGAATTTCATATTTCGTATCTTGAACCACTTTTTGCTGTAACCAAAACAATTGGATCACCTGGCAAAACTGGTACCCTACTTTAACATTTAAATTGTTTTAAAAGTGATTATGAACATTACAGAGTTTTGAGTGTGTTTATGACCATTACCATGGGCGTCTGCAGGGGGGGACAAAATGGGCATTTGCTCCCCCCTAGACATTGATATTAAGGACCAAACATTTCTAGAAATCCTGAAATCAGCAGTTTATTTTCTGAATAATTGATTTAATTCTTGCTATGACAGTTTCACAGTTATGGTGTCGTGCAGTGATGAGCTTGCAGTTCACTCATGTCCCCTCCTTTGCCTGCAGAAGCAGATACGAAAGTTTCGAATGGATTGTTCTACTGATGGTCTTTATTGCGTAACAATAACATGGCAATAAATCTTCAAAGGTTCACTTCGTGTTAACGGTAGCAGGCGTTTTGCTTGCATGTGACTGTACAACGCAGACTTCTTGTCGGGCAATGAAACGAGACGGTGACTGCTGATAGCGGTAAGACACGTACATTTATACTTTGTGAAAAGAAGCATGAGTGAATCTGTAGCAATGTTTCCAGTTTGAAAAATCCATTGTTAGTGCGATGTGACCAGTGGCGTAAGTAGAGGTTCGAGCCAGGGGATAAAACTTAGCTGAAGGGAGCCCACTGGTGATTACAGAGGGCCCACTAGCCAACACTCAAAAAATGTAAGAACTGATAGCGAATCCCGATGTAAAATCACCGGAAAAACTCCTAAAAACTTTCGAAAAACGCAAAAAAAACNACAGCAACCTACTGAAAACCAAAAGAATATTAATACCGACATACAAGCTAAGTGGGGCCCATTTTTTAATTTAGCTTGCCAGGGGGGGCGGTTCGCATCCCTGCCCCCCGTCAGCAACGCCACTGACTGGGACCAATGTGCCTGAGTACCAACTGCACTTATGCAGGCTTCTTTTCACGCAGTATAAAAATACGTCGCTTGTTAGAATACGTCTGTGTAGGCTAGTGTGATTACCCCCCATCCCCCGGTTACGCACCTGGCAGTGGCAACAGTAACGGATAGCCATATGTTCTAATGTTGATCCTTTTGTTACAAATGCAAGCCCCTAAGACAGCTCACGCCGGCCACGAAAAGACAAATTTGTCATGATTAGCGAAATCTGCAACCAACAGCAAAATGCGTAGCTTATTGGCGAGATCGAGGTCTCCAAACTACGGCCCGCGAAGAAATTTTGACCTTGATGAAAAAATAATCTATTTACGGAAATTTGTTGATTTGGTAGAATACAGCATATACAACATTGTTAAGGTTTTGTTCTGACGTCTGAGTTAATACTGAGAGTGAATACGTTCGCTGTGAAAAAATTAGCAAAGACAAGCCTGGTTTCATTGACCGTATTGGACGAGATCCCAGACGTTTGCAGCTCTTGTTTCGAAGTGACGCTGAAAAGTATTGACAGCAGATCCCGCAACCAGGGGTAGGGCAACCGAGCATTTTCCCCCTCCCGGAATTTTCAAAAACATTTTCAATTGTTAGGTACAGCATCAGTAACGGACACAGGCTAATTTGGTGGGGGGGGATACGATATCGATTTGCAATGAACTCAATGCTTCACAAGACCATATTGCATAATTCAATCACTTTCGCATATGTACATTTACGAGGAAACAAGTCTAAGCTTGGAACATTGCTATCCTTTAAACCAGGAGTTCCCAACCTTTTTTGCTGCTCGTACCCCTTTGTCAGGTCAGAGCATTCTTAGTACCCCCAAAAAAATTTTGAGATATATATTGCTCTATAAGAGATATATAAGCTGCTCTGTGACCCAAGGATCTTCGTACCCCTTGATGTTCAATCTCGTACCCCTTGGGGGTACGAGTACCCCCGGTTGGGAACCCC
>JGI24021J15306_10006127_pt1 | contig 14403 bp, 8 predicted proteins | sample Ectturendosymbi1_FD_15306 | JGI IMG/M metagenome (IMG submission 15306) | reverse complement strand
ACTGCAATGTGCAAGTACTATGATTCCACAGGTGCCCCAAACAGCCATTGTAATGTGTAAGTACCTTGCCTTCAAAGGGGCCCCAAACAGCAAGTGTAATGTGCAAGTACTATGCTTTCAAAGGGGACATAAACAGCAATTGTAATGTGTAAGTACCTTCCATTAAAAGGGCCCCCTAACAGCAACTGTAATGTGTTAGTACTATATTTTCAAAGGGGCCCCACCACCATCTCCAATAAGCAAATAAAGAAAAGTTTCAAACCAACTTCTATACCTAAAAAATTGTTTGTTCAAGTTTCTTCCAAAAAGTTCTGAGAAGACTCTATCAAATAAGAGCAAATATTTATACCAAATTATAATTTTATTGTACCAAATTATGAGTTTTAGAGATTGAAGTAATTGGTTTATTGATAATTTTGTGAAAATGCGACATTTGAACAGAAAGTATCCAAGTGGATCAGCGAAAAGAAGGAAAAAGGAAAATGTGCCATGTACAAAAACTCAAGTTTTGTAAAAATGAAGTTTTTGAATAGAACATTATAGAAACATATTTTTATCCAAGGATTTCTTTTTTAGGTTTCTGAGTTGAAAACATTACACAAATTTGTCATTTCTTGTGATGTTGCACCTTAGTGAACATTTCCATCAGAAAATAAGACAACAGGCAATTTTCTAGCAGAGACCACACTACATCTTTCAATACATAGGACATTTTCCTTTTAGTTTACAAAGTAATTTTGTATTATTGCTGTTGTGCTGCAAAGACTGTTAATAAGCAAGGCTACATTCATGCTTCTTATCAGGAAGCAGAAATGCTATTTTTTGAGCAATATGAGTACTCATTTTTTCTACAGATATTTCATCAGGTGGTTTGAGTTTACCCTATGCATGAAATCACAGGTTATTTGAAGCTTGACTAGTAAATGGTTGATTTAAGGTAGACTTGGTAGATGATGCTAAAGGATTTTGGCAGCTCTTAGCCAGTATAACTTGAACAATTTTTTCTTAGCACAGATTCAATAAATTGTGTAGGCTACTTGCTGCAGCAGAAATGTTTGCGATAAGGTATATGATGAATAATTTCCTACTTTTGAACATTTTTCAAACAAGCCGTGTCAATACAAGATGAGGGCAGTCTTGACTCATCCAAACTCAAAAGTTTTCCAAAACAAGTCCGAAGTTGGATGCTTTTGTATCCTATGTTCTTGCAGTTAAAAGGATAAAATTCGAAACAAATAGTGTTTTGAATCTTCTTGCTTGTTGTTTAGTTTCATGGATACCCATAAAGCCATGGATGTGAATAAATTCAGGATACCAACTACTAAGTATTTTTTCAAAAAGGGAAGTGTGAAACTTTCAAAGGGTTAAATTTTGCAGTTTATTGATGGTGAATGCTGAGCAGTGTGGCGCAACAATAAAGAAGTGGGAGCGATTCCAACTTGGAATTGGCTAACTTTTATGTGTTGCCAGCCTTGTCTTCACAACTTTCAGTGTTTTCAAAGTTGTGTATCATGAACACTTTTGCATTCTCTCCTGCTATGTCTGTCATGCCAAAGTCTCAGGAACGTATCATTCAGTGGCCTCATCTTAGGCTTGATCAAAAGTGCATATCACGGTTGTCTGAGCATGATGACGTCATCAGAGGGCCCCCTTTTGGGTCTTGCCTCGGGCCCCCCCAACCCTAAAACCACCACTGGTACCAACTCTTGAAGACCCTGTGCACACTTGCGGCCTTGCATTAAACAAAACGCTTTGACTGCTCGAAACGGATATTTCGCTTTTGATACTGGAAGGACTGAACGCAGGGTTTGAATATTCAGAGGTAGTGGCGTACGCAGAAAATTTCCGAGGTGGGGTCAAAGCGTAGGCGTAGCCAAGGGGGGTCAAAAGGGTCATGCCCACCCAGATTTTTAGACAATATAGTAGTTTTGTGCTTTGAGAGGCGTTTTTCTAAACAAAATAATGTTATTCGCCTAAAATTAACCATTTTGGTATACACTGCCGAATAATGACAGTATACACTGCCGAATACTGTTTATACATTTTTATTTTTAGGGTCTGAGGGGAGGCCATGTCACAGTGCCCCCCCTCCGTACGCTAGTGTTCAGAGGACATAGAGGTCGGAAAACACCGGAGCGCGAGCCTCGGAGTCAAGCGAAATTTCTTGCCTCAGGCCATGTGCTCATGCACATAGTAATATTCTACATATCACATATGCAGACAAAACTGATAATTAAGGCTTAGGGTTATGTGTTTAGGTAAGTGTTTTGGGTTAAGGTTTGGGTTAGAAATAGAAAAATAGTTGAGGTCTAAGACTAAGTCCAATATTTTTCAGTGTTTGTAGTTATTCCCGTCCTGTACCTTGCTGTGGGTATCTGACATCCAACCAAAAAGTTTTAATTTACACAGCACACATCAAAACGTAATCGCCAAACTTTATTTCTTTACTCTGAGAAGCAAAACAACTAACAAACAACAAGAGATCAGAAATTGCGCAGAGGTCAGAAATTTCGCTTGACCGCTATGATATGGCTCCGCACCCAAAGAGCCGCTTTGGGTTATTTAACTTTGTGGTATTTATTTGCCGCATTTTGCAGGTTGGTCCTTAAAAATTTTGCACCGGTTACCGGTCTATGATGCAAAAACGGTTATCGACGCTAGAGTCCTGTGGTAACTCCTTAGGAAAGGTTGCTTTCAATCCTTCCACTTTTTCCCACGTATTTCGTCAATTTTTTCCCAACTGCTTCAAAATGAAGCCCATTATTTACAACTCTGCTTTGGTGGGCTGAGCCCGCTAAAACAAAGCTCCAAGACCCCTGATTTGAAATATGAAACATTGTAGCCTGAATTAGTGGAGGTTTTGTCAATTTTTGAATGTCAAGCAAACCTGTACAAACATAAAGCCCCCTATTGAAGACTTTCTGGCGTCATTTCTGACGATATTCACAAGCATATGTTGGCGTTGATAGGGTGAGTCATAGCAAATCAATCTTCATTACTACGGAAAGTCACATTTATGTCGGCCCCCCTTTTTTGTCCGTGGCCCTGCAGTTTCTTACCGCTTTTTTCATTTTAGAATCGCCACTGCTTCTGAGTGCCAATGTGCGTCTNCATCTAATTTAGTTTGTTCTTTATTTTTTTCTCTTAGCTGTTTAGCCCGAGACCGAGACCAAGTCTCGAGACTCCATCACTGCTCTGAACTTTCCAAAATCGGCATTACGCAGAAAAAAAAACTCACCAGCGTGTTTTGATAGACTACTTTGAAAAGAACTTCGAAAAATCACCTCGTTTTAATTCGGCTTCTCAAAAATAAAAATAATAATAATAAAAAAACTTATTGGTACTCTCCCACTTCTTTTGAATATGGGTTTTCATAACAGAACTGCTTGCAAAAACACTTGAAATATAGTCCTTTCAGCAAAGTTCTCCTAACGTCTCCTTGCAAGGTTTGCAGGAATTATGCGCTGCGGTGTCACTGTTATAGACAACATGCTGTTTTTATTGAATTCAGTAAAATTTTTAGACAGGGTAGGGCCAAAGAGTTTTCTCCATAGTAGCATGACAATGAACAACAAAGAAAGCTTATCCACTGACCGCTTTGAACGGCTGAATTTTGAACAATTACTTTATAAATCCCTTTTCACGCAGCTGCTTCTTGCAAGACTTCATAAAAAAAATAACTCATGCAAAGTCTCGAGACCGAGATCCTTCGAGACCGAGACTGACACGAGACCGAGAGGAGACCTGAAACCTTCGAGTCCGAGACTCGAAAAAACGGGTTTCGAGACACGTCTCGAGACAGAGACCAAGTCTCGAGACTCCATCACTGCCACTAGGCAAGAGTCAGAAAAAAGTAAAAGCTAAACCGGATGTCATGTATGTCTAATTGCATATATTAGTTAAAAAACAAACACACCCCGAAAAACGCAAAAAAACAACAACCTACTGAAAATGAAATAAATGCTAAAATCAAAATGTGAGCTGAAGGGGACCCAGTGAGGACATCAACTCGCCAGAGGGAGAGATTCCCTCATTATTTACGCCACCGACTTTGTGGAGATAAGTTGCTTGAATACACATATGTGCTACTTTCAATCATAGAAAAGTGAAGGCATATCCCATCAGGCTGATTACCCGAAAGCTTGGAGCAAATCTTGAGCTTCTGATTGCGGAACTATGAATATTTGCCAGTATGACTCGTTCTTGTCCACAAGCTTTTGTGACTTCACTGGACGCGCTTCAAGCACGTCCTACGTTGCAGATGATTTTTCACCAAATTGAGTTCAGAGTCGCAAAAATTTTTCCCAATCGGATTTTAAAGGTATTTGTTTGGGTAGTTTTAGGATTTCCAAATGCTATTGCAAATTATCTTTTCCACTTTTTCAACGTGTCCTGTTGGTTTTATTTTATGTTCTACTATTTTAGCGAATCAGTGTGATAATTTGATAGAGTATGACGTCAAATGATTTGTCGCTCTTTCTATCACCACAACCAAGTAAGTTGGATGNTGTTTTGAGAATCACTCATAATCTGCGCTGATATAGGGTTATCTGTATTTTTGCATTAGTTGTTGAAATTATTCAATTTCGCTTATGCAAAATTAGGATATTGTATGTGTTGCGATCGGGACTAAGCTTACATTTTAGGTTCTGCACCTCGCCATGTCACATTTGTCTGTGTGTCCATCCCCCAGTGTCCTGAAAAGGCTTGTGTCTCCTATGCTGTTATTTTTGCATTTTAAAATTATTTTCCAATTGTGGACAAATGCAGCAGGGTTTGCTCTTAATGCATTTAATTTTTCATCTGTATTTGAAAAAAGCTATTTACCCCAACACGTCCTTCGCGTACGTCCGAATAACAATTTTTCGCCTTCTTACTTCGGATTATTAGCCCACCACTAGTACAGTTAGACCTCGTTTGTCCGAATAACCGGAATCCCCACTATCTGCCAACAAAACTGCTAGGGACGGATTCTAATCAATGCATTTCACCCCTTCTCTGGGACCTAATACATACCACAAAATTGAAGTGTTTTATAGGATGTGAAAGGAATTTTTAGCTCTGAATAACCTGAACTATTTGTACCTGAATCATACTGCAGCATAGGCTCCTTGGCACATTTTTCTGGTCGTTATGTGTATGTCACATGACCAGGCTTAACACACGTCAATGTGACAAACTGGCACTATCACGCATGACTTATTTTCATGTCACAATTAATTGAAAATTCACAGAGCCTATAACAATGAATAAATCCTTAATTTTTTGAAAATATGTTTTTGTTCCTTTTATAAAACTGCATAAACACCGTGTGTTCAGTCCTAGAAACCACTACTAGAGAGAAATATGATTAATCAAACAATTTCCACTTTTTTGAATTTCACTTTTAAACCTTNGAAAGCAAAATTTTGAAATAGGCCTTAAATTTGTGAAAAGNAAGATTTTGATATAGGCNTAGTCAGATAATCATAAACACTTAGTTCTAACAAAATTACAGAAAAATTCTCTACAAAAACAACCAAGTACCCAGCACATCTTCCCAAGTAACCATGCATTAATTTTGCTAAACTATTCCCATCGGTTTTGGATCTTTAGAAATTCAACAAAATTATCTGTTTTCTTCAACCTTCCTTTTTTCCTAATGCAACTTCAAGAACTTGATTAATAGTAAAGCATTCATCACTGACAGAAAAGAACCATATTTTGCCACAGCAACAACAAAACATGTTAACACCTGTATTTGAAAAGAATCATTGCAATCATAAGAAGTTCGTCAAGCAGCATGAACACAATGGTTGAGTAGTTTTCAGATGTGGTGTCAAGTAGGCCTAATGGAAACAACAAAGCTTGAAGTCTAAATGAAGTGAAATTTTTATAAGGTTGAAGGGCTGATTAATATAATTTTTGTTGATTTTGTTTGAAGAATATAAAAAAAGTGCATCATGGGGTCCTTAGAAAAACTGTTGAAATTTAAATTGGTTGTACAGTAGAATTTGCCTAATTCGTCATCTCAAGGGATTAGAAAAAAGTGACAAATTAGGCGAACTGACGAATTATGCAAACAGGTGAAAACTCTATCATAGAAGCTCGTATACTTTATCATGTAACTTGTATACATAGTGCTCTTATTTGAGGTAAAATACAAGTTTATGACGTTATGGTTGAATACAACAATTAATTCCTCTGCTCTATCTGGACTCCATATAATCAAGCACCTTTTAAAGCTTTAATAAACTTTTCCGCGTTCTCTCAATGAGGAGTCGGGTCACGCTTTGAACCTCGTGCATAAATTCGATAAAGAAATTGCCAGGTGCAACAATTCTCAGATAATGACCCTTAATTTGTTTGAATTCCCATACGTACTAGTCGCTTAGACATCAAAAGCGAAACTGCAAATGACAAATTAGACAACAAAACGTTTCTCAGGGATAGAAAGAGGTGACGAATTAAGCAAATTGACGAATTAGACGATGGCAAATTAGATGAACAGAAATGTACACAAAAGATAAGGATTCTGCCAGGACCAACGAAAAAGTGACGAATTAAGCGAATTAGACGAGTTCTACTGTAGTTTAGACTGCATATTGGACTAGTTGTTCTTTTAAATATCTTTGAAATCTTGTTCTTAATTTCTTTTGCCTGTCGTGTAAATCCACAAGGAGGGAGTGTCTGAATGACTGAATCCAGTTTTTTCTTGAACGACTAAAAACCTGTAAGAAGCAAGTTGCTAACCTCTGACATATCTGACCAATTCCTGCAAATCCTACTTGCATGTCAGAATAGAATAATTTATGTGGTGATTGATTTTTTATAATCCTAACCATAAATCAGTGGTTCCCAAACTGGGGGTAATTTACTCTCTGGGGCTAATGTCTGATTCTTCGGAGTACTGCAGAACCTATTCTTCAGACTGCCGATGTATAGAAACAAGTATAATACTGGTTGTGTTCTTATTGCGACTCAAAATACTAAAGGGTAATAAGACAATCACTACCTTGATTTGGGTAACAGCTTGAACAAGATGGGGAACCACTGCCATAAATCTTAATGTTAAACAGCAACACAAAACCCCAAATCTAATTCTTTGTCTGGTTATTGAAAGTTTATAATAAAGCAGGCCTATGTAAGAAAAACCCCAAAAATATTGTGGAAACATGACAATCTTATGGCAGAGTATTTAAAAGTGTCTTCTGTATTATGAAAACCAATGCAACCAAGGTGTGATCTGAACCGACAACCCCTTGCGCAGCAGGAATAGTCACATCCCATTCGACTATGTACACAGTGGTAATGCTTCGAACTCAGTCTGTGGCACAAACTCGGATACAATTTACGAAGCTGAATTCTGTTATGTAGTCCTTCAAAAGTGAAATTTGGATATGGTTGTTTAGAATTAGACACTACCAATCCAAAAACAGTGTACATATTTGAACACACGTAATGTAACATATAATGCAGTGTCGGCAATACCTGGTGAAATCTGTCCTGCTTGCAAAATGGTTCAACGACGATAACTGCCATTCAAGCATCTCATAAGCAATTAACAAATTTGTTGCACTAATGCTTCAAGCAAAAAAAAACTAAATGCTTTGTCAGTCTTTTTGAATGACACAATGCTTACTCATCTCATGGTGCCATTGAGGCAGTGGCTATAGGTCTGACAGGGAACCTCCATTTCTTCAAAAACTATTCGTCCGCTGCCTGTCATGTGACGTTAACACACGATGAGTGTATGCTAGACTACACTATGCTTGCTAGTAACACGCTAAACCCGAAACCTAAAGTTTTCAATACTTCAAAAAGAGTAAACAAAAACTGGTCCCACCAAAAGTGTAACCTCGGTTACCAAAGCGAAAGCAGCAGTGGTAAGAGCTGAACTGACAACCACTTGCACAGCCGGCACCCGGCATAGACAATTCTCCTCAATTACATAAAGGGTGTTGCTAGTGTGATGAATGACGAACTCAGCTTTTTATTCACACTGTGTCACATGACAGGTGGTGGATGAATAATTTTTACAACATGAAAGTCTGGTGGTGGTCTTATACCCACTACCTTCGTTGAAGCTGGAAAAGTATTGAATTTGTAAGGCTCAGTCTGAAGGCACAGCTCTGTTGTATTTGCCAAAGTGTATGTTTGTTATTTAGGTGAAAAAGATTATTGCTAACTATGAACTTTTTAACCACTATATCATGCAATTTCAAATTAAGTTTACCAATGAATCAACTTGATCTGTGAAGAAAATAGGCTCAACATCCCACGCAATGCAAGTTGGATCTTCTGATTTAATATGACTTGAACATAGCATAAATGCATATTCATATGTTCTGTATATGTGACATATAATATTGATTATTTAAAGTATTTTAATATATTAGAGGAAACGTACCAATTACTATATGCAATTTTGTATGTAAAATGAAAGGTGCAGGAGTGTTTGCATGCAATAGCTTATAATTCTCAAACAGGTATGCTGCTGAAAATGCATACATGAAAATATGCATATGTTAAAAGTTTAATTGCAGTCCAGGCTTATGTAGCGTACCGTATTTACTCGATTGTAAGCCGCATGAGATAGATTTAAAAATTTAATGTAAGCCGCCCTTGGCTTACAATCGAGTGCCGCGGCTTACAATCGAGTAAATACGGTAAGTATCATTAAGAAAGTTCTTAGTTATACACCAGAAAAAGACATTATAAATACTTGTTTTTCATGAATTTATCTTGAGAGATTTTGTGTTATTTGATTCCTTCCCCATAACACCTTTTTGTTAATGAATTTTTTGGCAAACAAATTTTACACTTGTTTTAGGTAGACCAATCAGAATCTGCAAAATATGCAGTTAAATATGTTCATCCTAAAACAGTGTTTAAGATGTTGTGTGTGGTATTTACTGAACTTAAGAACGTGAGGTATGACAGTGCAGATATTATGCAACATACGAAAAATCAATGTTTGATTTAAATGATTAATGATTTTCTTTTTGGCAATGCACTGTATCTTTCCAAACCTATGTGCACTGCATAGTATTAAAATGTTACTTCTCAAAACAAGCACACAGTCAACTATATTACATTTCAACAACACTGCAATTTAAACTCAAATGCGATGATAACTCCTGGTCCCGAAATGTAATTAGTATTCTTGTTTGGCTGGGTTTATGATCTGGTATGAATACACTTGACACTTATAATTTGCAATCATAAATGACGTGCACTATTTCATGTCATGAGGAATAGTAGGTGTGTGCAGATTAGTTGTAATTTTTATCATATTGTAGCAAAAATCATGTCTTATAATTCTCGTTAATGGCTGCCAATTGTGGTATAAGTAGTTTGAGTAGTTTTGGTGCAAAGGTATTTGTCTCAATGCTGTTGTGAACGAACAGCAAAAATTACACTGAGATGAAGAATCTCAAATCTTAGTAAAATATGAACCTAGTGCTTAAGGAAATTAGATCATGTATTTGTTTTACCTTAGGTCTAATATATCTGCGTACATTTCTACAAAGAAATACATGAAAGTTTACTCACTGCAAAGTGTTAGTTGATCTAATTCAATTGATGTTTTATCAATATAATGTAGTACTTTCATTATTGTGTGTGTAGCTAATCTAAATACATAAGCACTGCTATGTCTACAAGCCACTACATACGATACTGATTTTATAATGGACATGCAAGTTGGTAGTGTAATAGATGATAAAATGCTGTTATCAGCATGTGCATTGGTCTTTGTGCATGATCACATGTTGTCTTGTTAATTACACTGCAAGCACAACATCACACAAATACTGTGCTTTTAGAAGAGCTCCAAGTGTCATAAAAAGTTATTTTCGTACTATTCTAACCATTTCTAAGTAAGTTTGCAGTTTTCCCATCTTTTTGCAACAACACCCAACTTAATATATAAACTTGTGTACGTACTGAAAACAAGGAAGACATGCACATAAGTTAATTTTGTACATAAAATTGAATTCTGAAATACTAATACTAGTATCAACAGTTATAGAAGACCACTGTGCGAAAGAGGTAATTAGAAAATGATGAATGATATAGCTTCTGTTTGCAGGTTAAGCTGCAAGTTATACAGTTAAAATGTTAATACAAAGTTGTGTTGTGTAGGTAAAATTTGTTCATGCCCCAGCTCATTAAATGTAAAGTTCTGTTTTTCATTTGGAAATGCAGATAGCATATGAATGCTGCTGGTAACAAACTGTATCTCAAATCAGTAACTTTGCCTTAAGGTGGATGTTATCGAAGTCATTTTTATCATGCACAAACTGAATAATCTTTGAACTGCTTGTCCTAATAAGCTTGAGACACCTATATCTCTCCTTCGTGGTTGATATCACAAGCCTTATTTTAAGCCTGTACATAGGTAATAAGCGTGTTAAGCATTATGTTCTAACAACTTCTTTATCCTTGCACTCTGACTACACAATCCACAGATGTTCGTAGTATGGTAATAATGTAAAAATAAACAATACTAATATAAAGTTTTTTGAAGTTACAATTAAATGTGAAGACCCCACTCACCATCTTACTTTGGCATCTTGTTTGGAATAAAATGCAGTATTTACTGTACAGTTTGCAGTTGTGTGTAGTGAAATGTCTTCATGAAGAAATCTTGCATTCCACAGCTGTGATTGCTTTGCATCGTCAACCACGCTAGTATTGTTGCATTATCAAAAAAAACTTAGTGTATCGTTCTGTGTGTTAATGTCATTGATTTTGCAACTTGTGTATTCTTAATTAATGTGTGAAATCAGTCTTGTTTGTTTTTATGTTCTTTAAGTTCCTAGTTGATCACCACTTTAAGTTTTGGTCTTTCAGTTGCATTGTGGCAGTTATAAATAGTTGTGTTTAAGTAATATTGAGCTCCTAAAGGTGAAATAATCTGTTAGTTGTATGCCTGTATCGTTCCAGTATATCTGAAGAAAAAACAAATAATTTTTGAAGAATTTACTGTAGTTCTTCCCTTGCCAAATTTAAGAATTCAAATTGCATACTTTTATTTCAGTTTTGGCTGGAAATAGGTAACTGTGGCAGAGACTGAAAGTGTACTTCTTTGCCATGCCAAATACACAATTTTTATCAATTCCTCTGCGCGTTAACTAGTCAAGGCTGTTTGCATTAACAATGCTTCTTTGAAAATGAATCTGAGCAGACAAAACAATGCTTGCTTTGCATTGGTGAAATGTCATTCCAATTTTTTTTTATTAGTGTAACTGTGTATCATATAATGCAGCTACTGCAACCATTGAGCAAATTGATCTTTAGCAAAAAGTGTGCGTTGATGAATGTCTTCTAGTGGATTCTGTTGCATTACCGTATGTGCCACATAAGATGCTCTTCGCTAAATATTTATTCCTTTCATAATATTCTGAACATTCCTATTTATTCCTTTCATAACACTTGAACATTCCTACACAGTGACACTAGTTTTTATTTACAAGATCGCAATTACCTCAATGCATTGCTTTTGAAACAAGTTCTTGTGAAACAAAGCCAGATTAAAGCTAAAAGAACTCATCAAACTTTATAGTAGATAAGGTTTGTACACAAGAAAATGCCTTGCTTTCAATCTTAAAATAAAATATATGTGCTGCAAATAGATGAATTTGAATACCTTTTTTCTCGATATCATCCTGTCTAAGCATTTCATTGCATCAGAACAAACCTACAGCTTGGAAAAAAAATAATAAGCATTCTGCTATTATCGGTTTCCAGCCCATTCCAGATGCGTCTCGAAACAAATGTCTTTCAATGCGAAACATCGTTAGTTCTTTTCTGCACGAGCAAATCCAAGTAATTTCCTTCATTCTCTTGCAGTATGGCGGACAGTGCACCAGCCGGTGGATCAGGATCTCGTGGAGGTTTCAGAGGAGGCTTCGGAGGCCGTGGGCGTGGCAGGGGGCGCGGCCGCGGTCGAGGACGCGGCAGAGGTCGCGGAAAAGATGACGAAAAGACGGTAAGGTGTTTTTCGTGTCTGACTCGAAAGATTTAGGCTGCATTCTGTTGTTGGATGATCACACACACTACTGTTCGCAGTGGACGCCTGTGACCAAGCTCGGCCGATTGGTTAAAGATGGAAAGATCAAGTCGTTGGAGGAAATCTACCTCTTCTCTTTGCCAATCAAGGAATGCGAAATCATTGACTTCTTCATCGGCTCGTCGTTGAAAGACGAAGTGTTGAAGATCATGCCTGTGCAGAAGCAGACACGTGCTGGTCAAAGAACACGTTTCAAGGTTGGCTTGGAGTGATGCTTCGAATAGGAGGACGTGTCAAGCGAAACGCTTGTCTCTGTTTAGGTTCCTGGCAAGGTGCAGGGAAAGAGCATCTTCCCGCGCCACTGATCATGCGTTGCCTGCACTGCCCTGACTAATATGGTTGCGTACTGTTTGACAGTTGATCTTTAAATTGTGTTATCCCATCGTTTCTTCATTTGTTCAAGGGAACCGCAGTGATTGTTACAACGTCAGTGGCTTGTTGTCTTCCATTAATATAGTACCTGGCAATTGCTCTTAGCCGATATAATTAATAGGAGTGCCTCACCCAAGGGTAGAGCATGTAACAAATGTGTCGCATCCTGATTTCGGAAACTGCGCCTTAAAGGAAGATTAACGTAACCGGGTGTTTCGTCAAACTCAGCAATGAACGTGGTACCAGGTATTGAAGCTCTGCTAGCCCTTACCTACCAACAACTTTATATTTTTCACACCAGTTTCTCTCTCAGACTTCAATTACCCTTAATACTGGGCTTTTTTCGCTGAAACATTTCGGTCATTTGTCTCACAGTTGTATTAAAACTCGCCGTAGCAGTGATTTTTAGCCTACATTTTCAGACATTTTGACTGAAATGACTAAATTTTTTCGGTCATTTCAAAAACATTTCGTTCTATGACCAAAAAAAACAGCCTTAATAATGCAAATGCTTAACAAAGGTGAACGCACACCTCAGGTTGGGAACCCCTTATACAGACGTAAAAGCACATATTTCCTGAGGGATCATTTTATGCGCAACTGTTCGTTTTTTAGCTTTAGTTTTAACGCTGAAAGTGTCTCAATCTTACGTCACGACATTTCAGGCTTTTGTTGCTGTCGGCGACCACGCTGGACATGTTGGCCTCGGCGTCAAGTGCTCGAAGGAGGTGGCCACCGCGATCAGGGGTGCCATAACTCTGGCCAAGCTCTCGGTCATCCCCATCAGACGTGGCTACTGGGGTAACAAGATCGGAAAGCCCCACACTGTGCCCTGCAAGGTACAGATGTTCTAGCGGAGGAAGAATTGCTGATAAGCTTGACCTTTTAACATAGCTCAGGCATCCGCAAATAGTGGATCGCGACCAGACCTTACTCTCTGGGTTGCGAAATAATTTACGTTTACAATTTAAATTTGCCATTCTCATTAGACAGAATAAATCATTGACTGCTTTATGTGCTAAGTTTCATACAATTTTATGCAAGAAAATTACTACTGTCAATAGTTGTCATAAAATTGGTATTTAAAATAAAGTATTTACCACAAAACTATATGCTCATGAAATGGTTTGGGTCGCGAGACTTTATAATTATTTTTAGGGCCACGCCAAAGAAGTATTTGCGGACCCCTATCGTAGTCTCTAATAGCGCTTTCGACGAAACCAGCATTTTTAGCTGTTTTTGAGTGTGCTACCTATGCTATCCGTTCGCATTCCGAAATGTATGTTCAAAAATTCTGCTTTTCGATCACAACCAAATACTGTTGATCCGATCATCTTCGCGCTTGGCAACCTGTTCTCACTTCGTGACAAGTTAAATAGCCCTGACCTAATAATGTGGAGAACCTTGACAGATCGACGCCATCAGGTCATTGTCTCATCCTTAGCACAGCTTACACGGTTATTACCTGTGACCTGATTGCACGCGCGATGCAACCTAGTTGCACGCGCGATATGTTGTGAAGCAACAGGCTTGACCACGTGCTGCTTCCCACCCCAGGTACACGGTAAGTGCGGCAGTGTCCACGTCAGGCTCATTCCGGCCCCGAGAGGGACCGGCATCGTGTCCGCCCCGGTGCCGAAGAAGCTGTTGAGCATGGCTGGCCTCGAGGATTGCTACACTTCTGCTCGTGGCCAGACGGCGACCCTGGGAAACTTCGGTAAGTCAGGCTTGGCCTCGTATAGTGGCCGGATATGTTTTCAAGGACATCTGTGATCCCTGCTGGGGAAATTTTTACTGCAGTTGGTAAAAATTTTAATTTTTTACTGCAGTTGGTTGCTACCTTTTTAAGCGCTCATGTAAATCTATTCCAAAATTCCATTGCCAGTTACTGACTGACGGAAATATGTTGTCTCACGATCACTTCCTGGCAGTTGCAACCTTTGATACGACCCCTTGTGACGGCGTAACGCGTCACA
>JGI24021J15306_10006124_pt1 | contig 14405 bp, 8 predicted proteins | sample Ectturendosymbi1_FD_15306 | JGI IMG/M metagenome (IMG submission 15306) | reverse complement strand
GCAAGGTGAGATAATGTTCAGCCCATAGGCGTCCCCCCAAAACCCCCCCCCCAAAATTTTCAGAACGTACAGTCATTTGTGCGTTCAGAGGCGCTGTCTCAAACAAAATAGTGTTATTCGCCTAAAATCAAACATTTTGCCTCCCCAAATTTTTTGTCACCTCCCACGTTGTTGGGCTGGCTACGCTACTCCTATCTCTTTGTAGATTGTCCTCGCTTTTCACCTTTGCCACTCGTCTCCTCTTTCATGTTGCACGAGCTGCAGCATATCAGGCGGTTCTCTATACAGCAGAAATAATACAAAAAGTTGATACAACATGGCAAATGAAGCACAAAAGCAGATAGAATGTCATCTTATAAACCTCTCCGGTTAGAACAGTGGTTTTCAACCTTTTTGATGCAGCGACCCATTTTGTAAGCCAACTTAACCTGACGAACCCTTCCGAAAATTTCCAGCCTGGCATATGAAATGCCGTTGTGTTTGCAACTTTGCGCAATAGAAAATCAAAATCACTAAAAAACAACGTACGATATCATTGTGTTGAACAAAGACACACTCAGTGGCGTAGCCAGCCCAAAATTTTATAGAAGCCAAAAATGTTTTGGGGGGCTAAAATGTTTGATTTTAGGCGAATAACGCTATTTTGTTTGGAAAAACGCCTCTCAAAACACAAAATGACTGTATTTTCAAAAAAGTTGAGAGAGGCCATGGCCCCTTTGGCCCCCCTGGCTACGCCTATGGGAGATAGCAGTTTTAACGATTTGGAAAATATGCTATTTCTTGTCTCTTCCCTTGCCCAAGCTGCAAAAGTGCAAATGACGGTGCTCGGCCGGTTCGTGGTTCATGTCTGTATAACTTTCTGGGTCGAGTTAAATGTGAATGAAGTTTACATGTCGCAAGCAATTTTTTTCGTTGCGGTTGCTGCATAAATCCAATATTTTATTCAAAAATTGTGGCCCCCCATGTGATTTTTGGAACTTGCTGCTGCGAAATCCTGGCGACAGGCCTGAATGGCTCTTTGTATTGCTTCTGTTTATTAGCTGAGACGAATGAAAAATAAATACATAAATCAATCAATCATTTTGGAGTCCAATAATGACAGCTTAATTTTCATGGCGTATGCTTTGATCAAAAGTCCGAAGTTTTTCTAATACCTTATCGTGTGTTTGAAACTGCAGAAGCTTTGCTTTAGTTTTCATCATTTCACTTGGAAGTTTTATCTTGTAATTACAGGATTGAAAATTATATCTCTTAAGAAAATGCTTTGTGAGAAGATTTGACTGTTTTACCCTCGTGGTACATTGTCGCTTACGTGCAGATACATGCAGTCTGAATCCTCGCAGAGTTATGAAAGCGCAGCACGGCAAGAAGATTCATTGGATACGCTACTTCACTTGAAGTGAACCTTTGCAGGTTTGTTGACATGTTATTGTTACGCAATAAAGTCCAACAGTACAACAAGTCGCTCGCAAGTTTCGCAACCTGCCTCTGCAGGCATAGGATCGGACACGAGTGAACTGCAAGCCCTTCATTGCATGACACTAGAACAGTGAACCTGGTTCTTGTGCAGTGTGAGTGTCACATCGGCAAATAAACTGCCATTATAAGAAATAAATCAATTAAGCTGCTAACTTCAGGTTTTCTAGAAATTTTTGGTTCTTAGTCCCAATTACCAGGCGGAAATGCTCGTTTTGTCCCCCTCCTGCTGACGCCCATGATCACTTGGGCGATGAGACAAGCAAGGAGTACTGTTGCCAGTTGGAATTTTTTGAGGCCAAATTTGTAACTTTTGGTCTTTTTTAACTCTTTTGGCTTTATTTGAACTTTTTTCACCAATTTAATTTTTATTTAGGTTTGGATGATGATTTGGCACATTTCTGGACACTGAAAGATATCTGGACACTGTTTCTGGTCACAGAATGATACCTTTTTGTTGCAAACTTCGTACAAGAATTTTACAATTTTTAGTTTTGGTGTTTCAAGCTTTTAGTTTGCTGTTTCAGGTTACTCTTTAGCAAGACCAACAATTTTGAGACGTTTGCTAATTGAGTGAGCTTTATTCTGTATATATATATTGTCTTTTAATAGTGCTGTTCAACCTGTAATCGGTGTTTCAAGTGTCTTTGTCTGATTATCTTTTGTTTAGCTTATTTTGGTGCTCTGTNGCTTTTTTAACGATTGATGTAGCCTTTTTCACTCGTGACAACCTGGCAACCTGGAAAGGAATTTACTGCAAGGAACTGCAGCTGCAGGGCTTGGTCTTCATGCCAACCCTATTCAACATCTATTGACGTTGCCTGCAAGACACAAGATTAAAATTCAGCTATGCTAATGAATGGGCACTTTTGCACCAATCAAACGAATTGATAGAAGTAGAACAGCGTTGTCCGACGACTCTGCAAAACACCATAGGTTCTTCAAAAGGTGCTGCTTGCAATTAAACACCACAAACAATAACACCTTGTCACCTCGAAAGCCACCAGGTACAGCTCAGTGTGAACGTCAAAGATAAATGAAAACTCTTTCCCAACCGAGCCGTAACGCAAATATTTAGGTGTTACATTAAACCGCAGTCTTACTTGCAAACAAAACCTCCGTAGCGTCTCACAAAAATGGAAATCACGAACAGCGCTATGTCGCAAGCTTGCAGCTAAGTGGGTGTTGCGATCGGAAATCCTGAGCGGCATGTGCGCAAAGCTTCGCACTGCGGCAGCAAGCAACAATAGAGATCGCCCGACGAGATCACTCTATTATTGCTTGTTCGGGCCACATGCATATATTTTTGTTCTTCGCGCACATCCCGGTCGTGATGAATCACACAATCAACTCAACACCACCGGAGAGGTTGCAACATGGGGTTAAAGCTAAATAGGCTTGAAAACATCAAGCTATCCCCTTGCTTCTCCATCGCAGAATACTGTGTTTTAGTACGGCGTACGGCAGTGCAGTGCAGTGCACACACTACAAAATTTACAGTCAGCTTCAATACTCCATGAGAATTATCTCCGACGCTTGAAAATCAACATTTGCGCAATGGTGTCCCACTATGAGCGCCACTGCCACATTGCATCTAAGGCGAAAAACTGCATCTCACACTATACATTTGCACAGGGGTTCCCAGCCTTTCTCTTACCATGCACCCCTTCAGAATTTCGACAGGTGAACATGTACCCCTAAAATTTTTAATCACAGAATATTTTATCATGATTATTCATAGATATATTTAACAATAATCATGTAATGCCTTTTGATAATAACATTAACTGATGTATGTATGAATATTTGGAAATATATAACATGCGAACATATTCTTATTTTCTATTGATAACCTTAAATGTACCCCTTCAGATAGGCAACTGTACCCCTGGGGGTACATGTACCCCTGGTTGGGAACCTCTGCATTAGCAGATCGAATACATGAATGTAAATACACCTCTAAAAATGAACAAACCCAACGCACCCCAGCAGGGATATACCTGCACCCCAGGCTGAAACGTTGTACTCATAAAAACCAAATCAACGTGACCAGTGACCTACCTCGGGTTTTCCGCGCCCGAGGACAAAGTCAGTTTGGGCGCCCGCACCCAGCCCGTTCTTGGCAGCATAGATGCAAAGAGTGAGCTGGAAGCAAAGGGGCGTCGGAAGCTGAATTGGACCCACATATACTGAAATAACGTAGTTGTTTCTAGACCCGTCGGAAAACTTCATATGACTGTGACGTCGCGGAATTGACGTGAAGACATTTGAACCTTGAAAACCATTCACTATCCTAGAATTAAGAATCTAATCTTTTCACGTAAAGTTATCCCACATTTAAATTTCGGTCAAGATTGAACATTCAAGCTGTTGTATTGCGACATTCCAAATTGCTGGAATACATTGCAGTTGTAGCAATTAGTGGAAGAAACTGTAAAAACAAGCAAAAAGTTCCCTGATCATCTGCAAAAATCTGTATGAATTTCAATGACAGATTTTCACCGGCACAAAAATCTTCTGATAACACAGCATAAAATAGCCAAATTTACACCGTGGTTTCTAAAGCCCGGGTTTGTCATAGCCTTTTGAAGATCCCGAATGCAGTGTACCCGCTTCTTCCCCTCTCTCATCAGGTCTGGTTTGTTTCTGGTCACTATCACCGCTCAAGGTACGAGATGTGGGGAGTTCTGGAGCATGCACTCCCGGACTTTTGAGTTTTAGAACGTCATAAAGGACTAACTGAGGCAGACTCAAGAACACATAAAAGAGGACAGACAGAAGAATGCATATGAAAAACTGAAGGCAATTGATATTATAGAAAACTACCAGACAAATATAAAATTGCCAAATCCGAAACATTGGCTTGGATAAAATACCCCGAACAGTTAGCAGAAAATAAAAGAAATACTGCGATGTAATGCAGCAATACCTTACTTATAATTATTTAACTTCAAACACAAAATTTACATGCCTTTGCTGCTGCAAATTTATCGAATATTTTGTCAAAAACTGATATAATTTGAATGTGTCACATGCATTAACCTAGGAAATATCTAAGGTCAGTGACGTTCCCTGAGAAGTTCTAGGTTAGCATTTTTGTGACCTGAATTTCAATAATCATGTCCATGGAGATGCTCAGTTTATAGATCGAATTAATATAAAGCCCATGTAGCAGTAACTGAAAAGTTCACAATTATAACTATACTCAACGCTGTTGCAAAATTTCATTTAGAATCTTGGAAAAGAAGTCAGCATTCAATTAAATATCTCACAAATAAAAATCATTTTGCCCAAAATTTCACAGACTTTGCCAGGATTTTAAAGAATTTTGCCCGGATCTTTACGAAATCAAAACTTTTGGGGGTGCGCTTGCATCCCCTGTACCCCCGCCTCCTACACCAATGATCATAACTACCTTCAGAACCACATCAAGTCCATTTCAACACGCAAAGTTTGTCAAACCATCAAAGCTCAGAATTTTCGTAAACATCGGATCTATCGTCGTAACAATGTCATGTAAGTTTAATCTCTGCTCAAAAAGCAGGCGTATTGCGCAGTAGCATACTGCATGCACTATGAAAGCCGTGTTCCCGTGCCATTGTGACGCAACTATCGAATGAAAGCGCATGAAGTCGGAAAGTTCGCAACCCTGGCTATCTGAAAGTAGTGTGACGTAGCCGTGAGGTAAAATTTAAACCAAACGCTCATGCGGGCGCTGACTGCTGGAAACGAAAACTGCTCGCTTTGCGAACCTTGGTGATCTTTGATGAGATTTCGCAACTGGGTAGTAGCCGCTGGGCAAGGGGCGGATCCAGAGGGGGCGAATGGGGCGATCGCCCCCCCTAAAACCTACGAAAGTAACTTTATCACCATAATTTGGTACAATACTGAAAACAACTTTCGCGATAGTATGAGACTTGACTACCATATATTACTTAAATCGCCCCCCCCTAGGCTTACTGTCTGGATCCGCCCCTGCGCTGGGCATTCGATATTTTGCAATTACAGTATTACGTAACATTCCGACCTCAATTTGACGTCCTCAAGATGCTACACCCGGGGGCAGATGTCGTCCCTTTAACATTTGCCCCAATAGTTACGCCACTGAACACAATTTGGAACGACTACCACAATCGGAGAGATCGTTGACGAACCAACTTTAACACAACCTAAATTTGCATTTCCGCCAGAGGTGAATGGATGACAGCCAACCGCTACAGGAAAAACTAACCTCAGACTTTGCCACTTGAAAATAAAAAAAGCATCCTTCCGAACTGCACCCCTGCAACATACAGTAGAATGCCTGACCTAAAGTTGCCCCGATGTAAGAACACTCGAGTGTTTCAAAGCAAAACAGGATTGCGGTGGCGATTTTTGCAACATGGATAAGCGGACATAGATATAGACATTTGATGTGATATACACCACTACTCCATCCTTAGCATGGTCATGCGTTATCCCTCTTCTTTTTCAGCATAATACCACTGGCTACAAGTATACACTGTCATGTGCATTTGAAAAACGAAAACCTATGGCGAAATGTCAAATAAAAATTAACTCAAATAGTTGTTGTCATGACGTTATGCGAGCAGCTAAATAAGTTTTCAACACCCTATCTGTAGAGGGTGATGGAAAATCTCATGGCGAAAGTTCCACGGAAATGCGTCAGAACAACTGACAAGAGAGTTAGAATGCAGAATGAGATCCTGATTTGTGACAAACTTGTCAAAATGTACGCGTTGGTAAAAAGCTTTGCTAAAGCACTTGGTTTGCAGATAACAACTGACCTGTTGTTTTTCAGTTACTGGACAAGTTACGAGTTCCGTAATTATTTTTGAATATTTTGTTTTTAAATAAAAGTTTCGATTCTGTTCCTATGGTTAGAAACAGAATCGAAGCTTTTGTTTAAGGCTGTGTTATGACCAAACGTTATAATACGTACCATACGCTTCTGATGTTTGATTAATGGATCTCAGACAGTCTTAACAGCATATCCCCACTGGTTATACAGTATTGATAATGCGGATAAAGCAATGCAAATACACTTTTGAGAGTAGAAATATTTTCTGATCTGGGACAACGCTCAACAACCATTGGATAACTTACGGGAAACGTGTGCAATAAGTTGCTTCCAAGTTTAAGGAATCATCTAACACAGGGGTTCCCAAAGCGGGTTATATGTATCCCTAGGTGTACACTTAAAGTTAGCAATAGAAGGGAAAAATGTTTACACAGATTGTTATGCGCATTTCGAATCACTTATACATATACCGGTGACCATTATTTTAAAAAATCATTATATGCTTATGGGTAAAAATATTTATATTTTCCTCAGCCTTTTTGTCATACGAAATTTTAGGGGTAGCCTACATGCTCATCGATCGAAATGCTTAAGGGGTACATGGCCAGAGGAAATTTGGGAACCCCTGATCTAACATCAACCCTGAATACTTGATACAATCTTTTTGAGATATTTCATGTTCACCGATTTTTATATGTAAGTTGCATTAATTTCTTTTCTTTTTAGTGAAAATCATGTATTCAATTTGTTGTAGCTTAAACAAAATTGGTTTGACTTCAACCAATTGTCAATTTTTTGAATTTCACAAGTTACGTTAGTTTGTAGGGACACATAACAGCCAAAAACCATGGTCAAATTGATTTCATCAGCAAACATGCGGACGTTGAAATCACTTGCCAAGCCAGGTCATTGATATAAACTAAAACTAGAAAAGTTCCCTGTGTTGATTCCTGTGGTAGTCCAGAAGTAACAAGTTTCTCATTCAATTTCAAACCATCAATACTGTTCTCTGATACTGGTCTATTAAATAGCTTTTTATAAGCTGTAGAGGCAATCATCTTACTCCGTATCTCTCCAGTTTAATAAATAGGATTATGTGATTTACAGTATCGAAGGCTTTAGCTAAGTCTAAAAAATTGAGCAAGCTTTCTTTCCTTTATCCAAACATTGCGCAAACTCATTATAAATACTGGAAACAGCGAGGGACGTATTTTGATTTTGCCGAAATCTGAACTGTTGTTTCATTAGTAGTTAGAAGCTTGAAAAACATTGTTTAATTGATTGTAAAGACATTTCGCATATATTTGTACAAATGGGTATAGCAAGGAGGTGGGTTACCGGGGTTATATCCGCTAATTTCAATACATCTGGAAAAACGTCATTGGAAATGGAATAGTAGTATAGATTACATACGAGTAGAGTAAGAGCTATAGCATTTGCAGAGAGTTTATGAATTTCACTTGTATGTTATTTTCACCAGAACTTTTTCATGAGTCGAGACAATTAATACTGGTAAAAATTCCATTGTGGGTGATAGGCAGCAGAAAGAGATTTTGGGAGTTATAACGAACGAAACGTTTGCAATGGATATCAGCATCAGTGGGGACACTAGTGTTTGATGCCATGCGCGAACTTATTGTGGAAAAGTAGTTCATTAACTACTAATTTCAAAAACATCAGTGATGATTCGGCCATTACTTGCAATAACTTTAGTAAGAGAAAAAGTCCTATTTTTCTTTCTTCTTAACAAATCATTAATTCCTTGCTAAACTTTTTAGCGTTAGCTTTGTTTGTTTCAAATAATGTGTTGTAATTCAATGTTTTAGACCAGGGTCGGTAAACACCAGGCCGCGGCCCGATGCCGGTCCGTGAAGAAATTGTTACCGGGCCGTGCGAAGCCAAGGCCAAATTGGTCCAAAAGTGACTGGAAGAACTGACACATGAACACATTGCGGGTGCCATTGACTACTATAATCCCTATAGGTCGGAGCATCTTATTGCGGCTAAGCAAGCCCAGATCTTCTTCTGAATCAGTGCCATGTTGAGTTACGAGCTGTAATAAATTTGTATATGCCAAACATTCATTATTTTATTGAGGGCCAATAAAATAATGAATGTTTGGCCCTGAATAAAATACATTCATTTTATTGGCCCTCAATAGAGGGCCGGTCTGCAAAATAAAAGCCAGGNTGAAACCGGTCCGCGGTGCGAAAACGTTTGCCGCCCCCTGTTTTAGACTTTTCCTTCACGTGAGTTAAATTGTTTCTGTACATTTTATGTCGCTGAAAATTTTCTGGCGAATTACGTTTTTTGATTTTGTATATAATGCATTTTTTATTTTAATAGAAATCCTAATTCCTTTTGTCAGTCAAGGTTTGTTATGAAACTTCGTTTTTGTTCTGTTGAGTTCTTTTAAGGAGCATGTTTATTAAGTACTAACTCAAATTTTTCAATAACGACCTTAAACAAATTATTTGCAGGTGCACTATAAAAATATTTTGTAAATCTTCATTCATTATGACAAATCAGTTAAAAAAGCTTCTAATTGACAGAATTCCAAGTTACGACGCATGACTTTTTGTGATGGAACTTAGCATGAATACTGCCTGGTGAAATAAATAATGGATAAAATTGTCAGAGACGTCAAGCACAAGAATGAAGTTTTGAAGGTCATCAGAAGCATTGTTCGTGTATATGTGATCTATTAAAGTTGAGCTATTTGGAGTAACTCCAGTCACTAGAGTCTAGTGGGCTAATTTGGAAAGATATAACATCCATAACTGTGCAACATATTTACAAAGGTTTCAACACGCTTATCTTCATGGTAGTTCACTAAATCAATACCACTGCAGATGCAATACTTTGAGCTAGTTTCACTAAGCTTGGCAATGGTCAAATCTAGCTTCTCTTGGAAATCTTTGTTATTAGAATTTGGTGTCTTTACACACCACCAATGACAAATGTATTTGAACTGTTTGTGTCAAATTGCAACCAAAGATTTTCACAGCCGGGAGTGTCTACCACAAATTATATTCAACGCGATATGCCAAGCTATCCTATACGAAATGTGCCACATCCACACCTCCAGCATTATTTGAAGAATCATGATATTCAATAGAGTATCCCTCCAAACGGAAACCAAAATGCATAGAATTCTTGCATCTCGCTTCTGTTATTGCTACTATGTTAGGCAACGTTCTAATGCCCGCAAGAATTAACTGCAAATTTCCAAATTTTTTGGAATTTTAGAAAAACAAAAGAACGTCTTGAGGGCCTTAGAACGTGGTTCCTAACTTGTGGGGAATTGCCCACTAGAGGGGAATGATAGGGATTGCAGGTGGGTGATTAGTCTATTTGTTCTATTTAATGAATACAATATTTTAATCGAGAACGTCAGAGCTAGCACAAATGGTTCAATTCAATTTAGGCTGTGGGATATGAGGATTCAGTCTCAACGTGAAGTGGGTATTAAGGAAAAACCGTTAAGTAACACTGTTCTAAAGTTTGACAAGCACTGGGATAGTGTTTCTTGCGCAACGTAGGAAAGTCCATTGTGTCAAACCAATGGTTGTTCTAACAGCTGCATGTGTTTGTGAGATGGAATGAAAATGTACTACAGAAGAGAGGTTTAGATTCAGATGGTATAGGACTATTTTGAGGGCAGTATGGATATCTATATCTAACTACCCTTGTCAAAACCAGGATGACGAGAATCATGTTTTTGAATTGGCAGATATGACGATTTACGTCGATAGAAGATTAAATTGTTTTGCTCATTTCTGTAGGTTTTGTGAGAAAGCACAAGAATGATTAATTGATGGTAAGAATTTCATGAGACAAACAGTTTGGCAAAGGTACTTGCAGTTACGTACACTTAAANAATTTCGCCATTTAGCAAGGTTAGATGCAAGGCATCAACGAAATTGGACCTGAAAACCTCCACAGTAATAAGCCAAACGTAGAAATTGTAAATACAGGATATAATTCATGGGAAGACATACATTTAAAAATGCTATCTGCAAAATAACGATTGCGTAGACTAGTGTGTCCCAACATTTTCAGATTTGCGGCACCCTACAAAAAAAACTATAACATGCGTCACCCAGTGGCGAACCCATAGCAGTTTGCTTTAAGATTTAGTAACATTTTGAAAATGTATTTTTAATGATATATTGAAAAAAGTTGTTTTTTGCGGCACCCCTGAGTATTTAAATGGCACCCGGGTTGGGAACCACTGGCGTCGACTCTACGCAATGTTTGACAAGAGTGTATCGAACTCAAAATCACGAGATATTCGGAGAGTTTAGAAACGATCGCTTACAGCGTTCGCCGTGATGAGTATGGAAAGCCATCTCTGATTCTGTTTGCAAAAGATTTTAGGACTGAGGTTGCATAGTTTTACATGATATCGATTCCTTATTTCAAAAATTTCATTTGTTTGTCAGCTGTGTCGAGACTATAGTTGTGTCGAGACTTCAGGTTTGTGCAAGTTTGAATCATCCCAAAAAGAAAAGAAAGCAGAGCTAGTCGGCTGATTCTTCGAATGCTTTCAGCAAACGTAGAGCTTTTCATTCTCAAATGTATGTGCTGCGTGATCCATCAGATTTGAATTTACTGACTCAAGTGAGCTATTAATAATAAAAAAGAGACTGTCCATCCAAGTACCTAGCTAAAGGAACTATGCAAGAATATTCCTTGATGTCTTTGGAAGCATCTTATACATTCTGTTGCCAAACACAGCTACTGCGAAAGTCTTTTTCTCCAGCCAAACCAATCCACCATGATGGCGAACAAACTATACAGAGTGTGAAGAAGCGCAAACATTGACCAGTAGGCCTAACCTATCAGAATTTACCTTCTCTAATTTAGGCTATTTACTATTGTAGCATATTGTAAAAAAGCAGTGTAAAACTATAAATCGGTGAAGTGCACTACAGGCAACATTTACAATTGATGCACACAGCAAGATAAACAAATTTTGATTAGAAAAAAATTTGCGCTCACGTTAGCTTCTGTCACACAAGCATTAGTACAGTTTAAATATACGCACAAGGCTGATTTCCTTCCAACCTTCTATGCATCAAGTGGCTTCCCGGGAAGTGTGTGCACGGTGAAGGTGAGACCTGTTGAGAAGACTGAGACGATTGTCACTAACGACACTTGTATGCTTTGAATCAGAGCTGTGCAGCCAGAGACGGAGCCCAGGCAATTTTGGATGGTTGGAGCCGGAGCCAAAACTTTTAGATTGCGGAGCCGGAGCCTGAAATTTGGGTTCCGGTTCCACAGCCCTAGTTCGTGGAGCAGGCGCGTTTTACAAATAATACTATGCTTTTCAGCGGACAAAATCATTTTAGCCGGAGCCAAAAACTTTTAAATGCCTGGAGCCAGAGCCGGAGCCTGAAATTTAAGTTCAGGCTCCACAGGCCTGCTTTGAATGAAACCAAACCGTCTTTGCTCAACAGTCGACATTTATACTATTGAAAAGGGCTCGTTTCGCGAACGTAGCCGATGATATAAAGGCAATCTTGGACATTGTTCGTCTAGAAGTGTTCTTTTGCATTCATACGTAGTAACAGCTACGTAAGTCATTTTGGAAACGTTTTTTCGAATTTGTTTCCTCTTGACGGTGCGATATTTTTTACTACATTCTTCTGTTGTATTTATACTTTTTTATTGTCTAGAATTGGCTGAATTTTTTCACGTTTATTGGTCTATTAGTCCATTTGTATGTCCCCACTGGTCTATCAGTCAATTTGCATGTCCTCATGTCCCACTGCAGCTGTTGTTTGAGTGCTATACTTCGTTTAGCTTATAGCTTATAATGATGAAAGTAAGACATTTATTCTCGCAGACCAACACTCAAGCCAACACGCACTTTTAGAAATGTAGGCTACCTGTGATATGATTTAAGTACGACACCCATTCCAGCCAACAGTCAATCTATCGCACGTATAGAAATGTACAAAACATTTATTCGCTTTAACTGCATATGCTACGTATCCCCAGAACTTTTTCCCATACAGATATGGAACACCTGTGAATATCACAAGATCACCAAGATAGCTGAGGCACTAAGATCGCTACGATTGCAAAGATCACATAGATATGTACTGACCGTCATTGCTCTAAACCACTTGCGTACTGTATCTGAGCCTCGCAAACATGTCAATCCACTGAACGTAACTGGTTCTCACTTCCATTGAACGGCCTAAATGACGCCGGCAAATATTTTTTCCATGAAATAATGCCATGCTCTCCAACTGGCTACATCAAGAAGTCATTCGGCGCGTTTTGTTGTTGCGTATCAATTTCTTTATATCATTCAAGTTTTACAAACAATTCGAATTTTCAAAAAATCGGAGAGTAACAAATTGAGTTAGACTAAATTCGTAACGCTAATATTTCAGGAAACTGTAACTATCGATGGTTTTTCTAATAGCCACAAGGCCCATAACTGGTTGCAAGAAATCCGACGTTGAAGCAACACAAAAATCTGAGGTAGATTGTGTGCGTTTTCTGCTTTCAATACCACACACTCTTTGATTGCTACGCGTTTATATTGTTGCAACCTCTCCGGTGGTGTTGCGTTGATTGTGTGATTCACCACGAACGGGATGTGCGCGAAGAACAAAAATATATGTGTGTGGCGCGAACAGGCAATAATAGAGTGATCTCGTCGGGTGATCTCTGTTGTTGCCTGCTGCCACGGTGCGAAGCTTTGCGCACATGCCGCTCGGGATTTCCGATCGCAACAATACAAGGACTTATAACTAAACCAATGAGGTTTTTCTTGTTTTCCAGCTGCAATCCACTGAACATAACTGGTTCTCACTTTCTTATCAGTTGGAAGAATTGTGTGTCTTCACAACCTTTTTGTTTCATCTAATTTTCTTCTTTGTAGATATGTCAATCGCTTTTCGCTCGTTACGTTTTTATCGTTTCCTGACGTTGTGGCAAATAGAGACGATGCCATCGCTATACGTGATTTCGGCACGGAAAGCTTGCATGAAACCAATCGTTTGCTTCCCGAATTTCAAGAAAAAAACGCCGAAATTTCTGCTTTACGCGCTGCCAATGCGGCACATTTACAGGACCAAGAGAACACCTTGCAAGAAGGCGAACACTTGAAGAGTCACTCAGGGGCGTAACGAGGTGAGATGGCGCCCAGGGACGAAGCACGTTTGGCGCCCCCATGTTCGAACTTGAGGTCTTTCAGAAGCAAATGAATTTTATTGAAGAAAGCACTTGTGACATTGATGGGACTTTTCGGCGCCCCATAGTGACTCGACGCCCGGGGACTTGTGCCGCTCTTGCCCCCTCTCGTTACGCCCTTGACGTCACTTGAATGAACTAAATTACTAGTTGCATATTGACAAACGCGCTAACAAAGATGACAAAGTCGACAANGTGANGTTGGAAAAAGACCTAAATAAAAGGGCAACTCAGGCCTATCACCAGTTTTGTTTTGTCTAAAACTGNGCAGCAAACAAACAGGCGCACTAGCGGAATCGTCTAGTAGTAAAGGGAGGGGGTCAGGGTGGCCATTATGCGGATGATTGAAGATCATCCAGATCAGCAAGATCAGCCAGTGGAGCTGGGGTTTCCCATGGGGTATGCGATGTCGTGGGGTTATCCCCAACCTCCCTTCGCGACCGATATTTTTCATACTTTTTGAAATTTTTCATATTTTTTCGCCTTATTGTAATATTTTTTTTATTTTCACGTTAATTTTTTTCAATTTTTAATTTCATATTTTAAGTTAACTTGTTACTTTGAGGTTTTGTCTAAGCCGGCCACTTCATGCTCTAACCTGTGACTGATTGTGGAAGGGGTGCCACGGCATGCCACGTTTTAATCCGATAAACAAATATTCACGCAACCGGCCGAGATCACTTCACTTGAACATCATTCCATAACCATGTTGATGTATCAAAGCAAAACTCTTATCGACAACCTGCTAACTTTATCAGTCTCCTTTGCGTAGCATTCGCCTTTGAACGTTTAACAAGGTATTACTTATTTCGGTTGCTTTAACGTAAAGCGCGAACCACTTTACAGTTAGTCAATTTCACCCCGCTCTGTAACAAAATTAATATAACCGTATCATTTTTGCAGAGCAGCATTTTAA
>JGI24021J15306_10006121_pt1 | contig 14410 bp, 12 predicted proteins | sample Ectturendosymbi1_FD_15306 | JGI IMG/M metagenome (IMG submission 15306) | reverse complement strand
CACGTAGTTTACAACCTGAAAAACTCAAGATTTTTCTGATTTGCAGGAAATGAAACGTTGTGTGTGAATTATCAAAATGGGTTTGTCCTCGGAAAAGCGTAAAACAGTCTGATTTAAGTACTGCTGCATATCTAAGTAGCAACTGGGAATGTCGTTAATGCTTTACAGCTCTAAATTTGGCCTTAAACAGTCAAGCACGTTTCTTAGGTATTATCATTATGGAAAAACATGGTGGGATTTTAGTGTTTTTCATTGTTTTTGACAGTTGTCAAAAACATCGTTTGTTTTCAACCGTGATTAAAGTCAACTACAATTAAACTTAATAACTTATAAATTAGACGCGAACTGTGTGCACATCCAGCTGAATTTAAATCAACCTTTAACTGTGGCTTCAGTTTATCAGCAACCACTGACTATGAGGGATTACACCACAGAAGTGGAACTTGGTAAAACCTCGGGAAACATCAACAGATTTACTGGCTACTGCGTCTATGCTGCCATATGCTATAAACTAATCTTACCTACGTCATCAAACAATGAATACGCAATAACAGAAAACAGGAATAACAAAACCAAAGACTTTATGGCAAAAGTTTGTTTCAAAAATTTTTCGCAAATGCAATTCGTCACACTGCACCTCTACTTTATCGAGAACCACAAAATTTTCAGAGCAACATTGTCCTGTCGACATCAACTTGCCAGGAACTGCAACCTGAACTTTGCTGCCATCCAGCGGATGAACTAACGTGCAGCCTTCGCCGAGCAAATGCCATAAACAAGATAAGCTTCCGCTGAAAAAAAACATATTTAGGTTTACGTCCAACCAGTCCAGGCGAAGTACAGCTGGTACGCTCAAACGAATAAGCATGAAATCGCATACGAAGAGCTAGAAAAACAAGTGAAAATGCTGGTATTGCTTGCGAAAGTGGCACCATAAACTCATGACACTTCTACCCCAAAAGCAACACCGTGATATAAATACAAGTGTATCTAGTTTTTTTGCCATCAGCTTTCTACCTTTAACGAAATAAGCTGCCTGCTGCTTTACCTCAATGAAAGAGCCTTCGTTAATTGCTGAGTGGCTTCGCTGACGTAATCCAAGCAAGTTTGATCCCTTCCTTCTTGTAACATCTGCTTCGCCAGTGAGAGGTTGGCTTCTGCAAGTCCTTCAACATAAAACAAAATATTCAACATTGGTCGACTATTTGACTGCACTGTGTGTGCACTGAAAAAGAGCGTCAATAGCACAGAACAGGGAAAAAATTGAACGCACATGCAGCCATGCATACGAACCTTTCAGAGCTGGGACGTAATCGGGATAAATGTTCAGGAGATCGCGATACTCGGAAACTGCTTCGGCAAACTGACCAAGTATCTGCGTCAGACAAACTAAACATATTGCGCATGTGTACATTAAACCCCAGACAAGAGTAAAATATGTAAAACAACAAGCATTCGAACAACATCAAACCTTATCATCACGACTCAGGGGAATATTGATCTAAAATTGCACTTTGGGCAAAGTCCAGTATCTTCACCTAGCCCTCCACAACTATACCAGTTTGAAAAAAGGAAGATATCGTGCGAAAGAATAACAAGTCCTCATTTCTTGTAGTAAGAAACACACACAAAAAATAGGCATGTGCAAAAAAGATTTAAACCTGAAAAGTAGCAAAGGTAATGGGACCGCACCAGCCAGGCTAAATCCCTTCACTTTTCAGACACATCAGGCACAAGCAACATAAAACTTGAGTTTATCCATAGCGGATGATGAGATCAGACCAAAGTTGGCTGAAGTGGGTTTCCAAGCAAAATGTATCTCACGAGACACTAGGTGTCGAGAGTGGCTAAGCTCGAGTCGCTTTGGAATCATGTCGAANTTGAAGGTGTGTGACTTATTCTAGGCCAGTGGTTTTCTTCAACCTGGGGGTCGCGAGTAGACATTTTATATACACAGCTGTATTACATTTGCTTTATTTAAGTTTCACATGGGGGTCGTTGGGTTATGTAAGTTGCTATAATGGGTCGCAGTACTAAAAGGTTGAAATCACTGTTCTACGCCTAAGTTTTCTTCATTTTGACTCAATGATTGGTTGAACTCCGTGATTTGAACTGAGTTGCTGAAAACAAAAATAGTTCGTATTGCAACCGTTTCGAAAAAACGCACAGAATCCTATTGATATGTATGACGAAGTGACTTGGGTGCGACTAAACTTAATTCCACGCTTCCTGCCATAACCCCAACTAAAATCCACTTTCAAATTCATGATTCGGTCCAATAAGGTGAGGTTCCAGGGCATAAAAAAGTAACATAGGCTGCCGAAAAGAATCGATTTGAAACGAAGACTGCGGTTCCTTTCTGATACTTCTTTCACCAGAAACTTACTGCGCACAGCCAATACCCTCAAACACAACGCTTGGCTCATCCTGAAGATGGCACTCGTCCTCACTCCAGTCACAACTGAACTGAGCAACAGCACCGCGACAGATACGTCGTCCAGAATGCTAAAAATAGGGGGGGCGTGTTGGACGTTGCTCCTCTCATCTTTAGAAGAATGTGGAGTACATAGGTGTTCTTTAATATAGAAAGCGATACCTAACCAATGCTAAGCCACTTAATAACTAATCACCTGCCGTTTTGCTTGTTTCTCAAAAATGTAGCCTGCTGTATATCAAATTAGATTTTTCCCACTGTGTCATTCTGCCAGTTCTGCACTTTCATTATTCAGGAACCCCTCAGCAAGACACGCTCAGCGCCGACGTTTTTCACAGTCATTCATTGCATATAGAGGTGGAATAAGAACCACACCGCGCAGCTCGAAAGTCAATTTTTAACTTTTAGCTGCAACATTCAGCTGGCCGCAAAGCTCATTAAAAATTACACAATAATTGGAAACTTTACAAATAAAAAACTTATAAAAGAACACAAGTCATCAATCGCAAGTCACAGATCTACAAACATATACCATTTTTAAAATCTTGCCTGCTGGGACAACATTCGAAAACAAATTGAGCAGCATGGGATAAGACAAAAGATGCGCTATACGAGGCTAAGCTCAAAATCAAGTTCGGATTAATGTCCATACTACCCAGTACATCCAGTGTGTATATACTTAGCAAAAACTGAGCGATAACACTCGTTTAGGTGTGGTTGTCGGCTACGTTCGAAACACCAGTCCTAAAGAGACAAATCACAGTCCAGGAATCTATAAGTTAGATAACCGTTCCAACTCAGCCCCCTTCATGTTATCAAACAACAAAAAAGCATAAACTCTTTAAAAATTAGAAAAAAGAGCTTGCATGAAAACAGGTGCAAGCGATATACCTGTTTGACAGACGCCATCTGATACATGCCATAAACAGATTCCGGATAGAGTTCGCGGGCTTTGTTGAATGCCTTCCATGCTGCTGTGTAGCTGCCTCGACTCATGTAACCTTCGCCCAAACATTCCCAGCAAATGCTGCACAACAACCGCGAAAGAAATGACAGACTCGTAGCATTGCCAGCAACGATTCCCTATAGGCAAGCAGCTTATCTATAGTTTGCTCAGATTTGAATGTTAAAGCTTTTCGACTCTATCTAAAATCTTCAGTATGCAAATTCTGAATTATGGGAATCCGAAGATACAGGAGTAAAACGAAGGATTTGAAAAACATTTCACTGTGAGACNTGAAATTTGAGTCATTTTCCATCTCAAAGTGAAAATCTATCACGGTCAGAGGTGTAGTTAAGGCTGAAAAGCTACATCCGGTTCTGTGCCACACAACCAGTTCATTAGTTTCACAAAATCATCCAGTGACATCCNCAGTCAAACTTGTACAAAGTTTTTGATATTACAAAACAACGGACACACAAATCAAATTTTTGGAACGGTCAAAAGCCGGCGTGCATTGTTTGTCTAGAATTAGATCGATACCAATATGTTCCACAGTTGTGATAACTGAATATTCCTGCAAGTGCTGAATTTCTTTCCAAATAGAAAGATGTGACTGGTTTCAATCTATGTAAGTGAGGTTGCGCTGGAGGCTGAGACAGTTTGAGCGCAAAAAGTTGAGTAATAGGCACAGTTCGGTGATTGGCACGTAAAGACAAGCGGAAAAAAACAGCTTCAACATACTGATCCTCTGAATCGGCTCTCAGTGCGGCTTGGAAGCACTTAATGGCGCTATTACAATCTTTTGTCTTCAGGCGACAAAGCCCGAGCCGCAGCCAGGCCCATTTGCAGGTGCCGGGTCCGGCCTCCTCGGTTATGTTTTCAAACAGGGTAATAGCTGCATCGAATTCTCCTGAAATGCATAGTGTGTGCGTAAGCGGCCGGGCCTGGAACCCGTGGTTTTACTATTCCAACATAAACAACGACCAACTACGTAGATAACATCTACAAACATGCATTGTGTTCAGAGCTGACACAAGCGACACCAAAAAGCAGGTAAAACCTATGGTTGGGGCCAAACTTTATTGACAATCCTGCTGGCTTCAACAGCTGACGTGGTGGAAAACGTTAACAGCGTTGCCAACAGCATTATGGCGTTTTTTATTTTTGGAATACACACATATTTCAACCTCGTAAACCATCCCTAGCATAGCTTTGCGGCAATGAGGTTCAGCATACCTTCAGCAATGAGTTGATCCGCCAGTGAAGATGCTGCGTCTTCATCGGTAGAATCCAACGAATATGCTTTTTGGTAGCATTTCTTGGCTCGAACTGCGTCTTTCGCAATATCACGATAGTACTGACCAAGGTAGCGAAACGTCTCGCCGTAGTAAACGTCCAATTTAGCGGCCTGTTTATCAATTTATTGAATTTTTGCAAATTTTTCAGCACAACCACTTACTGTACGCTTTATTACACGCCGACTTGGAAGCGGTTATTCAGTTTTTATCAAGCTCACAACTTTGAAATTCTTGTGAATGTTCGACTTGTGGTAATGGTTAAGCCAAATACCTTATGCGAACACNATATTTTGAAAAATTACCGAATGCCATCAATGTTATACTGTTTCATTTCTGGGNAATTAGACAATATTCACTCGGAAAACAGAAAGACACCAAGCCCGATTGCAGTCATCGTGCGTGCGAAGTTTTCCTCCAAGTACCATTTTCTGTCGTTACGCAATGCGCAGAAGCTGAGCATTGTGGCAGTGAGACGTCGACAGGCGTAACACAATCCACTACACGGTTATGCGCGACACAAACATTTGAAAATAAACTTTTTAAATATTTCAACACATTTCTGCCCTGTAAATAAAAAACGCTGACAACGAAAAACAAACCGGAGATGAAAGATGAAAACATTGCAGATTTTCCATTTTGTAATAGGGCAATGCAATCTTTTACCACCTTTGTTTTGAATGAAACCATTATTGAAAAACTTCAATTATACGAGAGAATGCATTGTACTCAAAGCAGTATTTTCGAAACGGAAATTGGTACCTGTACCTTCAAGAAACACGAAAAACATTTTGTTTTGTCTCGCCTCCACTCTTCACTGAAACTCCACATTAACTTTCCCAGAAGGAAAACAGCAATGAACTCATTCGGGTGCTGACCACAGACTGATTGCAATTCACTGATGGCTTCTTCTCTGTTTCCAACCTGAGTCACACACATGTTTCAACCTAAAATGACTGAGATTATTAAAGTAAAGTCATACTAACTACGACTAAAGCCGACACGATGCTGCTCTTTTTAATCCCAGGTCCCAGCACATGACAAATCTACCACAGTAGCCAGGTTGGAGTCTATAAGACCTGTAACACATTAAGACATCAAAACCTCCACATTCTGCACATTGCGTCAACGTGCTTTCGCACTCTTATTTCCCACGACTGTTCATGATCACAGATAGGTTCGTGATCGAAATCCGTTGTTATTTTTGCAGCAGACTGTTGGAGCGTACCATATATTTTACGTATGCTTTCCAGCTTTGTACACGGGGACAGTCGGGTTTCATAGAGTGAGCTTTCCCGAGCAGCGTGTTCGCTTCCGTCCAGTTTTGCACCTTGATTTCCACTTTTGCCAACCCGAGTACCACATCTTCTGAGACCGGTCGAAGCTTCAGCAACTGCAATTACAGAAAAATATAGAAATAAAGCGCAACACCCTTATCTGCATGAACGACCAAACCCATTACAGATGCAACAGAACTAAAAACTAGTTCTGCAACATGACACATGTGAAGCAGCATAGATAAGCTTCTAACCAGAAACAAAGGACTTTTTAACTGCAAATACTGGTATATCACGCCTGCTTGTACATTGTGAGACATAAAAGGCAGTGTTATTTCAGAAATACTATGCTCAACTGTGGAAAGAAGTGAGCTGGGTGGTACATTTCTCCCAGCAGTCAACCGCTTCGTTTCATTCTGCAACAACTTGTGTCTAAGACAGCTATGTCCAACCTATATGGCTTACTGAGCCAAAATTAGGTCACTATCTTGGCCAGGGTCGCACATTGAATGGCATATTAAAGACGGCCACACTTTCAACGGCTTACTTTGATCTTAGCAAACTAAATTTAGCTTAAGCTAATGTACTGAAAACGTTTGAATCCTAACTGCAATGGTAACAGACGTGATTTAAGTAGCACTTAGGACCACCCGCATCAAAAATGTCAAATTCAAGATTATCAAAATAAGGACAGGTTGTGNGTATGTAGGATACTTTTACTACAGCGAAAACCTAAACTGGCCGCACAAACCTTCGACTGGGCCGTATGCGGCTCGTAGGTTGGACGTAGCCGGTCTAAGACGTAAACGTTTGCACTGTACATTACAAATTTAAACTTATGGAGAAACCTAACAGTAAAGACTTTTCATTAAATGGCAATATCGCATCATCAATGCAGCATCCCATACAACTTAAGGATGTTACACCAATACATAAATCACAAGCTAAACTACACGTTGCCTCTAACCTATCTTCCAAACGCAGCGCCTTCAAGTAAAATTCTTACTTTTTCGAATGTTGTCTTCGCCATATTTAATGAGGCCTGAGAGCGATTGCCAGACATTGCTTCAGCAAGGCATACAGTGAGATCAAGTTTTAGATCATCGAGTGGGTGCAAGCGCGCTAACCACGAACTCAGATCGTGTTTGCATGCTTGGAGTGCGCACCTGCCACAAACATATCACCGGTTGCTGTACTGTCGAATACATTCAGCAAACGTGTTTAAGTCCGAAAGAAGATTATCTTACCTGTGCTCATGACATTCACGAAAAATATCTACATAAGACGTATAAAAACGAGCTATTTTTGTGAATAAAAACACTTTATTGATTTGGTTAACGTTTCGGCAGCATCAAATCGCAAGCCTTCATTTATTTGTAGGCCAAATGTCCGCATCTACTTTCGTTTTCAAAAAATAAAAAAGTTGCCATCCACATCAGTGACACAACACCGCTTCTGGCTTCCAGTCCATGTACACTCTTACAAACAAAGCACACCCACACACAAGCATGAAAGTTGTGTCCGTTGATTTCACAGTCGGCTATCTCGAAAGCATAAAAAGCGGAACTACGCATTGGTATTTGCGTCGTCGTGTCGATAAGCAGTTGCTTATTTCGTAAAACAAACACAAATAACAGGTGAGTGAATGTGAGCAACCTGCTCATTTGTCAGTCTGCAGTTGAGTGGCAACTCGCCTTCTGATCTATTCCCCAAAATGTAATTTACTGATGGTCTTTCAATCTTTTTTGGATAGATTGCATTGCTGTCCGAAGCAGGCAATCATTTTTCAAAAATTTTTCGTTAATTTTTCCATGAACAAAGCTAACATATTGTAAGCTAGGGGTCTCAAACACACGGCCCGCGATGCTTTTCGGGAATTTCCAAATAAAGAACAATCAGGTTATTTAGTTCATTCACCGGTGTTTGAAAGCGTTCGGCCAGCGAGTGAACAACTTAAAACAAGTTCCTTTCACACGAATGTAGAGATGGGTAGAAATTATTTGCCGGTAACTCACGATACCTTTCGCAAGAAATAAGATGTAAAAACTGTTTCTACTAAGGATCAGGCACGGCCATTGTTTTGTCAGCGTCATAATGTGGTCCCCGGGTAGTTATAATGCGGCCCTCGGGTTGCTGTATAAGACCTCATTTGGCTCTCGCATAAATTTGAGTTTGAGACCTCTATTTTAAGCTAAGATTTCACGTTGAGGATTTTTAAGCAGAGCCATGAACGAAGGTAAAACTTTTGGTCTGGAAATACTGATGGTCCAACATGTTGGTAACACAGCAATACGTAATGTGCAATCGAACAAAAATGTTAAGTTCAGTATTCTTCTGAATTGTCCAGAGAAACACTTGACAGCTCCTTAGATTTGATACTGGTCGTTACAGCACAAACCGCCTGTGTTTAACCGTGTCTGCGAAATTCAAACTTTCAGCGATTTTTTTACTGTTTTCATAAACTGAAGCTCAATTGGGTCGTTTCTCTTCCAAATTTAAACAAGTTTCACTCAAAACTTAGCATTAGAAAACGTGACTTAATCAAGTGATTGGGGCAGTAATAAGAATTTCAAGGGGGCTGAATCGAAAATAAATTACACTAGTTCCACATCTGAAAAGCAATGTTTTTGAAATAGTATTCCTAATCAAGAGCTAAATCTTTGGATAACCGGCTAATAGATGTTCAAATTTAGGCTTAACCCGTTATGGGATGATTACTGATGTTACAGAATGCTCTCACACAACAAGCGGAATCAAAGTAAAATGCCACGTGAAAAAGTTAAAACCCAACTACTTGAAATACGTAATTTTATGCAGCAAGATGTAATTCATCGGTTTTTCTGAGAACTGCCTGGGCATTCACTATTTTTAATGATAATGGCCGTTTACAAAATACGTGTATGCGAAATGTAGTGAATTTTACACCTTTGACTAACGTGCTTGGCAAGAGGCATCCTTACATCAACAGTCCTATTATTGTACCCATAAATCTCAAGCGAATATCTACCACAATATGAATAATGAAGAACTATTTTACAAACGCACCTTGCGGTTTTTTCAGCGTGCATGTAACTGTGCATGAGTAGCTGAGCTCTGCACAGCGTCAACCAAGCTGGTATAAAACCAGATGAAACGCTTAATCCTCTTTCGATAAACTCCGCACTCTCCTTGTAATTGCCGCTTGAGAAAAACTGGAACCCTGTAAGAATGTCCTTATAGGGGCCAGAATAAGAAGTCACAACTTCTTCACATCCATCCTTGACGAAATAATCTGCAATACAAATTTCTACTATTGCCCAACAAGCAAAAAACGTCAGGAAAAGACATATCAATCCACAAAACGTCAGTTTACTTTCTTGCAACATCATCTGGATGAAAAGTTCAGCTGCAAGAGCACTGCTACCAGGGGAAAAACACTCCATGCAAAATGAGCGCAAAGAATCCATGCAGCTTTTCACCAGAGCAGCATCAGCATGTGCATAGTGCAAAAGATCTCTCAAAACTTCTTCTTTTTCTGAATTGGTAATGGTCGGCTGACTGGAATACCATGTAGCACAATCAAAAACCTGTGCATACAAAAAGGTAATGTCCAGCATTGCACAACTACCTTGAAACAAGAATTTATATATTATATAGGTATTATCATCGATTGAACTTAAAAATCATTTCAGTTAAGTTTATTAGTTTCAGGACCTCTGCCTACAAAAACGTATTAGTGCTGCACCACAATATTTGTCAGTAGCAAAAAAGACTAACACATGTTTGAAAAGAAACGCCCCTTTTTATCAGCCTGTGACCCAGTAGTTGGTGTGTATGGTTTGGTGGTGGTACTGGTAGTAGGTCTGGAGTGCGACTCTAAGCCGTGTCTCACCAATACCTTGTAAACTGGTACTGCAGCTTTCTTGCCTGGCACATGGTGTAATGAAAGCTGCCTCATAGGTTTCTCAAGTTCGTTTGGACATGAAAGATGCGACCCTCTGTGAAGTGTGGTCGCCTTGGCCTACCCTGCCTTCGGAACATCTTCACACAGGGCAAAATTCTTGTAAGAGAGGCACGAGCAAACTTCGCATCACCCTAAAAAACTCTGCCACAGGAGTCATTTTATGTGTGGTCTTGTGCACCATAAGTACATACTTATGCGTTTGTGTAACAGTATCTTGACAGGATGGACCATAGATAGTAATGCTTTTTCAGGTATGATATCACTGGGTTCTGCAAGTGACTTTCCATAATGAAATGAAGTGCTGCATACACAAAAAGCTTCGTAAATCCAAGCCGCCCTTCCAAGGACCACTACGTCTTTTGAAACATTTTGCGTATAATTTTTTGACACTATTTATTTACACTTTACAAGTGTCAAGTGCAGCTTAAACAAATCAAATTACAAATATTTAGTGCTTTGTAACTTTGACCTATTAAAAACTCTATCTTGGTTTTTGCAAAATGGTATGTCTTTTACCTATACCTAACCACAAACAGTTTCAAATATAAATTTGTGCTAGTGCATAGTAACTGTTATTGCAAACAATGTGTTGATGGATAATTAATCTTTGTGTTCAAAGCATAGGACTAAAACAATCAGATGAACGTTTTTTGGTGAAACATAGGTATATATAAGGTATATACAGAACATAAGGTGAAACATGATAAAAATAAAAAATATACTAGAATGACTACAGCATAGACCACAGCGTAGTCATTCAAGCTTGTGTCAAGCTCTTATTGCTAATGCACACAGTTTATGAAACCCTTTGTAAGGACAAGACACACATATCAATAGAAACAAAGTGAAAGTGCACTTGGGGGAATGTCAAGTGCATTTCTGATGAAACCGCTAAAGAAAAATCCATAAGACCACAAAGCACCAACAAGCACCCAAGGTGATAAAACCAACCAAACTCTTGCAACTTTACCAGCAATGAATCGATTGGTGATCAGTACTACAACATAAGCTGCGTGAGAAAAGCATTGAGTGGCAAAATTATGAGTTGGTTTCAGGTAAATTGAACAAATCGACCATTCGATTCACAGTAAGTGTGACAAAACTTCCAAAGCATGTAATATTCAACCATCAAAAGCACGTACACATTGCTCATTCCATTAACATAAACAGAACTAATAACTATACCAGTTCAGAATACTCGATGAGATTTTGAGTCACTGCACTCAATCTCATCTTTCTCAGACATCCAACAACTGCTTGTTGAAGTTCATCATTGTTATGCAATGCTTTCGATAAATGGTTGAGTTGCTGACTTAATGTTCCAAAAGCTTGTTTAAAATCATGATTGGTGCAGAAAGCAGTAGCAAGGCCAGTAACTAGCTCCATCAACTTCTTTGCATCTTCTCTGAAAAAAATGTGAAATTACATGAACATCACTATAAAAACATTCTATAGACATAACTCTAACCAGTTTTAACCATCATAGAACTTATCAGATCCTGTATTCAGGAAATTATCATTTAATTGCATATAATCCAGACACTATTGCAACTACCTGTTGCTCAAATCGATCAGTTTTTGATATGCTGAAATAAGAACAGCATTGTCTTCCATTGACAAACCAACAGAATGGTGTTTTGTGAACAAGTTCACAAGTCCTTGGTATGCAAGTGGCTGATCAGGAGTTGAATGCATTGCTTTCATGTAGCACATCTTAGCATCAGCAAAATGTTGTAGTTCTGCATGGCACAAGCCGCAAAATACCAGACCATTGTAGTTTTCTTCATCTTTTGAAAGTATCTCCTGTAACAAATTAAGCAAACCAAAATTGGAGTAGCAAAATCAAATTAACCCGTGATACAAGTTTAAAACAACCAGCACTTCCTACAAATAATTTAAGAGCACCTTATAAATTTGCTACAATATGAAAAGTTCCTCAGAAATTCATTCAGTTGGTAAAACTCTACTTCTTTCAAACACCAGTCTAAGTGCAGAAGTAGAAGTATGACAATATTGAGGGTTATTTTTTCACATGCACCACTGGTAACTACCATTTACCATCCCAGGTTTTTATCAATTCTATGACATGAAGTTCGGTCATTCTTTCATGAATTGACCTACATCAAGATTGCCTAAAATACATGTAAAGACAGCAGGTCAAAATGCACAATCTCCCTTTCTTGCGAGATTGTATGAATTGCATCATGCCGAAACAGGGTTTTTTGATCACAGACCAAATTGTTTTTCTTCAAAATGACTAAAAAATTAAGCCAACTTGGTCAAAATGTCCAAAAAGGTAGGCTAGTGAAAACTGTTATAGCAAGCTTCAATGCTATAACGGCACAAATGACCAAATTGTCTCAGCGAAAAATATCCTAGTGCAAAACTTTCTTTTGAAATGTAAGTAGTCATTGAGAAAAATAAGATGCGCTTTCTATTACCTACTTATCGATTTTAAAGATGCTAACTATGTCATACTTATATCTTAACTGATGCCACTTCTGGCTAAGTCTTTATACCTAGAAAGCAGTATTATGTGACCCATTGTTTTCAGCAATGTGCATGGTTAACTTACCACATCACCAAAAAATTTTTTATATGGCTTGAAAAAGCAGTTGTGTGATGTGCACGTAGTCTATTATGTGATGGTAACTGCTCTAAACTTTCGGAGGAATTGCAATTTGCACAACAGCCATACTGTGTGCAAAATATAAGCAGATAGTCCAACATGTCTTTCACAGAAAATCCGTCTCTTTTCACTTTTCCATACGCAGATATAGTTGAAATCGAAGCCTGCAGGTGGATTGAAAACAAGGCAATGATTCCACACAATCTTTGTTTGCCTTGTGACAGCATATGTAAATCGCTCTTCTGAATTGATAAGCCATCAGTTTAGGCTTCGTGGGTCTTTGTGACCTGCATATTGTAGTGTTTGTCATGAACGCGCACACCGACTAATAAATGCTTGTGCTCACTCATCACAATTAGCTTGCATGTGTCTTGCAGGATTAGTTAGTGACAATGGCCTTGTCCTGTGCATGGACAGTAACAAAAAACGTTTGCATTTTAAACATATGCTAAACTCTTAATATGACACGGTGTTGGAAGTGGGATTAAAATTCATGCATTATTCAGAGACCAGAACATGACACAGGTCACTGCTACCCATTAACATAGTACAGGGGTGGGCAATTAACTTGGCTTGGGGGTCAGTTTGAGAAGGCCGTATGTAGTGGAGGGCCGTACTGTTGCGGCCAGCGGCCCAACTATATGGACAAGTACGTATGCTCTGGAATCAACACATTGCAATAGACTGCTCATTGAGCCATCCTGCTGGGCACAAACCATTCACATGTTCACACTGCGTTTGTATGTATCACGTGACTTAACAGTCATGCCTTGTGCTGGATGCATTTTTCTGCTTGCATTTCTGCGTGTGTATTTACGACCTCGCGGAGTTTTGCATGGACCTTTCCGAGTAGTGTCACGAGCGAGTTATTGTCTGACTGGCCAATCAACCGTTTTCTGCGATATGTTTGTCTCTTCGTCGTGGTAAAGACAAGTCACCGTTTGTGCTAATGGTCAGTAAACGTGGCCGTTAAGCATTATTACATCCGACTCAAGAGTCGTTGGCAATAAATTGTGCAGAGTCACTTCTCAAATCCCTTGCCTGCTTCGTGTCTCATGCTGCCACAAGCCTGAGTAATGCTTTCGCCATTGCATAGGACAGAGTGAATCAGATTCACCGATTGAGCTTAAATGTTTACAGAGTGAGACACGTCAACAAAATGGTGCTGTGACCAGGATGTGGAAGTCTTGCTGCATGAAGCCTTCACAAAAAGAACGTGCGATCGGTGCGGTTCATTGTAAAAAGGAGGGGATGTTGTTGCAACCTTTCCGTTGGCGTTGCATCAAATGTGTGATTCACCATAAACAGGATGTGCACGAAGAACAACAATATATATACATGGCGCGAACAAGCAATAATAGAGTGATCATGACATGTTAACTCTATTGTTGCTTGCTGCCACAGTGCAAAGCTTTGCGCACTTGTCGCTCGGGATTTCTGATCGCAACAGTACCATCTAATAGAGGGGGTGGGCAGCTAATTTGGCTAGCGAGCCACTTTCAGAAGGTTGCATTTAGTAGGGAGCCGTTCTTTTTTATGGAAATAGAAGCAAGTCTCGGTTAAGCTAACCTTAGCACTAATATTTACTGTGATAAGTTAGAGGAAATTTCAGATTTTGAAGATTTTTCCTGAATCCTTCCGCGGGCCACTGAAAACGCTGTGGCAGGCCACATTTGGCCTGTGGGTTGCTATTTGCCCAACCCTGCCATTATATCAAAACAGTATGACAAATCCTAAACTTCCAACACTCACAATGGTAGCATGTGACCAGTACTTCTATATAAATCATTTATTATAAACAATTCTATTTGAATAAGGACTGAGGATGCGTAATTTTACGTGAAATCGATTTCCTATTAAAAATTTGCTGATAGATTCCTTGCTTACAC
>JGI24021J15306_10006120_pt1 | contig 14410 bp, 11 predicted proteins | sample Ectturendosymbi1_FD_15306 | JGI IMG/M metagenome (IMG submission 15306) | reverse complement strand
TGGAATTTTTCACTGTACTGAAATATATTTTATGATTCAGGATTTTTGAGGAACTTGCGGTTGCCCTGAAAACAGAGTTTGCCCTGAAAATTTTCAAGCCCGGGGGGGCGGCCGCCCCTCCCGACCCCCCGCCTCGTACGCCTATGGTGGTAGCACTATTCAAGATCAGTTCGAAATATGTTGGAATAACACGCTCATTTGCTACAAGAAGGACACTAGGAATACCGAAATTGTTGAAGTGTATTAACCAGGGTTGAGAAAAACCCGTTTTTTTTCAAAAAAACACCACACCTGTTTTTTTTGTTTTTTTTAAAGAAAGAAGATTTTGTTCTTTTTTCAAATAAAATCATTCTGAATTGTTTTTATTCCATCATGCAATATCACCATTTTCAGAATTACACCATAATAACTTGTCATACCTATTACGGCATTAAAAATTGAGGGTAAAGAAATGTATCCCATCTTTATTTTTCCAATGTGTTGTTGGTCAGTTCACTCCTAAGTGGTAAGGCTTGGCAAGAACGCGCAAAGCAAACAGAGAAAAACCACTCACTCACAAACTCTGCAGTTTCACGTCAAGTTTATGTTCATGCCCTGCTAGTTCAGCATCTGTATCAGCATCAGAAGGCAGAAAAATTGGTTAAAATACACCGATTGTGCAGAGCTGAAGAAGATAAACATCAGATTTTATTCAAACTGTTCGATTTATACTTCACTTTTTTTGAAGTCTTTAAATTTCGTTGTTGTTCGTTTTGTTTGATTAAAAAAATTATAGTTAACTGCACAAGTGTACTGCTTATTTTATTTTTTACTTCTTAGTGGATTTTTCAAAGGAAAAGTAGAGTGTTTTTTTGGTGAGTTTTATTGGGTTCTTTTGAGTGGGCTTTTTCAAAAAACCCGGGTGGTTTTTTTGGGTTGTTTTTTTTTACAACAGCCCTGGTATTAACAAAGCACAGCCGCAGCCGGAGCGGAGCCATGTTATAAAAAAACACAGCTCCGGAGCTGGAGTCATGCTTACGAAAACAGAGAGCTCCGGATCCGGAGCCATTTCATTTTTACAAGAGCTCCGCAGCCCTGGTGAGATCGCAATAATGTTTAAATGTAATCGTTTGGATCCCACATCTTCAAGTAACGTTACTCGTGCAAAAAGATGTGGAGAACGCAGTTTCCACGCGTTCCCACGCCACTACACCCCTGTTTACAACTTTCCAACGTCAGAATAAACAAATTTAAACCCTTGAAGTCCCGTGAACACCACTTTTTTGCAGAGCTTTGCAACTCCATAACTCACCGCAGCCGATTCAACTAGAGAGCTGTTCAAACCCTCTACGGATTTGCGAAGTCTTATAGTTTAGATTTTAAAAAATTTTTTTCGTTTTGGCTTTCTGTGGATGACATCATAATGGGGGCATGTTTCCGCGCATTTTTGGCTGAGTTTACGTGGTCTTGGGCGCCAACCCAAAGAGACATTGTTTTGGGTCAAGTTTTTTTGGAAATTAGGTTATGATCCGAGCCTTTAGAGACCTTGATTGACTTTCTAGCATGTCTGGAGCCAAAATTATGGCTCATAAACCAAAAATTGAGTAAAAAATCAAGTCCCACAAAACGTAACCATGGCCATTTTGGCTAAGGCCATAACTCGGCAGCCGATTGAGCTAGAAAGCTGTTCAAATCCCCTAAAGATGCGGAAAGTCTTTTAGTTTAGAATTGAACAAAAATTTACATTTGGGTTTGGGGTTTTTGGTCGGTGACGTGATGATTGGGGCAGGTTTTGCGTTTTTTTGGATAGCGTCATTGGCTGACCCAATGAGCCGATTTCGTGGCTCAAACTTTTATTGGATAGTAGGCTATAATACCAGTCTTTAGAGCCCTTGATGGACTTTCTAGCGTTTCTGGTGTTATGGCCAATACTGCGTTTGCTTTATCGCTCTCCTTGTTCTGTTTTTCATTACTTGTGATTATCACTCCGAAGTATTTCAGCTTCTCTACGTGCTGCCAGGGCCTCCGAGAGAAATTTTTCCAGGGAACACGAATCCCGATAGATACGGACCCTCCTACTTTTTGGGAACTTCTTTGGGTCTTGTATAACTTGTATGAATATTAATCAGGATAAAGATAAACCAGCTACCATGCTAAGATCACAATTAGACTGGTTATGCTGCCAACAGGCTTACACTAGTATTTTTGCGATTGATTGTCCCACAGTTCCTGCCGGGCACAGGTTAGATGTACGTCTTGTATCCCCGCTCGTAGGCCCTGCCTGCTGCAGTGTATTGCCACTTACTAGCAGTGAACCCTAACTTGAGTTTATGGAGAGACACAATACGTCAGTTTTCTGCTGCTAATTTTCATTCCAGCTTGATTTTGCGCAGCTGCATACCGATCAAAAACATGTTGAAGGCCCTGTTCAGAAAATGCAAGTCTAGCAACAAAGTGTCTCCACAGCAAAATCTTGCAGTTTCTAACGGCGAAACCCTAGTCGACTTGGTTGTGATTGTCTTTATTCAATTCATGTAGATCAGTAGTCTTCAACCTTTTTTTGTACAATCTCTCCCCTCCAAGAACTTTGCTTGAAAATCGCCCCCCTTCGTATAATTTTTGCGTTGTGTGAAAATAGTATTTTGTTTTGAAAATAATTCAGTGCTAATAAAATATAAACGGGCAAGCTAGTTAGCACAAAACACAACGAATCAAATGCATTTGTAGAATAACTGTAATTCATTTCCAAAAAAAACAGCTGATTCCAACTAATGCGAACCTTGCGATGGTATTTATCTGCAAGCTTTTTCAAAGCAGGTTGCAAGTTGGTCAGTTTAAGTCGTATGGCGTTTTCCCGATCTTGTTCATGTCACGGCGATTGCGATATTTATTGCGCGTGTGCAGTACTTCGCAGAAACCTTTCTCAGGAAAATACGTCGTAGGAAACCCCAGTAATAGATTCACTTTCCCCAAAGTTCTGGAAAGCGCTCGCTACACTTGATCCAAAAATTGACCATCCGTGTGCATGAAACATAACAGGGGCTTCATCGTCACTTTGGTTGTCGATGAGACGTTCCTGGATGGTAGAGTCGCATTCGCTAAGGCTAGTTAGCTGGCAAAAAGCTATTTCAACTATAACTTTCTACGCAATGTAACTTTCGGCGTGATCTCCACAAGGAATGACTTCATAGCAGGCCTCGAACAACAGGGGGCGAAAAGGATTTTTTGGACTCCTTAGTTTAGCCAAAATTGGGTGTTTGGGCTTACATGTCGGTCTAAGTTACTACTTTCCTGACCTACTGTTCTGTTGCATTCTGTTATAAGTCAGATGAACACAGTACATCTATATTCACAGAACACTAAAACACTCGAACTGACTTAAAAGCGCGATAAGCACATTTTGCAACTTATGGCTATCTGTTGCATGTTTCACTAGCCGTTAATTCCTGCGTGAATTGTCTCGCAACAGCTGTATTTCCAGTATTTTTAAAACAGAAGACTTTTCAGTAGGCCTGCATTGTTTTACTCAAGGTACTAACCAAAGTTTGTAAAACACGTGATAATGGACTGTCATATTTTTGCGTGCGAAACAGTGGTTTGGCAATGCGTTACCGAAGGCCACGAAGACTTGTTTCAAGGCAATTTTGCAAATAATAACACAGGCGGTTGGAGGGATTTGTGACAGTTCACAACGAAATTTAACTGCGCCAAACTTGACCGCAACTTGCAATTAGTATTCACTATCGCCGCGAAAGACGATCCGATGTTTTAGTGGTAACAATGTTATGATTATTGGGCCAATTTTACTATCGTCAAAGAAGCTGAAGTTTTTCTTCTTGGAAAAATAGAGTTTGACCGATTCGGTATTTTCCGATAGCTATATCAATGTTGGTTGCTTTCGACCAATATCAGTATAGCAAAACTAATTAATCCATACTATACGAGAAATGTCCAAAATCCCGCGTACTGATGAGAACAGGCTGGCAAATGTTATTCCTTGATGTCTTTTTGTGACGTTGATCATGCAACGATTAGGTTAAATAATCTAAAAAACTACTCAGTGCAACAGTTTCTCTACTCTTTATCTTATTTTGAGCATTAGACAACAAAATACCTGCACATTCATAATTAGTGCAACCAAAAGTCGATAAAATCACATTTTTGCCGTTACTAAACGTTATGAAACGTCCACAAACCAATTTCACGCTAATACCATGAACGACTCCAAAGTTTCCTGTCAAAAAAATGTAAAAATTTATCATTAGGTCAAAATTTATCGTTACGTCAAACTTTTCTTGCAGAACAGCTTTTTGTCTCTTATCGGTATTTATTGAAGTTACCTTAACTGATATTGACATGCTTTTGCAAGTTTAGTTGCAGTTCTGAAATAATAATTGGTTTGTTGCGACTTCAGAGGTAGTAATGTTGTTTTGCCCACTAATACACGATTTGCATATTAAGTAGACTAGGCGTGGGAAGGCAAGACACGTGGTCTTACAGTAGTTACTTGGTTTGGTAAATGCTCTATCCACTATGCATATAGTCCTTTACCTTTATGATGTTCGCAGGATTGACCCTAATATAGTTATTAAAATACTTACCAAATATATCATGGCCAAGGCTAAATAACCCAAATTCTTTAAAAGTTTGAAGTGTATACGGCATGAATATGCTTCTGAGTTAACCTCAACACCAAAGGCTGAACTATTTTGCAGTTGCAAACACAGGAAATCGATAAGTCAAAATAAAGTCAGAATTTGTAAATTATAAAGTCAAAATTTCATGTTTGTAGGTCAAAAAATCGCTTTCCCTATATCTTCCTGAGAACCACAATGCTTGACTCCCAACCAGTGAGAATTACAGAGGTCTTGGATGGTTGGTGCGGTATTGGGTACACAGAACCAGTCGGATATGCGTTTTGTAACCTTTATTACGAACCATGGAGTCGAAAGGCCATCAAATGCTTTGATTTTAAAGTAATAAATGTTGTTTTTTTGTAATCAATTCAACATTGAGTATGTTTTAAATGTAAAATCGGTCCCTGGAAACTGAAATCGCCTCACAAATCTCGCAATTCACAAAATCGCCTTCACAACGCATAAAATCGACCCCTAGGGGTGATTTCGCTCACGTCGAGGACCACTGATGTAGATTATTATTAAGAGTGTAGTGGCGACAATGCCCATCGTCATTGGAGGCCAACACGCATGGTAAACGGACTTGAAGTATTTGGCATGGACATGAACTTCTAAGCAGAAATACAATGATTTCAAGGCCAGAAGCACTTGGCCGTCAAAGCCGTGCTTTTGCAAACCTCAGTGGATCTGGTCATATATTTTTCGAGGTCGAGAAAATAAGGGCAGACATTTTAACATACTCCCAACACTTCTCGAAGAATTTAGAGAGTTCAAATTTGGTGTGTTATGCTATGATCTGGAGCAACGCACTGGGCACCTTGTGTATGCTAATCGTTTTTATAAGACAAAGTAAATTCCCAAAGTTGAAACAGTCTATTTTACGTGTAAGTTCATAAACACGTTGAATTGGGTTAGGCCAATTTACAGTGTTTTATGTCTGATTTGTATAGATTCCCATGTAGTTTAAAGTTTTTTTCTAACCTCACTAATCCAATGTTTGTTGCAATCCTGAGCAGGGATTGAGCATACAATGACCCGTCGTTGATTTTGTCTTTTCTTTACAGCTTGAACCTGACCAGTAAATGCTTGTAAATAGGAGTTTTCATTGATTTACCATCACATGTTTCACCTTAAAATTGGCTGCAGTGCTGCAGTCTTAGGTGCTCGTAAGTTTGATATTTTTGTGGTAGTCAAGATTTGATCAAACAGGCATTATGTCGCGTTTTAATGCTACGTTTTTAGTCCTCATGCTAGTGGCTTTGACCCCGCTAAGCGAGCACCTAACCCCAATAGGACTTTTGGTGCGTGACAGACTCAAGGGAAAAGTCATCCCATACTGCGCCCTAATAGCTGAATTGACGAAATGAGAGGATGGACTATCAGAATAAAGTCAATGGAGAGCCTTTGCGAGTGTCAGCGAGAAACACGCTCTCCGCCGCCTCTATCAGGCCAAAATTGAAAATCTCTCGGAGCGTCAGTTTTTACACTACAGCGTTAACTAGTGGGCGCTAAGAGTTGGAAAAAACACAAGTGCACGTTCATACAATCTTTCCAGGTAGCGCAATCAGCGTTCGTCGGTGGTGCTCCGGCCCTCGAACAGTGGATGTTGCTTTCTTCTTCATAATTCTAATGATCGACAATTGAATGCGTATTCTTGGAGATGAGACTTTGTACAGATTTGCGCCATGTTTGAATATTCATATTGGGCGACAATGAGACTTCAAGCGTTATGATTGGTTGTTGGTTCGTTGGGTGTTGCCGCCATCACCCTCTTTGTTTTGGAAGATACGTTGTACTTCCAGCTCCAAGGGGTCGGTTGGAGATGAGTTGTTGCTGAACCGATGTCGCAGAGCGACAAGGTCATCGCGGTGTCCATCCTTTCGAAGTCAGCACTTGTGTTACGGGACACGAACTCAGCCGCAACACATGCAATGTTTTCCAAGCATTTCTGCAGAGACCAAGTGACGCTTTTGTGCTTGGTTAAGTTCGTTCTGGTTAACAAACCCGAATTTTCGTTTTTGTTTGCAGTGGGCGCCCCGAACTGATAAAAGTCATATAGTTTTGTCACAACCAAACGAAAAATTATTTGTATTTTTATTGCATTTGATATCAAAAAAACAACGCCTTTTCTTTGCATTATGCAAATCAGGTTGCCGTTGGTCAATGCACATTTTCATAAAATCGAAGGCAGACCACAAGCACCACCGCGATGCACTTCGAAAACTAACTGGTGGCATCCGCGTCATCAAAAACGGTTGTTTTCGAACAATCTTTGTAACTGGATACGCAACAAATGAACTCCAAACGTCTGTTCGCCGTGAATCCGAATCACACGGAGATATTCTGCAAGTTGCAGTACCTGAACAATACCGGTGAGTGAAGCAGTCTGGTTGTTATAACAAGCAGTTTCTCAGCTAGGATTAGGACATTGCGCTACAAGTCAAGTTTACGCCGTGTTATAGTTGACTTTTCATTGTGTGAAGAGCACACTATAAATCCCCATGGGGATTAGTAGTTCCACCAAATAGTTTCATATTTGTGAATTCTCAATTTTTTTTCCACAGTCAATCGTTTAAAGTCAGAGCATTTGACCAACAAATATGCATCAGCTATTTCTAGCTTGTTGAAGGTTTGTTCTTTTGTTTCAAACCCAATTCGTGTCGATCTTGTCATGTTTCATTAAAGTATTAAAGTCCCAGTGTTTTCGTCATTTCGATAATCACATTTTACTAACTTTTTTTAGTACATGATTTGTATTCTAAATTTCGTTATTTACGTTTCAAACCCGTTAGTTACATATTTCTAACTGCATGTATTTGATTTCCAACTATGTTTTTTAACACTCCGCAAAAAGTCATAAGCAGGTTTGGTTGACTAGATGACCGCCATGCAGGGGCGTAACGAGGGGGGCAAGGGGAGCACATTTCCCCGGGCGCCGAATCACTGCGGGGGGCCCGCAATAGTCCCAACAGTGTCACAGGTACTTTCTTCAATACAGTACATTTACTACCGAAAGACGTTAGGTTCGAAGATGGGAGCCCAAACTTGCTTCTTGGCCCGGGTGCCATCTAACCTCGTTACGTCCCTGCCTCCATGGTCCTTCACCAATCCACGTGATACAGTGACACTAGTGTTTACATTAATCAGTTATTGTGCCATCGTGTTTTCATTCATTCTGATTTCCACTGACAATTGGTTTCCTTATTGCCCCGGGCAATGGCTATCAGTATTGTTCCTGTTTAATAGCTGAAGCTGAGTCATATCATATGACTCATATGAAACAATAAACTTGACTAAGCTACATTACGCCGCTCTCATCCAAGCGAATAAGTGACGCTGTCAAACACGCCCTGTGTTTACCGCTCATTGGCTGTGTGCATCTGAGCAGGAAGGTTGATGATAAACAAACTGGCGTTTGAAACGTGATTATTTGCTTTTGTTTTTCAACCTTGGATTTTACTTTTTAACTCCAAACAACTTGTTTCGTAAAACATAAAGAGAATGTAAGTTGTTTTAATATGGAAATGTTTAACAGTGATGACTTTTTCGTTTGTATTTAAAGCTTCATAAGACAAAACTACAAACGAAAAAGTCATCAAACCTGTAGACTTATATCTCAGCAATTGAGCCACGGAAACAAACACAAAATAATACATTTTACAAAAAGCTAAAGTGTCTATTCAGCTGTTAATATCCCCTGTTTCCTTCAGTAGAGCAAGTTTTTGTGATGGAATATCCCCTGTTTCCTTCAGTACAGCAGCAAGTTTTTGTAAAGGAAGCGCAGTCTTCATAATCAGTGTGTAGTATGATGAGTTCTTTTAAGAAACACACAGAGGCTTTTGCAGAACTCAAGGTTTTTTCAACAGAAAGTTTTAAGTTTACATATTGCTTTCATCTAACTGCAATCGTCATTTGCTCATACGTATATAACCTTGCTCTGTAATTTGTAAATTTCAGCTATGTGGTTCACAAGACTTTGGCTGGTATGCAATGGGCATCTGAAAACCTTCCTAATCTTATGTTATATTCAAGTGGAGACGACGACATCCTCGTGAACTTAACAAAACTTTACTTTGTGGTCGAAGAGACAATCGATCATGCTTCTGACAAGTCCAAGTCTTCAATAACTTGTGTTTATGGTGGAAGAGTAAACGATGTTGTCCACAGACACCCTTCATCAAAAAACGCGATTTCATGGGAAAAATACCCGAATAGAGTTTATCCACGTTATTGCCTGGGTGGTTTTTATACCATGAAAGTTGAAACAGTAAAATTGCTTTACTTGAAATCGAAAACGGAACGTCATCTTCTGAATGATGATGCATGGATTACTGGAATTTTGAGGAAAAAGTGTAATATTTCAGATGAAACGCTTGTATTTAAAGAAAAAAATGACATAGCTTTCCACCACGGAAGTAGTTTAGTTGTTGCGAAATGACAATGCAAACCAACATTATCTCAACATAAATGTATGGCTTGTCCTTGCTGAGGTCACTTTTCGAAACATTCATGGGAACAAAGATAAGCTTAGTGATAAAGCGTTGGTTTCTAGACCATAATATAGTTTGTTTAAACAAAATATAGATGTGTTTGGGAAACTTGCGTGTTGTTGGCAAATAAGTTCGCCCCTCCCCTGAAGCAATTGCGTTCGTGTGTAGTTGTACAGTGTGCATAATCGTCACGCATTGTTCGCATTCAAAAAATCTGGTACAACTTGTTTTCGACTCCTCGAGCTATCCTAAATTCTTCTCGATTTTCTGAAAATACTCTTTGATGAAAGCTCACCTAGGTTTAACTTGAAGATTAATACGTTTCCAAGTATACGTACGTTAGTTCTGTGAAAATACATTATTCTAACCATATTAGGTGGCAAATGCAGACGTGCAGAGAAGCTTCCAATTCAAATAATAAGCGTATTTGGACGGAAACTTGCGTTTTTGTGAAAATCAGTTAAAAGTCAGAGATAGAAGGGAAAATGTTATTGACACCCTAAAGCTCCACCATGACACCCTTTTAAAAACCTTAAAAAAACACTGCTCCGCAGTATAAGCATTGACTTACAAGCTGAGTTTACTTTGGTCAAGGTGATTGCTATTTTGGATGTGATAAAACCGTGTACCTGCAGCTATACCCGCACACTACGTTTTTTGATACCCCGCAGTTGCGTATACCTTGCCTCACTCGGTTAATTTGGCTTTCGGCCTAAGCCCGGCTTCAAAAACAAATGTCGGGCTCGGGCCGGGTTCGGGCTTCAACATTAGGCCCGTTTACAACTATGAAGCGAATGAGCGGGCTAAATGCGCGAGAAATATTTGGAACGGTTTTCACAGCCTGTGTTGCAGGAAATCCGTCTTGAGGGAAGACGCTGGTAAATTATTGCCGTCTTTAATTTTTGCGTAACCGCGTAAGAGCACATGCAGCGGAATGCAGTAAGACCTTTACACGCACTTTGTGCTCCTTTCCTTTCACTGAGTAGTTTTGCAGGCTAGAAGATTTCAAGGCTGTATGCTGTTGAATTGCCGCAGTAAGTTGCATCGTTTCTACCAGTAGACTATTCATTTGGTAACTTGCGTTTCTGTTTCTTACTTGATTTGTGCCTTTGTTTGTCACTCGTTAATTCTGCGTTCATTTTCTTCAGAAAAGTGCATCAGCACAAGTGGAGCTTACTTGGTCTGCCGTGGAATGTAAGTGTTAAATGTGAATGCAGACTTTTGAGAAGATTTAATAAACCGGGCAATGCCTTTCGACGCGTTTGTAACTGTCAACGTGCAGCAGATGGCAGAAACAAAGTTCTGCTCCAACAGCCTGAATCAAAATCAGCTCCACGTGAATTTGCAGCCCACAGACCTTATCAGAAGTATATTGAGATAAAGACGCGCTTAACGTCTATCAGATATACCCTTGTTATGAAGTAGACATATGAAAATGCCACCTAGATTTAGCTCTTCAGATATCATCACAAAATAGTGTTTTTTTGACTTTTGTGGTCATTTGTTGTAACACGTACGTACATAAGGGCGTACGCAAGGGGGGAGATTCAGGTCGAAAACCCCATGAGTTTGATATGTTACAAAAACTTCATTACCTGCGCAAAGGAGATTAATTGTTTTCGCATACTTTTTGCTTAGTAATTTGTTGACTTAATGCAAATACCGCGGAATCAATTTGCATGCAAATTTCAAGGAACATTATGAATGGGCGAAAAAGACATAATTAGGTTTTGGTGGGAATCTGGGTTATCATCTGCATCCAGGAACCATCTCATCATGGTTAGCAGACCTTTCCTTCACTACGCATATTTAAGGTTGTGTTCCACGATAGTTCACTTCATCCGAAACAGTTGTCTTTATTTTGTCTGCTATGTCTGATCAGCGCATACGCTGACCACATTGGCTACATTACCAAGTTCTGTAGCATGATAGAACTTCTGCACGAGCTCAGAAACAGCAGTTGTTAACAGAGAAGCATTTATAGGCGTTTGATAATGTCTCAGCAGGGAAAAAAGGAAATCTGAAAGTTTGCTGGACTTCTATACATAAAAAAGAAGATAAAAGTTTTCTTGCGCACTTTATGCGCATTCTCAATTCTTGTGTAGTTTAGCAAGATTCGTTCTTGCAAACCGGGGTTTGCGCCAGCCAGTACAGCCGCGCACCTATGCTCGACTACTCGTATTCGACGAGATATTAGCGCAGCCTGATTTTGCAGTTGTAGTGTGTTTTACTCCCCTGTTTTAACATGCAGCCTGATATTTTTGCGGTTATGAACTCCTGTGTCGTAGCGTTGAGTTTATTTTCTTCCGATATCCTAGTACTTGGAGCGCTGATTGTTTATATTCAGTGCAATGGCACATAAAATAAGGAGAGTGCGTGCAGAAGAATATGCACATTGTGTCAACAAACTTCGCCAAAACGTTGGTTGGAAACATGAATATGACGTCAAATTGTGACGTCACAAACAGCGCACACCAAATACAAATGACCACCACACGCCACTGGATAAAATCCCCCCATGAAATTTTTTGCGTTCGCCACTCTACATACAATCAACAAAATTGACGGATGTTACACGACTTCAATCTGGTTGAATGATGACGCTTGTAAGAAGGTGCAGGCTTATACCTGAACCACTGAACTACGTACTGGACAAATTTGCTTAAGTTTTGTTTCATCATTTATTACAATATGATGCTTCAAAGACGAAAATGCTGAGCTAGGAACATTTTAAAATAGTCGTGCTTTAATCTGGCAGTACGACTCATTTCCGCTAGTTTTTTATGATCTTTTCAGAAAGTTACTACCTCTTGATGTAGGCACATTTGCGCAATGTAGAACAACTAAAATTTTTACGTAATCATTCATAATGTTCCCGTCGCCTTGAGTATGACAGTCTTATGTCATGGTTTATAAAATATTTTTGATTGTAATAAAAGCACAAGCAGTTATTAAATATTTTCCAAATGCATGATAAGTTGGGTTGTTGTTTTTGAAGGCCGGGTAATGGGAGTTGTTGATGACGACACATATCAGTGGTTGCTCGAATCCTGCGTTAAATTTAGTCAGACTGTGGTCGTGGTTGAAGAAGCGGCTTGCCTGCGCACTTACGCAGTAGGCTAAAGGGAGCTCCCAGTAGCTTTTGTGCTACTAGGGATGTTATGCTTAGCGCGTCGCATGTAGCAGCCACCGCGCTGCTACATGGTGTTCAAAGAATGAGTTCGAACTAAAACACAACAGCAGAAATGGGAAGATCGATCTGTCGTGCATTTCAGTGTTAGGCAGAACTAGACTATAGTACTGTCAGAAAATTGTTGCTTGTCTCAGTAGCAAAACTTTGTGGAAGCATTTAGAATTGGGTTCAGTCAATTTATCCTGACTGCAGGCGTGTGTTCTGGTGCCTTGTGTGACTTAATTTGGTAACATCTTACGTAACTGGTTCGTGACTTCAGTTTTAAGTCTGCCCACACACTTCCTGCAACCTCATATAACTTTGTAATGACTTTTTGTAATACTTCAAGAGCAATTCTTTCCGGCATTTCAGCTCTTTGTCCCGAAGGTGAAACATTTTCATCAGAAGAACACTTGAATTCTCAAATGCATATTCAATTACTAAAAATTATTCAAAACATAAAATATTTCTGGCAAAGATTTTGCTTCGAAGAGTCGCAGCTGCCTGCATTGGTCAAACCAGGGGCGCAAACAGCTCTTCATTTCGGGGAGGGGCAACTTGTTTCATTCGATGACGTCATCTTGCTTGTTCAACCGTGGTACAGCTTTTTCGCAAACGATCACATCTAATAATAATGTATTTTTGCCCGCAGACACGAAGTCCATAATATACAAACACACACATTCTGCACAACGCTGGTTAATAAAAACAGAACATTTTACAACAGCGTCCGAGGCTGAATCACCGGTGTCAAGCGAAATTTCTGACTTCACGGCATATGCCCATGCACAGAGCAACATTCTACATGTAAAATACGCTGCGAAAACTGTTGATTAGGGTTTAGCGATTGGTGTTTAGGTAAGTATGTCGGGTTAGGGTTTATGTCACAGTTACAAAAAGAAAAATAATTGAAGTCTAAGTTTAAGTCCAATATTTTTCACTGGTTTTATTTATTCCCGTAGTGTAGCTTGTTGTGGGTATCTGACATCTAACCAAAAAGTTTAATTTACACAACACACATCAAAAAGTAATCGGCAAGCTTTATTCCTTTACTTTGAAAACCAAAATAACTGACAAAAAATAATAGGTCAGAAATTTCGCTTGACACCGGGCTACAGAAACGTACTTAATAGAACGTTTTGTAACGGCGTTGGAGGCCGAGCCTCAGGTTTACAGACGCATTCTTAAAACTATTTGTTCACTTGGTACAACACTACTGTAGAGTGGGACGCTAATTCCTAAACTGGTCAAGGCCAGGTAAAGTACGAATGCATTGTGGCATGAACACCCTCAAACGAAAAACACTGCAATGTTCGAGCACTCAGTCACAAAGTAAAATGCAGTTGTAGTGTTCAAAGAATAAGGACGAATATAAACAATCTGACTGCGTCAAAGCAGGCAACCATACGTTATTAGATCTTCTGCATCTTTCGAGAAACAAGTACTTATTTTTTCAAATGCCTCAAATGTAGGAATGTTACATTGAACCTGATGAGTCATGACTACTAACACTCGCTCTCCAGGGCAGGTTGTTTAGAGCTCTGCATCCAAAATTGTAGGCCACACGCAATCTTTGCATCCATGACTTTCTGAAATTCCACCATAATTGCGATGCATACATGGGCGTACAAAAGGAAAAGCACATTTTTGACTGCATTTCAACATCGGGGAAAAGAGGCTCGCAGCTTGTTTGCTGCACAATATTTTTATCGCAGTTGTCTCTGAATGTCTTTGTCATCTGAAAGCTCAGTATTCAGTACAGCTCCAAGATATTTGTAGTGGTTAACAGATTTTAGATTTTTACCACCCATTTGTCAGTAATGGGGTGACTGTGCTTGTTGCACTCTTAGCCTTAAACATCATACCAACAGTTTTGCTGCAGATGAAAATATTTCCATGCGATTCTGCATAAGCCTGACGCACAGATAAAAGTTCTCTTCGCAACATTTCCAAACATGAGAACTTTTCAGTTTTAATCAAGATGCAGACTGAACGATCAGGACAGAGTAAAAATTAGTATCCTCACACAACCACCTGGTTCCGCACTCAACTAGTGTAGTCATGGCTTTAGTGTGACAGATGTATAGGCTACTACAGTAGTAATCCTGCCTAATTTTCGTCTTGTTTAGCAA
>JGI24021J15306_10006119_pt1 | contig 14411 bp, 7 predicted proteins | sample Ectturendosymbi1_FD_15306 | JGI IMG/M metagenome (IMG submission 15306) | reverse complement strand
GTGTTGACAAAACGCTGTTATATTCCTCACGCATCCAGACAACTTGCGCAAGAAAGCACAACGAAGCAAGTCAAGACAGTTATCTTACAGCAACGCTAGGTGCGTATTCACAAACAAGCAGACGAGATGAATCATGAAGCACGCGTCGGCCGTCGCAGCCAAAACTAAAACACCATCATTAATAACATTAATTAAAAACCCTCGCAAAATATTGAAACTGCTGCGATTTGAAAAATTTTAGCTCAAATCCTGATTTTTGAAGCTTTGAAAAAAGGTAAGGCATAAAATACATTATATTTTTGATGAAGCAAAAAACAAGATTTAAAAATTCTGGAAATATCGGTATCGGCTATCGCTCCATGAATGGCCGATGGCCCCAAAAAAGCCATATCGGTCGATCTCGAATCACAACTGCACTTTCAAACCACTTTGTAGAGTTCAAGCATGTTTCAAACAAAGTTGTGAACAGTTGACACGCATAATTGCATAATAGTGACAAAGCCTGTTTAATTGCTCTGTACATGAACGGCTGAGGAAAACACTACTCCTGAACTGATGATAATGAACCCAGAACTGCAAAGCAAACAGGATTATGAAAATTATTATTACTCTTCCGTTATGAGGAGAGTTGAGGATGATGCCCTAAGTAAGGCACTGAGTCTCAAAGTGGATGGTCAGAGAAAAAGGGGACGACCAACGAAGACATGCAGGAGCCGAGTAAGAGAGAATATTAGAGGGATTTTGGGTTGCGGAAGGAAGACGCCCTTAATCGAGCAAGATTGAGGTATGGTGTTAAGTTAATTCATGTCAGAAAGGAGTTAAGTCCGGCCACCCCCGTTTAACGAAGACAGAACCGGATCAAAACTGGACTACTACTCTGAAAAGTGCAATGACAAAAACACCTACCAGGCAATCAGAGGGTGAAAAGTACGGCGGCTTACCTCACAGTAATTGAGATCAAGACACTAAATCCTGAAAAACCTGTTGACTTAATGCTTGTAATAGCTTATTCGCAGTTATGCATTTGTGAACAGGTCACTATAGAAACTTTTCTACCCTGCAAGTTGATTTCCTATAGTCGATTTCACTCTGCTACGTTTTTGAAAAAAAAAGTTTTAGACAAATACAAATGTCAAAATAATTAATGGACATGTTAAGTACAACCTAACAGCTTCTAGCGACGCACGGGTTCCCACCGAAATTTGGTTCCGGCAATCTTTTTATCTTAATGTGTAGTCGTCGACCCTAGACAGAACACATGAGGTGGAAGTGTTGTCGACTCTTGCGCTATTTCCTTTGACCAGTGGTTCTTAACCTGGGTTCGATCGAACCCCGGGGGTTTCGGTGGGTCAACTCATGTGTTCGGCAGAACTCTCGTGCATGGTTCGTTTTGTTCGCTAATAAAATCTACATATATGTTTTAAAGAAATCACATTTTATTTTTCCAATTACAAAGAATTCACTGAATGCCCAGGGGGAAGGCGTCCGGGGGGTCACTGGCTCCAACAACAAGGTCAAGCTAACCATTGCCTTCGACACATAACACTACCACTGCAGGCAGCAATCCCAACCTTATCTTACAGAAACGAACACCAAGGTTATGTTTTTGTTTTTTAACCAAAAGGTCACGTGATTCTCATGCTTACAACCCATGTCTTCTGAGTTATTTCCTTGAACTTTTCCATTTCCTCCCGCTCAGTTTTTGAGTTTAGTCAACCCTTCTCAGGAATCCTTAAAATGTTATACGGAAAAGTGGGTATAATGCCACCGATACTTTCATTACGTCATCCTGGGACATGTGACATCCGCTATTTCCGGACCAAACTATTTTTGACTTCCCGACGTCCATTTTTAATCATTTTCACAACAGAATTGTATCTGCACAGCGAAACATGCATAGCATGCAAATTCTGTGCACTGTACCACCAGAAAGGGGATTTTTAGAGGGGAATTTTGGTTTGTGAGTAAAAAACGTCATGCGCGTTTTATCTCCGTTTTATCTTCAGACTAAGTCATGGTATAGGAAGACTCTTCACATATAAGGTATCGGTGGTCATATTTGGCCAAACACCTTTTGCACTTAAAAGCATATTGAAATATTAAGGTAGCAAAATGCCCAAAATCTGTTAAACTTGGACATTCTTGTAAAATAACTCTGGCACTTATCTCTGAAAATCAGGAAAAGTCATGAGGCACAGGTTTCCAACATTTTTCTAAGCAAATAAAATCAACAAAAAAAGGAAACACTTGGGTGGTCCACCACCCAGGATTCCTTAGCAGGATTTCAAAGCCTTGTACGCTTCATTGACGCCTTCCATTCTCTGCGCGCAGCAGTTTTGTTTCACAAATTTGAAAAATAATAAAACTTGGCCCACCAGAAAATGTTGCTGATAAACTGGCGCAACTTCCACGTCGAGCAAGAGGTTGGTCAGATATTTGGCGATGGTAAAAATTCTTCGAAAATGACGAGAAGTCATGCAGTGTGCCCGATTTCCTCATCAAGGGATTGATCGTAAGGAGAGCCTGAAATGCCAGCGGCAATACCGTCTGGTTACGTCTTACGTAAAAAATGAGGAAGTATCATTCAACTCAGCTGGAGAAGCCTGAGGACTAGTGTCAGGTAGGAAGGGAAAGCGTGCGTTGCATTTGTTTTGCAGCAAACGCTTTCGTAAACCGGACATTACGCTGCAGCAAATAAATGGCACCTTGGGTTTTCTTCGAAACATTTTATGCCATCTGTGCGTCTGATGCTTCCCTGCAACTTAATTATGAATCGCCCATGCTGTAGAAGCTAACCTGGTCGAAATAGTTTTGTGCGTAGAGTCATTTGGCATGGGCTGTGTTTAGCCATATCAGAACCATACAAGGGTACGGCCCTTTCTGCGGCTTGTGAATGTGGCGCAGAGAAACAAGCCGGTGACCATGTTGTCCTTCATTGTCCAATCCATCGACCTCCCTGTGTGGAGTGCACGGCCTGGCGGTTTTGGACGATGAGACAATCGAATAACTGCTCAAAATCTATTCCGAGATCTAGTGCAGCCCAGTGAATTACAAGAACTGGCTCAAACAATGAAGAACCATGCAATAATAGCAAATATTCGATCACATTGTAAATATAACCAAAATAAGCATGGCCAGCAGCAGCTGGTCAATAAAAGCATGAAAAGCACATGGTTACAGCTAAACATCTATCAAACATAAATTCTTTGCTTTGAAAAGCTGTTTCGGGCATGTATCCTATGATGTTATGATGAACAAACTATTTGGCAGGACAAATGTTTTCATCGTCCAAGTGTAAGAACATACATAGTGTAACTGCCAGTAGTTTAGCGACAAACAAATTTCTGTCAGTACATGTTAACTCCCATGACCATTTTTGGGTGGGCTTTCGCTATTTTGGACATATAAGTGCATTAATGGTAATATTCGTTGAGTAAAAGCTCCTCTAATGCAATAGTTGGTTAAATAAGGTTTTCAATGGAATTTCATTTTTTTTAAATTAAGGTTTTCCATGGCAACTGATATTTTTGGATACAAGCAAAATTGTCTTGCAATGAGGAATTGCACATTCTTTCATCATTTTCTTTTATGAATTGCTTTAATAAAAAAAACTTTACCATCAAAGCACAGTCACAAGATTTGGAGAGGTGTAAAACATAATACATATCCTTAGTTTGGTACCACATACTTCCATCCACGTGATTTTGCACCACAATAATAGTCTTCCTGCATGCTACCACCCTAGCTTATGATTTCTAGCTAAATATTTTTTGATCATGGTTAATCAAAAAATCATATTCAGCCAGATCCACACAAACCACAGTTTTAGAAAATCTGGAACTAAGTTTTTGGATACATACATGACATTTCAGCAAACAACCGGGCACTGATTTCATTGCTCACCACAAACAGCTAATCCACAATCTAACAGCATATTCAAATAAATTGTGACGTTATTGCCAAAAACAACACACAAATTATCAAAAAAATCAGGAATAATTTTTAAGAATATTGCAAGAGCGGCATACTCAACAGTTTCAAGATTGAGACTATTGGGTTAAAGGCATACAAGTTGAAATAAAAAGTCAAAAGGAAGACAAACCTACAGCTTCTCTTCAGCATTTATCATTGTCACCATTTTTTGAAAAAAAAATTTTGCGAGAAGCAAAATGCATATTTTCAAATAACATAACTCCCAAAAATTAACTCTGAACACTGATACCTTTCTTATTTGTGGCTCAGTGTCTCTTTCAGATGGCTCCCCCTCCTCTGCTTTGCTTTTGGAGACAGCTCTTAAAAGTTCTACCAGATCTTGAGGATTACTAATAGAATAATCATTCTGAAACAAAAAACACTAACATTGCATTTGAGCTAATTATCCTGGGGAAGCATGCAAGTCTGAGTGAATCTAAGAGTAAGCTCCATTAGAAACAACACACCTTTAAGCTGACTTTACTCAAAAAGACAAAACATGAGTCTGAATCAATGAATGACAGACAAATGAAAACAAACTGATGACAACTCTGCACAAACAAAATGGTTACAACATCATTTGATTAAACACTCCAAACACAACAAATTGTAGAAAAAAGTTTCATGCTCATCACTGTATCTTATTCAGATAGGTGTGAATTCTAAAAAAGTGGTGTTTTTAAACTCACACAGTCATACGAATGTGGAATCTACACAATTTGGCCACTGAGAAGAAATTAGCTAGGTCCTAACATTTCAACAAGTATGAAGTTATAGAAATGCCATTGCTTAATATGGTTTCTAAACACAGGTGACACATGATTGCTCAACATAAAACAAAAACCACCAAGACCTAATGACAAGGTCTGTAAATTATTTGATTTAGTTATGCTGAATGTTAGCTTGAACGCTTGATTACACAACTAAAGTTTTGACCCTTAAAACTGTGGAGCTACATTTTTCAACCATAACAGTTCAAAACTAATCTTTAAAATTGCAAAAAAAAACACATCAATAAAAAAGTCACAAAAAAGCTGATGGACAGCAGACAATTAAGACATCATCAGAACCTATCCATAAACTTTTTCTAGTTCTCATATTGTTCAGAAGATCTCAGAGTTAACTCCTGCATTTACACATGTTTTCAGACCTACAGTAGCAATCCATCTGTTTCATTCAACAAAGAACCAACACTGGGTTCTAAGCATTGCAAGGTACAAATAACCAAAATGAGGCGTTCAAAATTTGTGTTTTGAGATATTCACATTCCAAAAAATTAGGTTGAGATGTCAGCGAGCATGACAAGCACATTTCACAAAACTGATATAGAATATCCAATATCTGAGAACTGTCAATACATGAACATCACAAAGTGGTAGTCAAAACTAGCTTGTAAGACTGACTAAAGGCAACCTCATCCCACATGCTTTAGGAAGTTCCATTCAAGAAGTTATTGTCTGCCCACGCAATCATTTCTGTGGGCTAACATTGCAGGGTGTGATATCACTCTGATCAGAAACTTTCTAGTTGAACTTTAGATATGCATGCATTTATCTTAGTGGAACAATACAACTAAATATTGTGATATTTTTTAACGAACATGTCATACTACAAATCAAATGCTCTTTTAAATACAATCTGGCATACATTACTCACTTTTAATTCCTTTTCAGTCAAGCCTCGAAATTGCTCCAGTGTGAAGTTTGATGAAAATACCCCACGGAGTTTTCCAATGCCACAAGAAACCAGAAATGAGTAAAGCTCATCAGACAACAAAACACTGAGAAAAGGATAAACAATTTCTTACCACATAAAGAACCTAAGTCATCAACATCAAAAAAATTTTGGTCGAAGTTGAACATGACAAGCTTTGCTAGCTGTGACTTGCTTCAAACTAAACTCCTCAACATGACAGCTATCTACACTAAACTTGTTTTTTGAATGTTTTTCAAGAAACAAGTTTTGCACATGAGCTTTAAGAAATTTGGCTTAAACAATGTCAACAACAAAGTTTTTACCTAGTACAACTAAAAATGCAATTCCAATAGCAAGCAATTCTAATAAATATTTCTTTACCCAAACTTGTTATTTTGCCCAAATTTTGTTTTTTGGTCATAACATTTGAACCAGAAATGCTAGAAAGCCAATCAAGGGCTCCAAAGACTCAGATGTGGCCTAGTTTCCAAAAACACTTGAGTCAAAAATTGGCTCTTGTGTGGCTGAAGCCCAGGGACCAATGACCTTGGCTAAAATGCCTAAACCTATCCCACTTATGACAGCACCCACAAAAAAACCCAAATCCAAAACTTTCCAATTTTTTCAAATACAAACTAGAAGACCAGCTGCATCCTTTGAGGGTTTGAACAGCTCTCTAACTCAATAACCTGGTGAGTTATTGAGTTGCAAACTGACACAAGAAACATGGCTCATGTGGGATTTAAAGCGAAATCCATCTTGCGATGAAGGTGTTAATACAGAACATTCCGGTTACTTGCTTATCAGTTAAATACATTAACCGCTTTATCACATAGGATTCTGAAATCCTAAACGAAAACCATTCATAGGTGAAGAAAATAGCCTGGTTCATCGCTTAAACTGGATATTCCCAGATTTGTATTTACTTAGCGCATATTTAACATCAAAGAAACATGAAGTGCACTGCACAGACGAAAACCATAATGCCATTAATTTGATTAAAACTGAAGTCAGCATGGGGAGGNCTAGAAAACAAAGTCGCCACATTTGGCCGAGATGCAAAAATTAACAATGCAGTTTCAACCTGGGTTTGTAGATACCTCATCAGCACAATGGCCAAAGGTCACTTTCACAAATGGCCAAAGCTTCATGCATAAGACCAAACGTGATTTTTATTTATATTTATAAACAAATATTTTCATTAACACAATTTATCCAGTTAATATGCCTGACTAAGCAGATTTTAATCCAGACTGCAAATCAGAAGTTTGATCAATTGATTACATAACAATGATAATCTTTAGGCTATGGGGCAAATGTCTCAGATCTCTACGTAAGTTGGCCAAAAGTTGCGGTTGGCCTCGTCATTCACAAAAATGACAAAAATTTGAATCAATTGTTGTTTGATGCCTCCTCTATAAGCATCACCATGGAAACAACCAAAAAATAGAAAAATAGAAGATCTCAACAACCAAAAACTCTAGAACAAATTTTTTTAACGAACCAGAACTAACATATCCCTATATGTATTTATTACATTTTCCTTGCTTATTTTGTATGTTTTTTGAGATATTAAAGATTTCTTGATTTTTGGATGATTTTAGGTGAAGTTTTTATTTTTGATGCTTACTGGTACTTATATGAAACTTAAGGAGAGAATTTAGAAAATCTTGTTGAACAATGTAATTCACAGTGCAATTATCAGCCAGAAACTTCAGGAGTGCGTTTTGAAGCACACTGTCATAAAGTTTCTTTGTTATAAATCAACAAAAGATACACTGCAGAAAATGTTTGCATTAAGCAACGTTACTCATAAGAATACTATCACTGAAGATGCTACTGTATCACTCACATAACAAACAAAAAACACTATTGCTAAATTAATATAAAATGAGATACCATTGCCATGTTTCAGTTGATCTGAATAAATATGAACAAAAGCACTATAGACTAATCAGCACAGTGGGATGGTACATGAAAAACAATGGCTTAACCTTAGGAAAGACAAAAAATAACAGCAGTACATTTTCAGAAGTTTGTCAGGCGTATAGTTAATAAATGTAATTGTCAGGTTTCTCACACCTTTTCAGCTCTAGTTTCATAAAAAATCCAATCGCTTCCTAACACTTTTAAGATTTTGCTTTGTCACTCTTTCACAAGATGTAGCAGTTTCATATAGTATTTTCCACAGCATGCTGACAATGCTTCTTTAATATTCCTGCTACATTCTACTTCTTGCAACTTTTCCCATGTAAAACGCTGGTAACAGATTGAGGGCATGTTCTGAAGCATCATGGGCAACATTCAGGTTCTTTGAAAAGTTGTGAGCAGTAATACAACCACTATTTTGTTGTCAAGACTTTAGGTCTGCTTTGGATAAGCCATGGTATATATTCAGGAGCTAAAGTAGTGTCCAGGAATATTTTCCAACACAAGATCAACAAGTGAAATGTTGTCAGTCAGAAGAGGGATCTATTGCAGAACAATTTTATTATTTTGCTTGGGGTGACACAGAAGTGCCTTAGCCATTGCTCGCTTTTCACTCAGGGGAACAGAGTCACTAAAAAATGGCCTGAAACCCAAGCAGATCATCCAAAGTATCAAAAAACTCAAATTGTAGCCTAGTTTCCAATAAAAACGTCAACGAAATATTACCATCTAACAGTTTGGGCCCAGGGCCAGGTGAAGTGGGCCAATGTGGCCTAAAAGTCCTCTACTTATGACGTCACTCACACAAAATCCTTACCCCCCAACCAAAAAATTTTTTTCGAGTGCAAACTACAAGACTTGCCCAGTCCTTTGAGCTTTTGACCAGGTCTGTAGTGCTTACCGAACCAGAAAAATTCCCGCGCAAAGCCACATACGATCCAGCTGTTTTTGCGCGAACCGCTTGAATTAGCCTGGCTGCAAACGTGTTAAGTTTCTGGCTGATCATTACACTGGGGAATACATTGTTCAACAAGATTTTTTTTCTAAAGTCTCTCCTTAAGTTTCATAGAAGTACCAGTAAGCATCAAAGATCAAAAACTTAGCCTAAAATCATCCAAAAATCAAGAAATCTTAAATATCTTTAAAAACATATATAAGATAAGCAAGTCAAATGTATTAAATGCATGCAGAAGCATGTTAGTTCTGGTTCATTAAAAAAATTGTTTGTGTTCTAGCTGTTTCGGTTGTTGAGATCTTGCATTTTTCTACTTTTTGGGTTATTTCCTTGGAAGCGCTCATAGAGGAGGCATCAAGCAACAATTGATTCAAATTTTTGTCATTTTTGTGAATGATGAGGCCAACTGCAAGTTTTGACCAACTTACATAGAGATCTGAGACATTCACCAAAACTTGGTACGGCCTAATCACATGTGTAGTGAAAAGGTTAAACTGGGTAATATTATCTGTCAGGAAGTGAAGCATGCTTGTGAGAGTGCACATGGAGACATTTTGAGTGTTGAAATTCCAGAAGGTGGTACCACATGCAAATAAGGCCAAATTCAGCCAAATTTTTAAAAATACTCAAAAAGGTAAAACAAATCATTTTTGGTCAAACCACTTGTGACAGCTGCTAAATCTTGGCAAATTGGCTGCGAAACGACCAAGTTCTCAACCATGGGTTCAACATCAAGCAGTGAATTTGCAGATTCAACTGATTAAACGGCAGATTTGCTATCTAATTGACTATACAGAACAAAAAACATGAAGTTCTAGCGTTAGAACACAAGTTTTGTTGTGTTCTTAAGGTCACTGTCTAATCTCAAGAAAAAGTAAATGACTACTTTGAGACATAAACGTGTTCACAACTTCATTGCACAGTCAAAAACAAGCAGAAGAATTGGGAAAAGTTCCATGACTAATGCAGATGATTGCTATATCACACACAGGGCATGTTAAAGATAACATGCAGTACAGTGCGAGACAACAAGTTGGAATTTACGTTTCAATTGATGACTGTTGATTTGCTAAAGACTGCAGGATTTCGTAATTTAAAATATCAGGTCCAAGCGATTTTTGCAACATCTAAAACAGAGATGCACAACCAACAGCCGTACGGCCACATGTGGCCTTCGATACAGTTTTATGCAGCCATGAACATATAAGTCAAACTATAAGTTATGCGCATTAATTAAAACTTAATTAATTGAAACTGTATTAATTAAAACAGGCTGGGCATCACTTAAAACTATTTTGTCTATTGTATAAGGATAGTTTGTAGAAAGATGGCTAAACCAAAGTACGATAGGCTTAGTGTGCGGAACAGAACCGTCACCAGAAAGTCTTCAATAGGGGGGCTTTATGTTTGTGCAAAGGGACTTGACAATCCAAAATTTGACAAAAACTCCACTGATTTATAGTGTTTATATTTCAGTTTGGGAAGCTTAGGGCTTTGTTTGGGGAGCTAAGCCAGCCCCCTGTGGCGACGGGACTGGTGCGGAAGCAGAACAGAAGCATTGGAAAAAATAAACTATCTTGAATGTAATGGTGGCCGCAATTCATAGAAGCGCAAAGTGGCCAGCAATAGCGAAAAGGTTGTGCAACCCTGATCTAAAAGCAGTTTTATATCCAATAGTTCTAGAAATATCTGTGTTCGGCATCAAGCTACCAGATATCAGCAGTGTCAGGTAGCAAGCATGTGGACCGAAATAGCATAAGGCGGTAAACTTGTAGACATATTATGTCTGATACATGGATACTTGCATATTCTGGTTAAAGGCATAAAAAATATCTGATAATTGCCTATGCAATTAACCGGATTTGTCTGTACTACTGTACAAACTCAGTGGCTCTCTTTGGTGATACGACACCATGAGTAGGAACCATAAGAATATAATAAAAATTTAATCACAAAAACTAACCTTTGATGCAAAGGGCTGAACTCAGACATCCTTGCATGCCAAATAAATGATGCTTATGGTCTTAAGAAATGTCACCCAACTGCAACTTATTTTGTCCACCAGAAAAAAACCTAAATAGAAATAAAGACAGGCTCTGTTAAATAATCACCAAACCTTCTGAATGCAACAAAGCAGATAACTGCAATAGGTTTTTGAATATGCAGGCAGCATATACTTGGTGGTGTGCATCTTAAATAAAATTACAGAAATTCTGGGTGAAAATCCATTAGAAGCTGAAAAACAATATGTACTTCTAAACATATACTGTATTTTGTGGGCCATACACCGCACCAGGTTATAAGGTGCAGTATCACAGCAATGATTGAATGTTAACTGTTCTATTTGCATACATAAGGCACACTAGATTATAAGGTGCATTAAATAAAGCAAAACACAGATTCATGGCAGAGCACATACGAGGGAGTTTAATCTGTCAACACATGCCTAATCTGTGAGACACAAATAGAATAAACTGAAAGCTATGCGCATGTTTGATTCGGTGTGCACCAATGTAGTCAGAAGACTCGAGGCGTAATACATATATATAGCTCTGTGTGCAAGAGCCTTGCAGAGTAATACATCTGTGCTTCAACATTAAGGTATGTGCTAGCTACTCATGAAACCACATACATTGCTCATTGCAATTTTTGTTAGTTTGTTGCAGTGGTTCTCAACTGCCGGTCAGCGTAGATATTTTGCCGATCTGCAAAACAAGCTACATTTTCCATCAAGTACTTTTGCAGATTTTCTGTCAAGTAACTGAAAATGGTTAGCGTTCATGTTGAATTTGGTAAAATCTTGGTCAGTGACATGTGACTTGCGATGAAATGGACTGGATAGTTCATTTTCATTTATGCTCGGCTTTTGTACACCTTCCGGAGTGTCATGAGTGGTCTGTAGGCGCCTGTCTCTGCTTTCTTGCGCTGTGAGACACGCAGCTGGTTTGGCAGTGATTGCTGCATTGGTGGTGAGTCAATGGTAGAGCACGCACGTGAACCGTTTCCTTGCATTCACCCATCAACGCCAAGTAGGAGACTGCATGGACAGGCCACCAGTACCGTTTAACAAGTCATCGGTATGACCTGACAGGGAATTGAACCATGCCTACCCAGCTTTGGTGGCACATGATCAACCAACCGTACCACATTGCCGTTTAGACTGGATATGTCGCAAAACAAAGTCCTTCCACAGTTTCTTAATTATTTTGTTCTTGAGAAGGTACAATGGAGGCTATTGGTAGTAATCAGTTTTTCAAAATTTAAGTTTTGATGACCGTTAAGAAATTCTGAGAGACTGTTGTCTGGAATTTTTTACCATAAATTTGGCACGACACTGGAAGTAGCTGTATTATACACATTGCAGAACGCAGCGGAAGTATTAAGATGCAGCCAAGAAAGCAACAGGGAATTTTGCATTTTGTAACAAGGAACAATTTCAGCTTTCAAAAAAGAACAACTCTCACAGTGGACATGAAGCAAGTAGCCTACCAACATTCAAATTTACAACAATCTGCAAGAAAGAGTATGTGCAGATATGTTGACAGTACCAGGATGAACTAAAAACCGAAAAGGATAATTTGTTAGGCAATATGTTGAAAAATGATTGGAACTTGGCTTTACTGAAGATTCATGTAGTGAACAGCCGCCGCAGCCCTTACCGTTTAGTATATGCTCCCAATTTATCTCAAATCAATGCCAGATTTAGGGGGGGCCCAGGCCCCCTACCATGTTTATGTGTTTAGCCATATATACGACATGTGCATGCCACTTAGTCATTTTTTATGAGCGAGGAAAGCTTGTTTGTAGACACTATTACATTATCAGTCGTCCAGACTGCGGTATTTCACTTGTATATTATATGATATTATGATGAAACAACCATTACACTCATTGTGTTCCTGAAGGTGGGTCAGGTATCTGAATCTAGTGAATGCAAGGTCAAGGGAAATCCATGAAGAACGCATTAGCTTATTTCTCTACTCGTTACTGGTTGATTTTGCATCTGCTTTACTCAGATTTCCACAGGTCACATGAGTAGCACTGTTAAGTAGGGCTACCATATGCCTTCTTTTTGGAGTACATGTCCACTTTTTTCAAGAGAAATGAAATAATCTCCGAGGACATTCAAAAATGCCAAATTATCCTCCTTTTTACATTTCTTATTTTACATAACTATAACCAACAACATAACTTAAGGTTTGAGCCAGGGTGGCAAACTTAGATAAAAGGGGCCCATTGACCAATGTACACGGTCCACTAGCCAACACTCAGAAATAAAATTTGACAAATGATGGTGAATCCAAATGTGGATGGCTAAACTAAAATCTTCAATCATGAGAAAATCATCAGAAAAACACATAAAAACAACAACTTACTAAAAAAACAAATAAATACTAAAACCGAAAAATAAATTAAGTGGGAGAGCGGTTTTTACATTTGCTTGCCAGGGAGGCAATTCACCCCTCTGTCCCCCAAGTTACGCCACTGGCTATGATATATTATAATTACATACAGTAAGCTATCCCTACTCAACTGCAACAAGATATGAGCTGGTGGTATATATAACTTCGCTTATGGGAAGGCCTGCAAGTTGTCTAATAAATCATGTTTTGGTTGAGTTAATTGTCGACTGGAAAGGCAGCAGTGCTTTCACATTAATCGTTACATAACAGTGTTAAATCTTTTTTCAATAACTCAATGACTTTGGCATTAGAGCGCAGAGATCTGACTCCATCATAGGTACTGTACTAGCTTTGCTGATGAACCGTGATACAATGATCAGTGTATTGCACATAGCTTAGTGTTGTTGAAATTTGTCAGAAGCAGCCTATCCCTTTTTCAGAAAAGGACTAAGTGATTTTGAAGCTGAGTGAATTACGTGTGGTTAAGATCGCAAAAGAAAGTGAAAAAGCTATTGTGACTTTGTGGATATTGAGTACCAAAAAATTATTTCTCACAGTGTAACCATATGGCTATCATTTCATCCTAGATTTCCAAGAATGCTTCAAATGTACCCAGCTTCACATTCATACTTCATCTCCATCGACAAGCCAACTGATGTTCTGAAACATTTTTTGGAAATTCTCAGAGTGAACTCTGTTTATGACATTTCCAATCAATTCTGGTTGGTTTTAACACTTTGGCATCTGGCCGCTTTTGGGGATTTCCGAAAAAAAACACCGAAACGCACGTGGCTTTGCATGGGAATTTCTCTGGTCTGGTAAGTGCTACGGACCTGGTCGAAGCGTCAAAAGACGCAGCAAATCTTCTAGTCTGTACTCAAAAAAATTTTTTGCTTGGGGGATGCGGATTTTTTGTGAGTGACGTCATAAGTAGAGGACTTTTAGGCCACCTTGGCCCACTTTACCTGGCCCTGGGCGCCAACCATTAGATGGTAGTATTTCACTGAAGTTTTTATTGGAAACTAGGCTACAATCCGAGTCTTTTGATACTTTGGATGACCTGCAGGGGTTTCAGGTTCAAAAGTTATGATCTAAAGTAGTGAAAATATTTGATTAATTAGCTAATTAGATAATTAATTAACACTTTGAGAGCCGGCTGATTTTGGGTATTTTCAGAAAAAAAAACACCTAAACGCACGTGGCTTTGCGCATGAATATCTCCACTCCTGTTCGCTCTAGTGACTCGGTGAAAGTCTCAAAACACGCATACAGTCTAGTAGATTGCACTCTAAAAAAAATTTTTCTTGTGGGGTGCGGGTTGGCTGTGAGTGACGTCATAAGTGGAGGACTTTTAGGCCAACTTGGCCCACTTTGGCTGGCCCTGGGCGCCAACCGTTAGGTGGTAGTATTTCGCTGAAGTTTTTACTGGAAACTAGGCTACAATCCGAGTCTTTTGA
>JGI24021J15306_10006115_pt1 | contig 14415 bp, 4 predicted proteins | sample Ectturendosymbi1_FD_15306 | JGI IMG/M metagenome (IMG submission 15306) | reverse complement strand
GAGTGTCAGCGAGGAAGATGTGATCATGTACGAATGATCTACGACGTTGGAGCACTGGCTCCGAAGACTGTAACGCGATGCGGCGCCAGTCCGAGTGTTTTGTTATCACACCTTCATTTCGTCTGCGTCGTTGAAACGCCACGCGTTCTGAAACAAGGCGTTTATAAACTGCATTGCTGATTTACTGAGCCCGATGTGAATTTATTGTTGACTTGTGAGCTTTTTCTGTTGTCTTCAAGAAAACTGGTGGATTTAACCAGGTTACATGTTGGCGCTGTTCGCTCATTGTGGTGATTTAGTTGGTTTGTGTTTGAAAAATCTTGTTGTGTTGTAAAATTGCACCGGAGGCGACAATTTTGGGGGGAGTGTAAGATTTTTCTAGCACGTTTGATCACTATCCTGCGCTGTTCCGTGGGAACACACAAGTAAACCTGATTCTCTTTGGTAGAAGAGTAGGAAGTGTGGCTCCTTACTGTTACGTAATAAACAGTGTGACGAACCTCGTAGCTGTAACAGATAACGTGGTCGGGGAAAGTGCAGTTGTTTTAGCTGTGGTTTTAATGTTTTGCTGTGTACATCACCTGACAGAAGTCACAGCGTTTGACTGCATTTTTCTGACGAACCTTCAAAATGTTTAATATGCATGCAATTTTTTCGTACTTTGTGGCAGTCATAAAGTAAATTTTTATTCAAGCTTTAGCCAATCAAAGCTTACCACATTCGACTCATTTGCCAAGGATCAAGTCAAGGATGGTTTGAAATTTACGGTGGATAGCTGGTTGTCAAGATGATATCAAAGCAAATACATAATAGACCAAGCACATCTGGACATGTATGAAATCCGTCTAGCATGTAGAGGTTAGCGTATAGCCTCAGAGTAGCTCAACTTCTGTTAAGGTTGGGAGGGGTGCATTTATAGGGTGCAATCGTTTGTCGAAATCTTGATTTTTGGTCGAAACGCTTCGACATTCAGCAGGTGTTTGCAATTTATATATGCTTATACATTGCCGTCTTTGGCAATATCAAAAAGAACTTTATCAAAATTTGTGAGTAGCCTGCTTCATCTCATGCCGAGCCACAACCCACAAACAGGCAAGAGGGTTGTTTGGTTTAAAAGTTGCTCTTTCAAGACACAAGCGTATTCCGCTCGACAGTTCTCTTTTTAGTAATTGGTGTACGCGCATTTACAGGTTTTTCCAATGGAGGGTGAGTTCATCTTCAGCAGCGGAGTGGTATGGGGAACGGATAGATCAATATCCTCTTGTCAAGATGCACATGATGACCACGGTAATTCAAGTAAAGCCATCCTGATACTTACGCAAATATCAAATTGAATCTTGTCTACAAACATCACGGTTATTTTATAACTGTTGTAGAACAAGTTTTGTAGCTGGCGCTTGGCCTAACTAAAGCATAACAATTTAGGATAAAAGTTAGATTTGTCTCGTTTGAACCAGGTGCACAAGTAAGAAAACTACGTTAAAAGAATGGCTGGTCCAATTGATAAGCACCATTGAAAAGTATATTCGATCTGCACTGCAAACTTTCCAAATGTGTCTAGCTTGCTTTTCATTACTCAACGCGCATGCCATGATCTTGTTTAATTTCGTAAACTCAGCTCTTCCCTTTATGCTGATCTTGTATAAGTGCTTTTACAAATTACAGGAGTGCTTGACTGATATCTTAGTAAACTTTTGAACGCTTAAACTTTTAAATGAATATTTTTTACAGTTGTTTCTTACTTGTCGGACCCGGACAGCTGGTTCGATCCCAGAAACTGGGAATCATATGACGATGACACGAAGATTTCCAAAAAAGATCTACTAGACGTAGAGCAGGTTTGTTCATTTTTTCACAAACCGAGTTTTTGATAACTTTGACCGCATATTTGCAAACAACAAAAATCTGTCTTCCTTTTAAAGTAAATTAGGCCAGAGTACATGCTGATAGGCATGCCAAACTTACTGTTTAATGTACAAGGGCACGCCATCAAACTTTTGGTAAGAGCAAGTAAGTCCCTGGCTCTAAATTGCTCCACCCAACAAACCGTTGGATGGCTCCTGCTTGACTAAGACATGAAAATACTATACTCACGGAAATAGTGATTTCCAAGTTTAATCCACAACTTGCTATTAGGTGCCTTGTGACTATGACCAAACAATCTTTCGTCACGGATACAGCTGGACAATTTCCATTCCCGTGGATGTGTCGTTGAGATCAGTTGAGATATGGAATCAAGTAGGTTTGCACCATTATATTTTATTAAAAAGCTCAAAACATTAAAGCCATATTTATTCTTTCTTCTAATACATCTGTGTTGTAATGAGACACATTGCTTGTGCTACAGAAAGGACAGGATAGGTTGTATATTTTTATTTTTAATGCCATTCTCCGTTTCGGAAGGAGACCAACTTACATGTTTTCGGGAAAAAAGAGTATGTTTCCGTGAAAAAGTAACATATTCGCCACGATCTGTTTCTTCGTGGAAATTGCCGATAAAGTAAATTTGTGTTTGCAGCGCTATGCGTCAAACGAGTTCAACGAATACAGAACAACAGGAAGTGGTCAATACCAATTTCAAGGACAGGGTGACGTTGCTGTAACGGGAAACATTTGCAACGACAATGCTGGCTGTGTTTGCAGAAACAGTGAAAATACTGAGGTGAGCATTGGTAGGTCTTAGATTTAAACTTTTCTTGTTACAAGGTGCTCTTGGTGGAAAATAGGTTGAGTAACTTATGGTGTTAACCTATAACAAAAACTAAAGCCATGTAGTTGCTTTTTGAGGCTCGATATGGTGTGTTTTGTTGTGTGATGTGGACGGAATTGTTGTTTAATGCTTACTACAGTTTACCTAAGCAAAAATAACTTGGCTGGAAGCAAGCCGAGCAAGCTAACGTAAAATTGTATTTTTGTTACCACATTAATCTTTAAATAAGTTAAAGACTCCACAAAAATATTTCACTTTTCGAAAAAATAAAAGTTGCACTGTATGTTGTCAACCGTGCAACACCTGGTATCGGGAAATGTGTTCAACAACTATTTACAGCAAAATCCTTCGTAAAACATTAGAAAATCATATCATTTTTCGGCGACTAGTAAATTCTTCTATTTAAACACAATGCGTAAGTTGCATGTTCAGGAAGCAGGACCTCTTTTTCATGAGTTTTTCTTTCTTACAAAAAAACTGCTACGTTTGTGGGGATGTGTGATTTAGTTGCGGTGTGGCAACATTTTTTTGTTTTAAGGATATTCAGACACTCATATGCAATCAAGTGACATGTCCCTCAACTTCATGCAAGAATCCACTACTACCTGTCGGAAAATGCTGTCAAACCTGTGGAGCTCTTCTGCGTTTAGAATACGGCCCTGCGTACATTGAAGCAGAAATGGTCACTTACGTTTCAACGATCGGTGCCAAATCAGAAGTAAACTGCGCTGCTATAAAGTGTTTAGCGCTTTTTTCTTCGCGTTTTTCCCTGGTGGCGACGTTAAGGCTGAGTTTACTGTAAGTTTTCGGCCTACTTGTTCATTTATACAAAAACTGCCATTTGCTGCGTTTTGTTGAACCTTTTACGACAGACAACAATATTATTAAGCTTGTAACAATTTTAACAACTGCGCATGTGTGTTTCTAAAAATGTTTTTACTCAGTAAAAGAAGAATTATACCTAAATACATTTTTGTAATTCGTATGATGTTACATCAAAATTCAAATGTTTTGGATGCCGCAGTGAAAAATAAAAAAAATTTTTTTTGAAAAAATTTGTTGCACATGGTTAAGTTTCTCCAGGGATAGTTATCTTTTTGCAAGAACAGTTCACGGTAATTTCAAAGTCACTCTATGCTTCTTGGCTTTACGTTGATTACAAAACCAATAATTTTGGTTCTGCATTATAGCCATTTGTAACGATATTTTTTGAAATAATGCTACGCAAAACGTTTTGTCCGCAGTTAAACGTTTTCCTGTAGCAGTCGAAACCATGTTAGCTTCTTTCAACTAACTGGTGCCATTTGGTTGACAACCTTACATTCCCTTATGTCTTCATGATAACATAACCACGAAGGTGTGTTTAAAAGAAAGAGTTTCTCAAGAAAAGCGCTTCATATCCCAGAAAACACTTAAGCATCACAGAATTAATGCATCACACTTTCCACATTGTCAGTTTTCTATTTTTACATATGCGGAGGGTTTACATCGATACTTCCATGCAAAGCATAAACATGCAGCACCTTTCAATCCTCCTTCAAAATTTATGACCTACAACTACAAAATTTCCATTTTTGCTAAACAATATTTTGGGCTTTGTAGAATTAAGGTAAACAGAAACACCGCACTGAATCAAAATTGTTGATAAAAATCGTTTGAGTTAAATTGAAATACTTCTCAATTTTCAAACATATTTTTCAGTATTCATCATGTCATCCGGTAATTTCGAGAGTGAATTCGATGATGCAAAACTCACAAAATACGTACTTGAAAAAGTTCAGCACGTTCGTAAAGAAAGGTAAAGCAAGAAGCTGTTCTTCACATCTACTTCACTTGTATAATATTTACCGAAATTGTATAAAATAGAGTCAAACCAAAAAACGCACCATGAGCATTTTTCGAATACCAATATTCTTACAATCATCGCTACAATACGTTCTTCTTACGGAAACTGTAAACATTTCAAGGCAGCTATTATTTAAGTAAGCAAAGCGCATGTTAATCGGACAAACTGCGGCAACTACTGCAGTTCATGAATTTAGACAGCTTTCGTATTTTCTAAAAACTTTTAGTGGTGGAATTCAGAGTACGCCAAGTTTAAATACGATTGCGATGAGATATCTATTCCCAGGCTTGTTGCGTTTCACCTTGGAAATGCGTAAAAGCAAAACGTCTGAAATCTCATTTTGAAAGCATGTCTTTAATAAGTTTTCCTCTAGTCATCTTCTCGAAACCTCGTGGTATATAGAAAACGTAAGCTTCCCATTCTCCACGATCAACGTTTTTCTTTCACTTTATCTTGAGAGAGCAAATGGTTATANTTTAAAAGTAATATCCTAAGTAAAAGTTCTAAAAGTAATTCCCGGAAGGAGGCAGAGACCCCTGAGCCTGGGTTCTTGATGGGAGCACCACCCTTGTCTTTTACAGCAGAATAAACGAAGATGTAAGTTCATATTTATTAACAACATCATAAGTAATTTTCTATATAGTACTCTATGTTCTATCAATATCGAAATTACTGAAATTGCTTGTAATCTTCCGCTCGACTAAGCAGTCAGTGAAGATTTACTTTATTTGTTTATGTGTTTAAAAAATTAGTTTCTGTTCCAAAGGCGGACGCCTAACTTGCTTTTCTGATTATGCGCCTTTGCAATAAACGCAAAATGCAGCGCTTGTTCCTCAAAACTTGACGCAGATATAGATGAACGTTCACAAGGAGATTACATCCAAATTCTTATTACCGATGAACTCACAGGATCTCAAGAAGGAACACAAGCCCAGAGATTTGCTGAGGAATTGTTTGACTATCTCTCTGACCGTAAGTAGGCTGCAGGCACATCTTTTGCGTTGAAGGTGCAAATATATCAAATCGTTTCTCAATCCTGCCGGTTGGCAGATGGATTCCTCCCTGTGCTGAGTCATCTGCAATAATTATTTTGTTCCCCCTTCAGTCACAGTCCAGTTTAGTTACGAGCCAGTAACAGTTTAGTTACGAGCCACTGGTGAGTGTCCCCGAGGTACAAAGCCAGGATTTTGTAGGAAGGAAACAATATATGGTGGGGACGCATTTCAAAACAGCAACAATGTAGCCTACACGCGCATTCCAAGCATCAAACGAACGAACGAATTAAGAACGGGATCGCTTCATGTCGAGCCCCAGCTGACAACATAGGTGTCGGAAGCATTTATTCCAGGGGTAGGCAGTAGTGGATTTCTCTAGGTGGCGGCCAAAATCATGCTTCCAGGGGGGCAACAATGGTGAAATATCATTTTACCAACTCGAAACAAAGAGTAAAACATTTACTACTGAAAAGCTAATAGGAAAATTTCAAAATCCAGGGGGCCTTGGCTCCTCCCTTCCGACGTCCATGTTTGACGACGAGCTAGGGAAGACCTGGAATTTACACAATTGGCATCATTCTGAACAGTGCTGCATAACGCCAACAGCTTTGTTGAATGTGAAGCGGTTGTGGCAATTACAAAAACGTGTCAGTTTGATTTCCTCGTTTGCCTTCCTTGTTTATTTCTTTGCTGATATTAATATGGCAGCCATGAACCACAAAACGTAACCACAAGACTCAACAAAACATGACGGATATGCATTTTCCAGGAATCCTTTTTATTGTAAGATCCTGTAAATGATTTCTTCACAATTTCAAAGCTTTTCAAAATTGCGCAATTGCAAGGCATTTTATTTAAGCTTCTGCATTATCACAGGACCGTCGCCAGAAAGTTTTCAATAGGGGGGCTTTGCAGTTCTGCTGGGGGGCTTTGCGTTTGTGCGGGGGAGCTTGACATTATAAAATTAACCAAAATTCCACTTATTTATAGTGTTTCGCTTTCAATTTGGGGGGCTTGGAGATTTGTTTGGGGGGCTAAGCCCACCTAAGCCTCCCCGTGGCGACGGGACTGCATTATCAGTGTAAGGAAGGCTTGTTAACGTATTTTGTTACCGTACCTTTTTGACTCAGGTCAAGCACCTTGGGCAATGCTTTTAATATTTTGCCTTTCCTGTATGTGCAAAATTCATTTCTTAAAGCATTTATGTGAAGCAAGAATCGCCAATTTTCATCCAAATAGTGTTATGTGGAATAAAATCATGTCGTATTGTGTAGTTCAAAGCAAATTTTTCTCAAGCATCTGCCTTTTCCATTGTTAGGCCTATAGTGTAATAAAAGTTTGTGCACAAAAAGAAAACTTCAAAAACCAAGTTTCCACCGATGTTGTTGCCTTATATTTACTCAAAATTTTTAGTATTCTGCACTGTGATCAAAATTACAGATTCTTTCCTAAGCACTAAATTTAATTCAAGGATGCCCTTCTGTGGCGTAACGAGGGGGGCAAGGGGGNACATCTGCCGCCGGGCGCAGCACTTTAGGGGCGCCAAATTGAGGTCAGAATGTTACGTACTAATTACGAAATGTCAAATGTCAGCGGATGTTAATAACTACAATCTCATCAAGATCACCAGGGTTCGCAAAGCGAGCAATTATGAACCTAAGTGATGTTTCAAAGCGGAGTTTCTGTCTCCAGCAATGACCGCCCGCTTGTGGTTTGACTCAGCACTGTGTCACAATGCTTTCGCAAAGCCAGGGATGCGAACTTTCCGACTTCCCTATAATTTTATAGTTGCGTCACAATGGGATGGGAATCCAGCTTTCACAGTGCATGCAGAATGCTATATTGTGCATGCTTTTATCGCTGCGATAAAACTTACACGATGTTACCAGGGATGTGCAGAGAGGGCATGAACGAGACGACGGCCCTGGACATCCAAGGCAGTGGGTCATCCAAAGAGTGAAATTACAAAAAGTGCATTTATCAAAATCTTGTAACTGAACCTGGGGTGCAAAGCTTTCTGTGAATTTTAGTAACGCGCAGCAATATTTAGTAGCGCACACATATAAGCTTTGCAATACAGCATTCATATGCATGAAATATAAAAGGTAAAAAATATTCGCGCACTCCCCGTTTTTGGTCGCGCGGCGCGAGTGCGCGACCGCATTTTTGCACCCTTGAACTAGACGCTTCTTATTGGCTGCTAAAACGTGCTGCATGGATCTGATGGGAACTTGCCTGAGGGAGCATGCAAAGGTATGTTAACTGTTAAGTGACCTGAGAGAGAGGTAGAGCACTGTCATCTTCACCTTCATCTGTTTCTACTGAACAAAACATCCTTAGCAATTTCTTTATAATTCAGAAAAATATGAAGGGCGGAAATGCATCAAATTGCATGGTTGTACTCATGGGCGTCGGAAGGAGGGACAGGGGGAAGGCCTCCTTGGATTTTGAAAATTTCAGCAAAAAAAGCTTGTTTTTTTAGTTTCGAGTGGGAAAAATCAAATTCCACCACTTTTGGCCCCCCTTAGAAAAATTTTGGAAAAATCTCCTAGTGGCCCCCCTGGAAAAAATTTTCCGACGCCCATGGTTGTACTACTTTTTTCAGATAATATTTCTAAGAAAAACAAGAGACAACTCTATCTCCTAACATGCCGTAAGTGCTATCTTCTTTTGCTGAGCCTTTCTGATACGTACTTGCATGAATAAATGCAATATCCTCAATGCATAGCTTACCCATGAGTGGAAGAAATATGCTTGTAAACAGATGTCTCAAGCACACAGAATAAAACAAATATTAAAAACCTAACACATTAAAAACAAAAAATACTCTTTGAATTCATTTTAATTCAATTTTTCTAAACTTGTTTATTTTTCAAAACTAGTTTTTACTTATTTCAAATGCCTGTATTTTTCACATTCCTCAATACATTACTAGAATTTGGTGGGGGGCATGCAATCAAGCAGTTGCCCCGGGAATCACCAGACCTATCTGCATGCCCGTGGTTGTTACGACTACAGATCTGATGTTTAGGAAAATTTTTGAGCTTTTATGGTTTGGAAAACTTCATGTTGAAATGGATTTGATGTGGTTCTGAAGCAAGTTATGATGACTTTTTTGTGGGATATTTAAAAATGCTGAATGCCTTTGCAAAATTCTAATTGCAGTTGCGTAACAACGTTGAGTATATTAGTTATGGTGAACTTTTCAGTTACTGCTACATGTGCTTTATATCACCTTGGCCTAGAACCTGAGCACTTCCATCTTCCATGGACATGATTGTCAAAATTCAACTCACACAATCGCTAACCTGGAACTTCGCACGAAGCGTCACTGACCTTAGATATTTCTTAGATTAGTGGATGTGACACATTTCATTTATGGCAGTTTTTGAAGGAACAATAGACAAATTTACAGTAAAGGCAAAAAATTTTTCTTTGAAGTTAGATAATTACAGGTAAAACATTAAATCGCAGCATTCCTTTTATTTTCTGTGAACTTTTCAGGGTGTTATATCCAAGAAAACGCTTCGGGATTTTGCAGTTTTGTATTTGTCTAGCAATTTTGTATAAAATCATTTGCCTTCAGCTTTTCATATGCATTCTTCTGTCTGTTCTTTTCTTTTATGTATTCTTGACTCGTGAGTCTCCCTCAGTCAGCCCTTTATGATGTTTTATTACTCAAAACTCTGAGAGGTCATGCTCCAGAAATCCCTAGTCTCTTGAGCTCGCATCAACGGTGATTGTAACCAGACCTGACTAGGGAGGTGGAACAACAGGGTGTGCTGGATTCAGCATCTTCAAAAAGTTCTGACAAACCTGTGCTTTAGAAAAAAAGATGTATCTCTGGCCAATTTTCTCCTGTGTTATCGGAAGATTTTTGTGCTCAAAAATGTATTACCGCAGTTTGGAGTGTCTTAATAAAACAGTTAGAATGTTCAATCGTGACCAAATTTCAGAGAGAATAGCTTCACGCAAAACTATTAGATTCTTAACTCTACGGTAGTTAATGATTTCCAAGATTCAAAAGTCCTGACGTCAATTCTGTGACGTCACAATCACACGGAGTTTTCAGACGGGTCTAGAAACAACTACAGTATATGCAGGCGATTGCAGGGCCCGAGTGGAGCTGTCGATGCCCCTTTATTCCCAACTCATTCTTCGCATTTATGCTGCCATGAACGGGCAGGGTGGGGGCGGCAAAACTGAGTTTGCCCCCGGGCGCGGAAAACCCTAAGTACGCCACTGCCCCTTGTTTTATAACTAATTTCCATTACCTCTATTCTACGCCAATACACTACAACAAGCTGATTCATTTCATTCAAAGGAGTATATCTCTTTTGAAATGGGTTTATCTTGAACATTACGTGAAACCATTACCAAGCTTCGTTGTTTACTTCTTATGCGAAGGTCTTTTAACATAAACTGTCATCTGATTTTGTTTTTATGCCTTTATAAGTTACATCAACGCTTCCAGTTACGGATATTTGGTGAAGCTTGTGGGAAATGCCAATCAGTTTCGCCTCCCTCTGTGCAAAAATTGATGCATGGACTGACAAAGAATCGACAAAATTTAGTCTTGTTAAAGAGTTACACTTTCATAAGAGAAAATTTCACAGTTCTTTAAGAAGTATTAATTGGAAATGATGAGCTTCTATTATCCTCCGACTTATTCAAGAACACCATGATGCAGTATTCAGTAAACTCAGACAGTTGCCCCATTAAGACCTTACCTCTTCTTCACATTTTGGAAACTTCTGTCAAGCTAATCTTTCCTCTTGAATTTGCCTCTCCAAGCTTGCTTTGATTTCTTTTGTTTTTGTAGCAGAAAAGTTAAAAATATAAAAGATGTTTTTCGAAATATTTGCTCTTTGTTAAGATTGTGAATGTAATTTTACTGTAGATCTAACTTTATAGACAGCTTTTTGCTCCAGTGATGATAATTGTGATTGCGGTTGTTATCACTTTGATTCAGTTGATTGTGAGAAGCAGTTCAGTTTTTTCCAAATCTTGGGGTGCTGTTACAGACGTAACATACGGGTTACGTACTGTCTTTGGGTAAATTCCTAGCACTGGAGTAGAAATTACCACGGGCGAATCTATACTCACTCTAGCCCAGTGGGGGGTAAATTAACCCCCCCAAACTGGGGGTAAATTACCCCTCAGGGGTAATATGCGATTCTTAGGGGGGTAATGCAGAACCAAAAACACTATGTTGTTATATATTATGAGCGATAAATGCGAAATATTGAGGGTATTAAGACGTAATCGCTACCTTGATTTGGGTAACGGCTCAAACAAGTTTGGGAACCACTGCTCTAGCCAAACGTAAAGTATCTTAAGCGCAAGATGATCGCCTACTTCTAATGGCAGACCGCCCATGTTCCGCTCTTCACAAACCACTAGTTTCACATNAACCAAATAGATTGCATTCTTAGTTTTATTAAGCATTAGGCGCAAGTTAACACGTTTAAAAATTTGAATAAAATGTACCAAGGGTATTACTGTAGCACGAGTTCAATAACGTAAACAACGGAGAAAGATTACCAGAGTCACTCGAAATTTAGGTAGAGGTTAATTTTAGAGTTTTTTTATATTGTGGGAAAATACGGCAGCATACCGCTGCTCATTAAACAAAATCTGGTTGGGCAGTTTTTAAATTTCAAAAGAAATCTCTTCTCAAGTTACCGACCTAGAGGGGAAAGAGCTCTAGTGAGAGTCAAACCAAATTACCGAACCAGGAAAAGATCGACTTTTATTCGAAAATTCACCGGCATATTTTGCTTTCAACACGCATTTTCATTGATCAAAATTTAAGTTCCACCACTTAAGATCTGAAGACTTTTCGTGTTGGCAATCTCTGATTGATTGGATTCCTTCTGACGTAAGGTTTCTAGTAATTTTGTATTCTTCCATACTCCCATCATTAATTGCAGGGAAATAGGGAAGGTAATTCCGTAAATCCCTACTGGAGCTTTGCCTCTTCATGCAAAATACTTCCACGCAAAGATCACGCATAACAATGGTGCACGTCGTATCAGCATTTGTCATACAGAAATACACTTTAAATGCACAATATGATTTTCAGGATAAATTGACACACTAAAAGTCAATTAATGGTTGATTCGAGTTTAATTATTTTGCATGGAAATCGTGAGTTCCTTAATTGCCAAGTCATCTCTTTCCAATCAATGGCAATTCATTAAGGTGAATTCGTGTTTGACTGTTCAGTGTCAATTCAGAAAGACTTGTTTGTTTCCTTGACGACTCTGTCTTGTGTCTCAAAGTTCAGGTTAATGCCGGAGTCGAGAGACCGCTAATGTTGGTGAATTAATTTGAGCCCACTGTGTGCTCTTCGACTTACGGTAATTTCCAAACACAATGCGTCAGTTTTAAACCTTATACTTTCTCCTTAAACTACTGTATCAATAAATTTTTAGTTTTTTGTTCGTATTTGTAGCATCTAACCATCTTGGAATTACTAACGCGACTTTGGCTTCGTCAAGTCCAAACAATGATTACAACAGTCTCAGCGGAGGAGCGATTGCTGGCATTGTTATTGCTGTGATTCTAAGTGTGATACTTATCTTCTTCCTTGGAGTCGTGTATCGTAAAAGGTAAGCCATGTTTGGAAGCCTTTAACTTTAAATGTCTATGGAATGGATTGCAATATCTTCCTCCAGTTAAAGGTGGCAATCCGATGTTACATGAAAAACATAAGAAATTTTGTGCGTTAGAGCATCGGGAAGGTTCTCGAATCCATTCAAGAAATTGGTAGACTACAACACCACCATTGAAAATCCGCTGTACGACATATCGCTGGATAAGGTAAGAAATTTTAAATGTAGCTATGTCGAAAGTACAATGTTTGTCTTTCGGACAATTCAAACCCCTTGAAGTGCATCAGACAACTTCAAAAAGCGAAGAAGCAATTATCAGCAATTTTACTTTTCAAGGAATAACTTGTAAATGAAAACTCTACTAACCCGTTTGGTGTTCAACAAGTTGATTTTGCCCGGAATTATGGGAGATATTAGGTATTTTTATAACTGGATTATTTATGTCAAACGCATCCTATTGATCGCTACTTCGAAAATTTTGGGCAAAACATTTTGCAATTCCAGTTGCGGATTTTGTAGCTGTGTCTAGTTCATAGTCTCACATCGTTTGCAGTCGAGTTGATTTTGGTGATGTCGATGCGATACCACTGGAGATTGTAGTTTTGATATCAGTTCCCTGACAGAACTAGTAACGTTTTTTATTTCTTTGTTAAATACCGAAAGCGAGTAAACGACGTATTTTTACAGAAGCAGGAGAGAAGTGCAGTGGCCCACGACGGATCAGTCGACTCAAGCGTCACTGGAATCCCTGGTATGGACGCAATGAACAGTGACTTCGGAGTCACCTTCGGAAATCCTGTGTACAGCGAAGAAGATGTCTAACTCAAGATGATCCCAACAAGATACAATTTACATGTGTGGAAAAGTCGTTATGAAAATTGCTCTTGTATTTTTGTAGATAAGAGTGCAGGCCTATGTGATCCTTTATCATATCTCGCTTTTCACCTGTGTATTGTTAAAAGGTTTGGCCACGGTAAAATATGCATGTCAGTGGCAAACTGGGAGAGAAAAACTTTGACTACATCCAAGCTTTGATTTTGTGTTCAGTATATTCATCTTGTTTTTCTGTATGGCTTTGGTTACTGAAAAATTTCCAACTGAAAAATTTGCAATGAACGAAACTGGTCTTTGAACAGCCAGGTGTTGACATTTTGTCACAGTTAAAACAGCCAAGAATTTTAGACCAGCAGTTTTCAGTTTTCATAGATCTTTTCGAGTATTTTTGAGCTTGTAAAGCCTTATTCTGACTTGTACCAGTGGGAACATCCGCAATTCTGCATCAAGACCTTTGCAAGATTGAACTATAGAGATAGCAAAAAAGTTAGTATCGTGTTATATTCGTAGCTTTGCTCTCGATAGCTATTATAAATGTGCTGCTTGCAGCGGCGAATCGAGACTTGCGGCATTTGGTGAGAGAGCAGTCGGAAAAGGTGCACCAGATAAGCTTGAAAGTTCGCAGTAAGATGTGTGGTAGAACCTGAGAGGCCAGAGAAAAAGATTTGCTGACGAAGCGGCTCATTGCAAGATTCGCAATGGTCGTTTTTAAGAAACTACCTTACATGACCATCCCTTGCACGCGCCACTGGTTGCTTTCATCCTCGCGTTGTGAAAACATTTGTTTTCATCTGAGTAATGTGTAATGTATTTTTGAGTGTATCCGATGATGTATCCGTATGCTGTTTCAGAAACCTAGCAAGAACTGGAGAAAATGTTTGCAAATTTTTTGTTGGTGAAGTGCACATATTCAGGCCCGCAACCAAAGGGAAATAGAAATCAGGCAATTGCCCACCCCAGGGGCGCACGCAGGGGGGCTGAGGGTGCTAGAGCCCCCCCCCTTAACGGAAATCGCCTAAACACAAATTTGTTGCTGACATTTGTTAAAACACAAAACAATTCCGCACATGCATACATAGCTGTATAAAGATTTCGATTATAACTAGTGATCTGTTACCTTGTTACGTTACGAGTGTTACACTTCAATTGCAATAAGAAAATCGTGCTAAGACTACAGGAAACCCTCGCTGAATGTCGCTTTTCGATAAAGACGTTGCGATTCATGAGTCATAATGACATTGAGAGAAACCGCTTCATACATGCTATGACGTAGAAACTCTTGCACGTGTTGCGCAATGCTTTACGATTGTTGTTGTTCCTGTAGTTCGAATTTCGGGTACCGTGATAGTCAGAAGAGTGCGAGGAAAAATGGATAAGTTTGTAGTTGTACAACGCAAGCGGAAAAGGAGTTTG
>JGI24021J15306_10006114_pt1 | contig 14415 bp, 13 predicted proteins | sample Ectturendosymbi1_FD_15306 | JGI IMG/M metagenome (IMG submission 15306) | reverse complement strand
CCTGGAAATTTATTGACGCCCCCCTGCGGAGGCGCGTCCCCCCCGGTTAAGAACCACTGTTATAGAAGGTTGCTAATTACAGGGTAAAGTAATAACGGCTGATCAACGGCAAGTTAAACCTCTGGATATTGTGTCCGCTATGCTAATCAGTGCGATTACCATTGAGTTGGGTCTTTACATTTACCTGACCAGTGCTCCAAAATGTGCTTGTCCTGTCGCACTGCCCCAACCACCTCTTGCCGCACATTGATCTGTTGTAGTAACTTTTCTGCATCCATCCTCAGATACCTGCTGCCAACGACCGGTCAACCCACAGCCCCCCACCTCGCTCCTCCTCATCCCAACCCCTTCCGCAACACGATCGCAGAGCTGAGCGTAAGTCACGTGCGCGCGCAACGAACCGTGTCGTTGTGTGACGGACGCTTTCTGTTGATCGTTCCAAATGGCTGCGTTGAATGGTCGATGTGCACGTTGCGATTACTTGAAGTTAACGGCAAAGTTTGATGACGTGTGGAAGCACTTTTTGAAATCAAACCCGGAAGTGTTTACCTCGTTTTCCGTTACACCTTCTTGTCGCTGGATTGCACGCCTCGAGCGGGAGGCTGACACTGTGCCCTCAGTGCAGCTGGCGGGGCGATCATCCCCCCTCTATAACCGTCGAAAGTCACTTTATTCGTTATAATTTTGTATATTCGGAAAACAGCATTCGCGATTAAAGGCCATTTTGTTGTCCATTGTTTTGTCACAGCAGTGTTGTGAAACATACTTCATCTCTCTTACAGTTGTGACCCCGTATTGAGAGTTGACTGCCAAATATTACTGAAATCGCCCCCCTCCCCAAAAAAACTAGCTGGACCCGCCCCTGGCCCCTGGTAACCACCTCCTATACATGTTTACAGAGAATCCGCCCCAGTTCGCTTCCCACGGAGACCAACAGGATTCAGCCACGCGTCAATATGACGCTTACGGCAGGTTAGCCTCGGTGGTTTATTTGCTTAAGGTTTATGAGGAAATGTTTCTGACCAATTTGCCTCTTTTTCGCCAGGACGCATCCACCAAGACCCCATTCGCGTTCGAGCGTAACGGGTGGTGAGTCATACTACGGTTACCGTGACTCAGCACGGCCGGAACATGACGATCGCTATTACCGACCACATTCCAGGTAAAGCAGTGTAGTTTTTTGCTGCTGTTGAGTATCTGCGTGGCTTAGTTTTGTCGTTTAGTTTGGATCATATCCGGTTTTTACCCTTCGCGTATTTTTTACTCTGCCTGTACAGTTCCGGAAGCCTTCGGCGATGTGGTTTATTCCAAGTTATCGACCGGGCTCATTGTTTCGCGACGAGAAACCTCTTGCGTACCGACTGACTGCTTCTGGCGGGCCCAGGGGGGGGGAATATTCGATGTGTGGGAGTTTAAACAATTTCCGGTCTAATGCTGGGGTAGCGGGGTGTGACGTGAAAGTGAGACGCAGACAGCTGAGAAACGCACTTGACGCACAGTTCTTGCGCATCAGGCTCAGGCCAATGCTTCCTGTTCGTCTAGGAGTCAAGTTTAAGCGTTCAGTGCTTTCATTTGATGCATTGATGAATGATGCATTTACTTACATGTATTGATGAATGAGGCATTTACTTACATGTATTGATGAATGATGCATTTACTTACATGTATTGATGAATGATGCATTTACTTATATGTATTGATGAATGATGCATTTACTTATATGTATTGATGAATGATGCATTTACTTACATGTATTGATGAATGATGCATTTACTTATATGTATTGATGAATGATACATTTACTTACATGTATTAATGAATGATGCATTTACTGACATGTGTTGATGAATGATGCATTTACTTACATGTATTGATGAATGAGGCATTTACTTACATGTATTGGTGAATGATGCATTTACTTACATGTATTGATGAATGATGCATTTACTTACAATGACTTTTTCGAACTCGCGTCTGTTGCAAAAATCGCACGCAAGGTGGCGCTAACATGCAACCAGCGCAAAAAGTATCGCTTTGTTACGTCAGTGGCAATGGTCATTGAGAGCGGCAGGTTTTGGATGGCTTGTAGGGTCGTTTGTCGCGTGATTGTGATGTCAGTGACGTGTACCTGTTGAATGCCTTTTCGCACAATTGCAAATCACTCACTGCCAGGGTTATGTGTTTAAATATCTAAGAAAAGTACAAACAGGTGAAACCATTGAGTGAAGATCACCATGAAATGTGAAAAATCTTGAACATGTGGCAAAGCAAACTATGAGTTAAGTGTCTGTTTCTCGTTACAGTTCATTTCGCCGGTTATATGTTCTGCTCACTTCTATCGATTTTCTCGTCCTAGCACTTGGGGTGGGCAAACTTCGGACCTACTAAACATTTTGGGGCCCTCGCATACGCAATGCGTACTTTTGGTGTTTTTTATGCTGACCGAGTATTACTGACTTATCACAAGTTGCTTCTACTCGAAAAACATAGAATGTGATAGCAGAGTGCAAAGTGACCTTAGCACACAAAAATAGAATCTAGCCTTCATAACAGTTTTGTTCACCAACCTGCTGTTGCTACAGGCAAGGTTACCCGACTGAAGCCCCATACAGATCGCAGAGATACTCGGATTACGATCCCTACTATGACCGTAGAATGCCCAGAAGAGACGACGACTACTACTACAGGGGGAGTTACTACGATCAAGGTAGGCTGTGGGGGGGAAATGTTTGTACTGTGGTTCTTCAGGCGTCCTGCACTTATCTTCGGTGCCTGCAGTGGTGGTAGACGTGCGGTTTTGTGTATAGCATGGAGTGGATACATGTGATAAGGTTAACCGCGGTTTGTCAGGCAAGCAAAGTTAAAAAGATTGCTTGCAAAGGTTACATTGTTACCTGCTTGTCTGAATAATATCGTTGGTGATGTGAATGTTTGTGTCCGGCCGCGAAATGGGAAACCGAGATTATTATTAATTTCTTCCGATTATTTACCTTCCCGTAGTTTGTAGATGACCAATGTCACCAACCAATGACTGACTGCCCTGTGTGTTTCCAGGTTACGGAAGAGATTACAGAAATCCCCGCCAGTGGTCCTACGACGACCCGTACAGAGGTTATGACCCTCATTACAGAGGAAATGACTACTATGGGTAAAACCACTTTGCATGCGATGCTTGCCTCTGCATTTGATATTTGTCGTAGCTCAGTAGTTTGGCGATGTGGTGTGTACATCAACAGAACGTGTTTTGCGAGTATCGCATACAGTTACCCACAATGCAGTGCAGACGTAAGGACACGTGATTGTAACGACCAATCAGCTGCGTCTTGTTGAAGCGATCTTATTGAATGACTGGATTGTTTTGTCATTGTCAGTAATGTATTACATGCTGTCAATGACAAAGATATTTGTGCGTGACAAGTTTTTCAGAACAGTGTTTTGACAACAAAATGTTTTAATCGAGAACCCATTGCCTTGTTTCATGATTTCTCGCAGCATTTAGTCTTAAGCTCCCGAGTCCATCTTCTCGCTGAAGCAATTATCCCTTCTCCAGGTATCGGGGCCAGTACAGTGGCCAGTGGGACTACAGGTCGGCCCAAGCCTATGATGCAGAATACTACCAACAACAACAACAACAACAGCCTGTCCATCATCAGCACAGCTTCCACCAACGAGCCGACGATGACGTTCGCAGCGTGTACAGCGAGAAGTCGGCGCATTATGATCATGACCGACTTGCCAGGAATGACTCGTTCTATGACAGGCAAGCCTAGTGGATGATGAAGTTTGTAGGTGTGTTTTGGTGTCGGGGGCATCCATGCATTTTCACACCAGCTTTTCCTCTGGGGAGGGTCGAGGGGGAAGCAACCCCAGGGGGGCTCGAAATACCTCACGGCCAACAGCAATCTCTGATAGTTCTGCTGGCTCCGCATGAAGGTGGAACCAAGCAAGGCTGGTGTTGTAATCACTCCGCCTAGTCCTTGGTAGATCCGTCAGAACTCCCTAATTAATTAATTATCGTTTTTTTGGCNACAACTTGCCAACTGCAAACACTAGACGGCCAATAAAGGGCTCTGAAGACGCGAATTTCCACTAGTTTATTTTGAGAGAAAAAACGAGTAAATTGCCACTTAAACTTTTTTCAGGCCCCGATGACGTCATTCAAAAGTCCCTTGACCTCCCACTGCCGTGACGTCACACCAAAATAACTTCAAACCCAAAAGTACCCAGATTTTTTAAAATCGAAGCTAGGAGACTAGTTCTGCTTCTTTAGAGGGTTCGCACAGCTCTCTAGGTCAACTTATGATTGGTCAAAATCCGAGCCACTGTAGTGGCTTTTCGGTCCTTAAAAGGAAATACTTGAGTTGTTTTTTTGTTTTGATATATATTTCCTTGTTATGTTCTTTGCTTCTAACCAACTCTACTGACCCTCACGCAGTTACTACCAGAATTATTCCCAACACTACGGTGACAAGGTGGACGACCTCGCTCACACCACTGCATACCTCGATGACGAGTGGCAACAGTTACCTCAAGGTGAATCATGCGGAACGGATCACGTGGTTTGCACTTGACTGGTTTCGTAGTCTGCGGGCGAACTTAAAACTATTGTTTCGTAACAAGTTATGACGATGCGAAGAGAATCGTGAACACATTCGAGGGATCTTCATCTTTTTCTTGAAACCAACAAACCGTATGTTTTTTGCTCTGCAGTTCCAGCTCGCAGGACTCCGGCCAAGTTCTCCACTGCCCACTGTTTGGGCAGGTTTGGGGCCGGGGGCCATCTGATCCACGTGCTCCCCAACATCCCCTCGGAAGGCCAGCCTGCCGTTGTTGAAGTGCACAACATAGAGGTAGAGTGAAGGGGCGGGTGTTGTTAATGCCGCTGCTTATCATATCATTTTAAGACTCCAGAGCCTTTTTTCTCGAACTTTCGATGCGAGCAGACATTGTTTAATTCACTTCCGGCGTTGCCCGTCGCTTGATATTAAATGATGTCCGACAAAAAATACCTTTTTTCTTAAATTCAAATGTGTTGAGTACAAATATCTGCAATCCTTCATATGAATTGGTTTCACTACAGTTGGCTGCATACCACAAGTCTATGTGAACGATGCTTTTTGTCGGATTATGATGCAAATAAGAAACGTAATATTGTAAGTTACGAACAACAAGGTTATCAGGCAAAAAATAAGAGTGAACAGTTGTTGGAGGGGCAATTATAACATACGTGCTGAGTAAGCGAGGTGGAGAAATACATGTGATACGAAAATCATAACATGATCAGATCACAACATGCTGTAGATACGACAGATATAAAAATAAAAAATCCTGCTGCTTTGCGAAAGCACTTGCTTCAAAAATGATTTGTGCAGCGAGTTTCTTTGCACAGTTAGTGCAAAACTTTAAGCGTTGAGTTTAGATGCCCAAAAATTATGAGATAATTAGCGTGACCTCTGAAAAGGCTTTGAATTCCTTGTTGGAAATGATGTGATAAGAAATTACATGATCAATGTTTTGTACTTTTCTGAAGTTGATACTGAATAGAAAGTGCGTTTCTGCTTCATTTGTCCTACACCGGGGAAAAAGTGCTTGAATTTAGAAACATTGCGAGGTATGATGAAGTTGAAGCGTACGGGGAAAGGATTGAACCATAAAATGTAGTGCACACCTAATGAAAACCAAACTTACGGGGCTTTGAAAGGGTTTTAAATGAAGGTAGTTGAGAAATTATTTTCATAAAAATTTCTCGGTCATTCCAACGCTGGAAAATTTTGACAGAAAGTTATTTTGAAAACAAAGACATTTGGCGATTTGTGAACGAACAGTCGGGTGGTCGCGAAGTTGATGAGTAATGCAATCATTTGTAGAGGATAGGAACAATTGTGAGGATTGAAAATTCTCTTTTGAAAAACGCAATAAACATGCCAGGATATTTTTATGCTGAACTACACTCAAGCCCAGACCACTAGAACTTCCAGCAGTTGAAGATGTCGTTTCGGTTTAAGTAGCCAGGGATCAGTTTGGCAACAGATATTGAACGTTGTTAACAGAACCAGTGCCAGGCAGGTAATAACTGCGCCTGTGGGACAGTCTATTCACATGCGTTAGATTCGTTGAGAGGTCTGGTCAGATTTTCTTCCACCAACCAGTGTGAACACTCGGAAATCAGGGACATAGAGATACGATGGGTAAACGAAGTCGCTGACCAGATCCTCATCACTGCATTGATTCCTGCATTCTTGCATCAGCGCCAAACAGAAACGGAACATGGCACCTAAGTGGTTAATGCTTCGCTCTAGCATGGTAGAGTGTGTCAGTTAAATACCGGATAAGCTTCACAAAAATTAAGAATTCTGTTTTACGCACCGTGCACATTGTAAGAAATATTAATTTAAAAGTTATTTCAAAATTTCTCACTCTTGACAAGCAAGATATTCTGTGAGATTTTGTTCTTCGTTACCATTAAGGAAAGTACGAAGTCATAAAATGCAGATTGTGGCTTAGGGGTGGATATTATGACCGGGGGACAATCAACTATTAAAAAGTGTGTTAGAATCAGCATTGTCGCTTAGATAATTTTATTATATCATGTTATTTTCTATTTTTCTGTGCAGTAAATATGTTCTTAGGAAGATCTGGGCTGGAAAACAAGATTGCCGTCACCGCTTGCTTTCAAATTTGCAAATTTGGCGGAAATCGTTAAACTGTGAATTATTTCCGCACAATTCAGTGACAAGCAATGCACTGTTGGTTAACTGTGTGCTTTATAGTCAGCTAAGATATTCCGGCTGTTCGAATAAGTGCTTGCATTTACGTGACTTGACGTTGAAAACTTGTTCTTTCCCCAGGTTCTTATGCAGGCCACCGAAGGAGCTGAGGCCTTCCGCGCATTCCCAGGTCCTTTGACCAAGTATGGAGCCCTTGTTGGGATTCTGTTGTGAAAATTTTATGTTAACAGTTTTTGTCCTAATTTCAATGAAATTCTCCACTTATTGATGTTGCTGCAGAGACGATACTCACAAGAACGACGTGCTACGCTTCATTAGTTCTCAGACTGACCAATGCTTGCACAGCACCGAACTGATAGACCGTGACTCTACTGCCCTTATATGGGAGTTCCTTGGACTTCTTGTGAGGCAGAACGGAGTAAGTGTTTGGTTTAAATATTAAGTTCGCGAAGTCTGGTCAAGTGACTGTGTCCCACTCCAGTCTGAGCAAAACGGCTTTTAAGAATGCAGTGACGTGCTCGTGCACTTCTCAGCGCAATGCTGTGTCTTTTTTTATCTTTGTTTCCTTCAATGCTTGACAACTTTATGTTTGCTCGTTTTTCAAATACTAGAGGATTCCAAATCGACCGCCAGTTAAATGAGAAAAATTTTAATGAAGACTGAAGTATGACAGCAAATAAAAAGACATATTCCGCATAACTGCAAATGAAATGTGCAACACTCGCGTATGGAAAGTATACCCAGTGTAGAAACTCGTCGTTTTCTACCCGAAAAAAATTAAAGTTAACTTTCCTCGTCTTGACTCTCTTGCGCCATCTACAGTCAGTGCTTGGCACGGACATCGCTGAACTTTTGATGAAGAAGCATTCGGGGGATTTCCACCTGCTTGACTCCCCCAACGATCGGATGGGACGGACCCCCTCCAGTTCAGGTCGGTGCTCTGAATGAAGTGACGTGCTGATACGGAAGTGACGTTCTGATACGGGGCGTGTGAAGAAAGAAACTGTTCAGTTCTTCACGACGTCATATTTAACCACAAACTTCTGGAACTCTACGTGTTGCGTCATCACGTCAAGTTGTTATTTAATAAGTTAAACGGAAATGTGGAAGATCTTTCATTTATTGTCTTATGGAAGTAAATTAGTGGAACAATGAAGTCACTGACCCATGACGTGTTCTTGATCACTTACGTAGCGGCAAAGACCACGACCTGTTATGACGTCACGTCCTATCAGTTTCATGCAATGTTTGTAAGAAATGTTTGTCTTAACTTGTTTTGTTGGACCCAGCAACACCGGTGATTTATACACGAATAATAAGCAATGTTTATATTAAGACATTGGACTTCCAAGTTATCCAATGTCTAATTCTGCGTGCAATTATTTGATGTGGTGCTTTCAGTTCGCTTTTCCAACAAGGTTGTTTCAACCTCTTTTGCAGATGACGAAGGTCATGACGGCGCAGGGGAAAACCCTGAACCGAGCGCCAGTTCCAAAAGTCAAAGGTCATGCGCAGCGTTCCGGTTCAGAGAGCTGCTGTTGTATGGCAGGAAAAAGGTGATATGTTATTGTTGATGCTGTCATTAGTATTGAAACAATTTAACAGCCAAATGTTGGTGATAAATGCTTGTTTTAATCTAAAGTAAGTTTTACGTTATGGAATGAAAGTGCATCGTGATTTTTAATATTTTTGTCATTGTCCATTTTTTGCACAAATACCAACAAAACCTATTCCGAATTTCTCGTCGGTGGGTATGAACTGTATAAAAGTGCAGTACTTCTTTCATTGTGAGATTTTCTACTCGTGAAATGTTTGAAACGACTTTCTGGATAGAAAAAAGCGCAATTAAGATTTATGTCCTAGCTCTCCTTGCAAATTTCTACTCTTTTTGGAAAACATTGTGACGTCATCGTCGAGCGCTTTGTTTCTTTTGTTGTCAAAGTTTTTCTTCTGTAGTTCTTTCATTTTACCCTTCAAATGGAGATTCTCATCTTCCCAACTGTGACTTAACAAATGCAGTGTGTATGGATCTTCCAGCAACACGCTATTGAAACATAATTTACTCGATTTTTGAACCCGTCCAAAATTTGTGCCCCCTTCGCGCAGGACGCCCTCGAGTGGGCGATGAAGTCCAACTTGTGGGGTCACGCTCTGCTGCTCGCCAGCAAGACTGACGCCCGCACGCACGCCAACGTCATGATACGCTTCGCTAACTCCCTCCCGATCAACGACCCCCTCCAAACCTTGTACCAGCTGATGTCAGGTCGGCAACCCGCTTCCGCAACGGTGAGGTTTGATTGGAGGTTGAACTTCTGTTGGTTGTTTTGATGTCGTTTTCAATGTAGTTTCCAAGTACGTCTGTAATTTTTATATTTTTTATGGATTTTTTTGTCATTTATTCATCGCATTAACCGGTGGTTTCCAACCTGTGGGTCGCGACCCCCGGAGGGGTCGTGAACCATTTTCAGAGGGGTAGCGAGTGGATACTTTATGTGGACAGATGTATGACATTTACTTTAATCGAGTTTTAGATGGGGGGTTGTTGGGTTACAGTGGGTTGCTGTAATGGGTCGCGGTACCAAAAAGGGTGAAAACCACTGGTATTAACCAAACTGCATCAGTTAAATATAGGTCAGAGTGTTTGCGTTTGTTAAATCTACCACAGGGGTTTCTAAATTACGGCCCCGGGCCAAATCCGCCCCGCGAAGCCATTTCACCCGGCTGCAAAGACATTTTGCCAATAGTGAAGAAATAATGTATTTACGAAACATTTGTTGATTTGGCAGAATGTAACATTTCCCGAAACAGTCACATTACGTAAGATGTCCGGCCCTCGATCTTTTGTGTATGAGCTTATGAGACCCTCGGACTGAAAGTTTGAAGACCTCTGTATTTAGCAGAATAAAAAATAATTGCTTCAAAAACCACAATTCCTGTTTTCCGCCCGTAGTGCGTCGCCGACGAAGGCTGGGGTGATTGGCGCCCCCATCTGGCGATGATACTGTCCAACGCCACTACCAACGTCACCCGCGACACCAAGATTGCTATGACCATGGGCGACACGTTGATGGCCCGTGGCCTCATGGACGCGGCCCATTTTTGCTACCTGATGGCCTCCGCCCCGCTGGGCTACTACACCAGGAAGACCAATAAACTGGTGCTGCTTGGTTCCAGCCAGATGTGAGTGGTGTCCATTGGAAGTTCGTTTGTTTGGAATGAGCTTTCCTAGGAATGCAATGGATATGTCGTGCTGTCCAAACTTTAACCTTATTTGTGGTCAGAAAATTATAACTTTATAAGTTTCTGTATTTTATCGTTTTTCGGAAGCATTTTTGACAAGCTTGTTTTCAATTCAGACCTGCTTTTTTCTCGGCCATAGAGCGAAACGTTTTTGAAATGACCGAAAAAAATTAAGTCATTTCGGTCAAAATGTCTGAAAATATAGGCTAATGAACTCTGTTACGGTAAGTTTTTTGATACAACTGTGAGACGAATGACCAAAATGCCTCAGCAAAAAAAACTCAGACAGCAAAATGTCGGCCAACCTCCACCTCCCCATTATATCGATACCAGATACATCTCTAGTGCCGCCTCCTGACCATATTAGGTTCATTTGATGAGGGACCCACAGGGTTGACGATTCTTAGCTTCGATAGGTCGGTTTTAGAACGTGATTTTGCTGTCACTATCGCCCTCATCCACACCAGCATTTTGTAATGATATAACCTCCGAATGACCGACCAGCTGTTACTGATACGTCAGTCAGCTTAATGAAGCTGTGCTGTTACGCCATATACTGGCATTTTTCAAAACACACATTGCGAACTCTGTGGAATTGTGCATCGATCTGATAAAGAAAAGCGTGAAAGTTGAAGCAGAAAAAGCGTGAAAGAGGAAGTTCCTTTGAAGCAAAAAAATTAAAGATGTAGCTTGAGAAAGGTCAAGAACTCATATTTCTTGCAAGTTTCACTCTCTTATTTTTCCAGCCGTCCTTTCCACGAGTTCGCCTCCAACATCGCAATCCGGCGCAGTGAAGCGTACGAATACGCCGTAACCCTCGGAATGCAGCACAAATCGAAAGTCTCCCCATTGGCCCCCCTGCAGCTCTACAAGTTCATCTATGCATGCCGGCTCATGGAATATGGTATGGTGTCCCAGGTAGGGGTTATTTTTATGGGGGTGATTAGTAACACTATGAACCTTGGTATACTTGTGATGTTCTGTGTAGATTTGCCTGCAACTGTCTTTTTTATATAAAACTGTTATTATTGGGGTCTTTGCTGCTTTAATTCTTTTTTTTTATATAAAACGATTATATTTGGGACCTCTAAATGCTATGATTTGGATCCACAATCGTCTTATTACGTAGTTACAAGCAACAGCCCAAATCTTCCGGACTCTAGTTCTTCTAACGTACACGCTTTTCTGCAGAAGCCATAAAAATACCAGTCGCCGAGCGCTTTTGTTTTCTTTCAGGCGTTCCATTATTGCGAAACAATCGCCAAGCAAGTCTGTCGAAGCCCCAAGTCCTATTCCATGACGTTGGTCGCCCAGCTGTCCAACATGGTGGACCAGCTGCAGAACCACGACCCCAGAATGCAGGCCGGGACCCTGAACACGTCCGACCAGCAGTGGATCAACACCTTGCATCAAATCAGCGACCGCATGTCGGTGAGTTGCTCGCCGCTGTGACGTCACAATGGCTTGCAACGTTGCTCATAGTGACGCTGTTGTTCAAGTGTAGTTCGATCGTAGGATTGCAGTGTTCAGTGCGTGCTGAGTGATCCTGATGCATCTTTATGCAAACTCCACACTCTGCTTCCCTTAATATTTGTGCTCGTAGTTGAGGCGGTGCTTTTGAAGTGCATTGCGAAATCTTGGCATGACGCAATGCGTTCAGAATGTTTCAAAGGTAATTTTTATGATTGTTCTCTACGCAATATACATTGATTTACTAAATAAGTACGTCGTAAGGGCACAAGTCTTTTTTCCTGGGCCGCTGTCCGAAGGCTTGTGCTGGTATGAGTTGAACTAAGGGGGACTTCCTGGTTGGTGGAGACCCCCTCCCACGGCTTGGGCTTGAATGTTAGCGAGTATTTCGGGGAAGCCAGTTAAATGTTCTGGTCGATTTTAATTTTAAACTCATGTGTACATGGCCGGTCGTTGACACTGACTGAAAACATGGCCGGTGGCCAACCAATGCCAAGTATACCGAGGGCCCCAGCAACCTTCCCCACGGTCACGTGGAAAGTTCTCGAACAAGGCTGTTGCGGTTAAAATTGAGCGACAGGTGTTTGTTGGCGATTGAATTAATCCTACTTTATTACGTTGCAATTACGTCATTCGTTTGACGCAGAGCGGGTCGATCGTACCGTCCTTCCTTACGTCAACCACGCCGTCAGTGATGGCGTCATCAACCGCTGTATCGGACGAACTATCGACGTCATCGGGAAGCGAGAGGTCAAGCCCGGAAGTTGAGGTGGGTTTGTTGCTGAAAATTGTTTGTAAACACAAGTTTTAATGTCAACGAATCGTTTCAGATATTTTGAATCATTGCAGGTTTTTAGGCTCAGACGCTTGTTGCATTTCTGGCCCAAGTTTTACGTTTCACAACGTATTTGCGAAAGTTCTAATTTTGCTTATTAATGGTTTCGTTGTAGAAAACATCAAAAAATTGAAAGCCGAATGCTTTTTTCCATCCAGTAAAGACTAAAACGCGAATTTTTTTTCGTTTTTTGAACCAAACGAAATCGCAGTTTGTCTTCAGCAGACATCGCAGCAACCTCAATAAGATTAAAAAATAAAAAATACCAAGTGCAGCGATTCTGTGACGTTTCTTGTGGGGCGAGCAGTGACGTTTGCACGACGTCACGCGGCGGTTTCAAAAGTGAAACGTTCGCCGACTCACGAACGTTTATGCTCATGTTGTTTGTGAAGGAACCATCTCCACCTGCGGATGAACCAAGGCCTCATCCGGCCTACCACCCCCAGTCCACATTCTCCCCTGCCGAGCCGTCGTACCAGTTACCCCCCACCCAGCACCCCCCTCCACAGCAGGCGCCCAGTGCAGAGCAAGGTATCTGTGAATAGTTGAATATGCTGCTCGGCAAGCAGCTCATCAATGACTGTGGCGTTGCTGTCGTGGGTTGATATTGCTCGTGAACGTCTGAATGGATGAAAACGATCACTTCGCAGACGTCTGGAAAGCGAAACTAGCCGCTTGTGCGAAGTACAGAAAGTGCTCCATGTAACTGGGCCGTGTTTTCAGTTCTTCGGCGTTTTGCTTTTTTCAGTAATCATGATCTTGTTCAGATGTTTCAACCTTTTTGTTGTCCGTTCCACGTTTGTGTTTTTTTAGGAAACTGCTCACGATCGTAATTCATACAATCTTTTTATTGTCAACAGTTCCTATGTATCATCACCAAACACCATACAGCGAAGACTTCAACGCTGTCAACCAACCGCTCTACCCCCCCGCCCACCAAACGGAGCAGGTGCTTGGTTCGTTTGTTGCCTGCCGACACTTTGAAGTTATGACTTGTATAAGAACTGCAATAATATCGATGGTTTGATTGAGTTGTTCATCCACCAGTTTCAAGTTAAAACGGGTCTTTTTCGCATGTCTAGTAAATGAATCATCATCGTTTTCAAAGTTTAAGTTCGTTTGTTGATAAACTGCAAAAAACATCTTAATCTTTCGAAACTTCGCGATTTGATATCTACATTATGTCTGCTGTAGCTATTTTCCAAAATGTCTGTATCAGCTTACACGCTGCGAGTTCCTTATTCTCTCTGTGCACCCCTAAAAATTCTGGCTCCGGCCCTTCAACACCCCCTTCTCTCAGCACTCTTCTCTGTGCTCAGCATGTTGCCGACTGAACGTTAGATAAAAGCTTCAAACAGGCTTCATTATTCCGCTTTGTGTATAATATCCACCCCTTAAGTATTTACCCCCTTCTGGAAAACCCCGCCCTTCAAAGTAATAAACATTCACTTTTACTGCTGTGCAATTAGTTTGGTGACATCCGCCTCTTTCCTCTTCAGACTGCCGTGGACCCAATGCACCAGCCAGCCCAAGGGATTCCGTTTTACCCCCAACAAACCTCCCAAGGCCAGCAATCTGGCGGCATGCAACCTCCACCCCTGTTCCAGACTCATTCTGGGCCATACAGTGGCCATCAAGGGCCAGCTGACCAATACCAGCAAGGGCTGGTGCCAACACATCCTACTTCTATCCATCCTGTCCCTGATAATTCAACCTTGAACCAACATCGGGCCACGCCCGACATCTACGACCAAATGTCCGCTGTTGTGAGTTGTTTTCTTTTGAATTTAACGTCACTGAGGAGTTTGTTCGTTTTTTGTGACGTGTTGATGACGTACCGTTGCATGCGGCTTTCTGAATCACATTGAAATTCTGAAACTTTGTCAGTAAGGAAATTCGAAAAAAGCGCCTTGTGTCCATGTCTCGCACAACAGGACCTATGGCGTGGGTGGGTTTGATGCATCATTCAAACTTATTCACTGTCGCAGTAATTGTCTTTGTTACGTCTCATGTAAGCAACAGAAAGATGTGCAAACCGTTCGTTACGCGTTTGCTTCGTGACCCGCCGCCATGTTGGATTGTACGTTTATTTCGTGCGATGGTTTTAAGCGTTTCCAATCCAGTCCCGTCGCAGTGGGGGGG
>JGI24021J15306_10006113_pt1 | contig 14416 bp, 13 predicted proteins | sample Ectturendosymbi1_FD_15306 | JGI IMG/M metagenome (IMG submission 15306) | reverse complement strand
ACGATATCCCCTGAAGAGTGTCAGACGAAAAGCTTTGGGATGAATCTCCTACTTCACGCCATCTTCAAGTTCTGTACCACCAAACGTCTTTTCGATTAACGCAAGATTAATACGCCCGCGAAATATTTTCATGCGTTGATTTTCTGCAGTAAAAGTGGGACACGACTCGGAAAATGTTCTTTGCGACATTGGCAACAGTGAGATATGAAGAAAGACTTGATAATTTCAACAAAGCATTGTCTGTTGAAAAGGCAGTAAAACGTATCTCCCTTGTCAGTCGCTATGTCGTCTGCTGCGTTTTTTAAACGCACACGCCAAGAGACGTTTTTAAACTGATTATACTGAAGTAAAAGTGTTTAAAATGTTTACCGCCCCCGGTGGACCTTGATCGTTGGATTTGAACCAGTCGTAAAGTCCTTTGCCGTAGTATGGTCCCCAGCAGACCAAGAAGGACAACGTGACCAGAAACCTCATCAAGATCGTTTTCCGTTTTGCGCGTTTGATTGACGTAGTGCTGACGCTGTTTCGTCGTCCCATTAATTCTGGAGATAAAAGAAACAATTGAAAAAAGAGAAATATCATAGGTCAGTTTTCCTTGCAACATAAAACATTCAACTTGAGAAAATACACAGCCCGATAAACGGCAACCACAGCCATATGCGGTTAATCGTACTGCTATGAGAGAACCTGAAAAAAACGACGTTTGTTTAACCAGCGAGGCAGTCACGTCTCCAGTGGGGTTTTGTATAACTCGCTTTCTTTTTGAAAGCGCGGGCAGCTTTCAGAAAAAGTAGCTTCCATCGTAAGACCTTAGACTTTCTACAACAGATGAAGGGGAAGTGGCAACTGGTAAATTGCTCCGTCAATGAATCTGTTTGTTGTTACAAAGATACCTTCAAACCACACATCAATGAGCACGACATATCGGCATTCTTTACGATAATTGTCGACTAAGTAGAGTGCACAGCACAGATCAAGATTTCCTTTCATTGCTTAGTGTGGCGAATAACGAGTTTATCTGGATTGCATTGCTTGAAAATATTGACAGAACGCTCATTATTTAACACTGACCTCAAAACAACGCAAACACTCTGATTAACTGTCTTCTTACGAAGATCGATAATATAATCTATAAAACTGCCAGTTGGACAATGTCACAAATGATTACCATGGTGATTCCTAATTGAAGCGATTTCGTAAACTTTTGCCATCTCAATTCTTGGTTGTTGAGCCATCTTAAAATTCGCAATCAAAACGTTTTTTTACAATTATTTTGGCATTCCGCGTCCGTGACGTAATAATTTCCGTTTGGTTTATCGCTAATCGGGAATGCCCGTGCTTTGCTAAGATCATTCTCGAATTTTCAATTCCGTTTATTCCTTCATTACGTAAACTGTTTACATAATTGACGCGACATATGATTTGGGTCCGAAAAAAAAATATACAAATGGGGGTCTATGGCCGAATAAGTTTGGGAAAACCTGATTTGACGCTTTATGTCCAAATGTTTTAGTTGCATTTCCGGAAAAAGAAATATTTGAAAATTCTGCTATTTAAGCTAATCGATGATTGCATGAGGAAGAAAAAATGCCTTCAACTGCCTCAGGTAAAAGACAAGAAATCGAACGGTAAGGAAAATTAGTCTTCCGAAATATTTACGAAGATCGTTGATAATATGTAAATTAAGTGACAGCTCGTCTCCTCTGCTTCGACATTTCAAGATGCAAATAGACAATATTCACGAAGTTGCTGTCTTGTCCGCAGACAGGGTGTTTACGATTTCAACTAAAAAAAAATTCACAGAAACCAAAGAAAGAAATCGTGCGGCGCGAATCGGCGCCGACATCGCTGACGTTAGTCAAGCGTATCCAAACAAAGATCTAGTCAAGCGTGTCCAAACAAGATCTGGTGTTGCGTTTTTCTTTCAACTCACCTCTATCTCTTTCTTTCATGTTCTGTATCTCACAGATGATAAGCGAGTAGCTGATCATGCTACAGGTGAATGGTAGGAGGAAACTAATAAACATCGTGAACATATAATAGGAAGCTCGGGCGGGTTTGTGCGTTACCACAAGAAAGTCGACGCATTGATGAAGGAATATGCCTTCGCACGTGGGTACTTCGATTAAGGAAAAAAGTACGCCCTGAAAATGACAAAACTATGTTAGTTCATTTTGTTTTAACAGTGAGGTGCAAGTAACAACGCCCAGTAAAAGCAAACTTATCAAACGAAACCGAATTGGAAATCTTTGCAAGGAAAATTGTTGTTTTGCAAACGTCCGACGTGGTCTTGTTTAAATCGTTGGTTTTCGAATTATTTTTTTATTTGTAAATTTGAAAAATCCTTTTTCGACCAAACAGGTAACTTGTGCGAGCAACATTTGCTTGTCAAACAAGTTCTCCAAAATCGTGCTTAGTTGTAAGAACAGGCGAACTTACAGCTGGCAAGCAGCAGATGAAGCTTGTGGCCCAGGCCATCGCGACCAAGATGACTCCGCGCCTGCGCTGGCCGTTGTTTGTGAGGGGCGACAAAATCCCCGTCACCCTGTCCACACCAATCACCTGCGCACAAAAAAGAGGATGCTTTTAACTGTTTCCAATCAAAAAGGATTATGCTGACGAGGAAAATACACGATTTCCAGCGAAATTTCCGGAAACCTGAAACACATCTGACGTTTGACCGCGTTCGCCGCCGCTGAAATTTCAGAGTTTCGGTCAAAATGGGGGATTCCCCGATCGCGGCAATATTCCCAGAGATAATCGGTTGTTCGAGAGTCAAAACAGAAATGTTACGTCATGAATGACGGCTGGTAGCTGACAATCGATCGATTGTGTCGTAACAGATCAGGTGCGATTGAAAATGCAGTCTGTCTGGCTCGCAACCATTCAAGTCGCACTCTGCTGAGAGACACATGCACGAGTTTCTTAGAAATGTACGTGGTGTGATGCCAGAAACCTTTTACGTCACAGCAGTGCTGCAGTGACGTCAGCCGACTTTTCTCAGACGGAAATTTTTACCGACTGTTTGGTTGGCTCAGACTCAATATTTTCAGCATCGACAAAACGGCAAGGAACAACTTTTCTTGCCACCGGATATCAACAAGTACATCCCCTTCTAACCACTAGCTCTTGTTTCGTAGCTCAAGCTTTAAAGTATTATGCGTTGCTTACCGTATTTATTCGAGCGTAAGCCGCCCTTGATTGTAACTTGCAAGCCACACGCTGTTAAAAATTAATGTAAGCCGCACTTGAGCATAGGTTACCTCAGCTTCTAAGACATTTTCACGTATAAGCAAGATTCGCGCTTAATTGGCAACCCTTGTAATGATGCTTGCACCATCGCAACTGGTTCTGTTCATCATAACTCCACCTGTGGCGAGTGTGCACGTGATGTTGAAGAGAAGAAAGATAATGCCAAGAGAGTTTGTTTGACAAAACGTAGCCAGAGAAACCTTTGCGTAATCTAGACATTTCGATAAGCTAAAGAAAAAAAAATGTAAGCCGCACGAAATGATGAAAAAAAATTTTGTGAGCCGCGGCTTACAATCAAATAATACGTTAAGTCATGGTTCACTTTTGAGCTGAAACAAAACGTTTGCTTCGCTCAGGTTGATTGCCGCCTGTGGTGCAGCGACCACTGCGGAGGAACAACAACTTTCATTTGCTAATAAATCGATATACGCCGTATCACATTTGCAAACAACGACCAACCAAGCATCATTTTATCGCTTGATTGCTATTTTTGTGTGCATTCTATCGCACAGTAAACAAAAGAAAACCGCACTTTTTTCTTCAGTTTTCCGAACGAATTTAAACGAACATGTTCCGGAAAACAACTCGTTGACTGTTTTTCCGCGAATCCCATCTGCTTCTGTTGTTCTTAGAATGTCTCGTTTCCTTGAAACTTGTCCAAGGCCACAACCACTCTTTATTTTATTGCATAAGATGCGTCGATCGTTATAAATGAATGTCATTATTTGAAAGAAAAGAAAGGATAAAATGTTGCTTATACTTAAAACTAAAACTTTTTCCCCGATTATTTAATTTCTTTCCTTTGAAAGTTTTCTTATCCGCACGAATTCAAAGTTACAGCCTTTCCAAACTGTAGTTTCAATTTGGACTCGATCGCAAAATCCCTGTTGACGTCAAACAAAATCAATGAGGTTCCTGGAACCATTTAGTGAAACCAGTGAAGCAGCAAAAACGTGATTGAAGCAAATATTGGAAAATGCTGTGGAACTGGTTTCAAGAAAAAGGTTCTCGAATGAAAAGAAACAGATGCCGACACTCGTTGATCAACATATTCGAATATTATTAAAAGAATGCTATTCTCAAAAATTTTTTCACATCTGCGATTGACCCGGCTTGCATCGTTATGACCGAACAGTCTGGTATGATTATGATTAAACAATCATGCATCAATGTGATTAAACCAGTGGTTCTCAAACGTTATGATTAAACAATCTTGTATCATTATGATGAAACAGGCTTGCAACATTATGATGAAACAACCTCAAACGCTTTTGCAGGAATGTGTGCTGTTCCCACATGTGGTAGAATGCAGCAGAAATGAGCATTGAACTGAACTTGCGTTGAACTGGATCCGGAATATAACAATTTTTTGGATTTGGATTGGATCTGGACTGTAAAACGCTTCACAAACTTAGGATCAGGACCGGATTTGAACCGAGTTAATGAAAGGGAATTGCGGCATATTTTGTAGTTGAAAAGCTGTACTTTGTTAAGATTTTGTGGACTTCGTTTGGACTTGGACCTTACATTCAAAAGTGTTTTGTTGATTATGATTGAACTTGGAGTGAGTATTATAAATTCAGGACTGGATCTGGATTCCGAACTTCACCGACGAAGGGTGAAGTCACGAGGTCGTCGGCAACAAAAATTCTTGTTCGACACGAGGGGGTATAAAAAAAGAACAGGATGTAATTGCAGGGGTTTAAACTAAGAAGACAAGGCCACGTCATGCAAAACACAGTACTTCATTCCGGTTTAGGTCTTGGGTTTTTACACAAAGATCCAACTAGTCTTTTGCCTTCAAACCAAATGTTTCGTCTTGCGTTCAAAAGTCTGCAGCGGCTCATTGTTTAGTAAATACGTCGTTTCTGCGAACGTGGAGTACACATCCTTGGTGAAAATGCTTGAAAGATGAAAAATAAGTGCTGAAACAGGACACGGTCTACTGCGTCGTGGCTATTTCCACAGCTGGTAAGCAACACGACTTGTAGGGCCTCAAATTGGAAAGAATGCAACTAAGCCAGTTCATGTATGAATAACGTTACTCTCCTGTGAGACCGCTGAAAAAAAGCGCAAGTCAGAAATGGCTGCGTTGCACCTGGCTGTGGGCGATGAGAGGGACTCACGCAGAGCAGTTTTGTTACTGGACAGTGTCTCTTCTCTAGTGCCTGATTATTGTTCGCTGGAGGTTCGCTGAAAGGTCATCAAAACATACCATGCCCTAAATGGTTTGCTTTGTGACAAAACAAATACTAACAGCACGCTTCAACGAGAAGCGCCCTTGGCAAAAATACCCGGATGTCTTGGAATAATATTTTGCGCACAGCTTTTTATGCCAGCTTCGCCGATAGAAAGATCTTAAGTTACAGGTCATGTGTATGTGCCTTGTTGGATGATAGCGCTTCGCATGCAACTGAATTATTTAAAAGAAAAATGGGATAGCGCTGAAAACGTCTACTTGGGAGTTTAGTTACGCGATCAAAGTGAAAAATGGTGAAAGCTCGAAAAACAAAGTGGGTGCCTCCGCGCAAGTGCAGGTAAACCTCAAACTTTTTGAAGTTCATGCATTTAAATAAATAATCTCCGTTCTTGCCTATAGCATTGTCCGAAACAATGAAAAGACCTTTCTTTTTTGGTCGCAAATCACTCATGCAGAACCAGCATCGCCAGCGGCGAAGCGGTGGGCTCGAGAGCATTTGCTTGGATGGACCTTATATCGTGTTTTTTATTTTCTCTTGCAGCTATTGTCATCATATTGGACAAAGCCACGTGGCTTCACAGTCAGCCTTACATTCTTTTCGCCAACAACATTTTTTATGAAAAAATACCACAGGATAAAAAAACTGTTGCCATTCATGAGCTATGGCTCAAACATCGGGATTTTCTCAGTAGACAACAGAGAGAAAGATTTTGACAACCTAATTTTTTAGACATGCGTTTTTTTGGCTTCAAATGCGTTGCTTTCGTTTTCCATTTAAGCAGATGTTCACAACGGTTTTCGTATAAACCGAACGCAGAAACTTTAACTAAGTTCGCAACTGATTATTAGACAGAGTTTCTGGGATCGAGTACAGAGTGCGCAAAGCTTGAATGAGGAGCTTAATGGAGTCCGGGATTCTGAATGAAGTCTAAGATCTACTAAAAGTCGAAAACAATTTGACAGAAATTGCTGTTGGTTTAGTCCGTGTTACATCCAAGCACGGCGCAAATGCTCCGGAAAAGGCGTTTGCGAACGCAGAAGAACATCTTAAATTGACAAACGAGACGAGAAAATACTTGCTTGACGTCCTTGTTGTTTCTCGTAATGGTTGGACGTCACAGCACGTAAAACAGATTTATAAGAGCATAGGCGACAAAAGAACAGACAAATTTTTTGAGGTGCGAAGGATTTTTGCCTGAATTTCCCCAAACTTGCCCGAAAAGTGTTTGTGTGACTTTTGCCTACATATTTTCTCCCACAAAGATCATAAAGACCTTTTTTGGTGTAACCTCCAAAAAAGTTATTCATGTGTTTTTNTGCAAACGTTGGGCGCCATTTTTTTAAATAAAACAACATTGGGGGTCATTTTTGCCCGGATTTTGAAGGATTTTGCCCGGATCTTGAACAAATCAAAACTTTTGGGATGCGCTTGCACCTTGCACCCCCGCCTCCCACACCACAGCATAAGAGAAAGCGCGTTCGACACTGATGAACGCTGCGGTAATCGCCCCGCACTGTAACTTGCGTGTCGCGATAGTTGGCAAAACTTTGAAGGCGCATATTATGGAGGACATGGCCGAGGCCTGACTTGATTTCAGAAAGCCGCACCGCGTGACAGGAACAGTCACAGGAGGAAAGTAGAGTGAACAGTTTCAACTTTCCGGAAACAAACTGAAAAAGCAAAACTCAACTCACCGCCACCATGAACGAACTCGAGTACATTCCAAATTGCTTCATCATTTGACAAAGGCGACACATGAACTCACCGGCGAGCCACTGCATCGTTGTGTTCCACACGGCGTCTGTAAAATGCAATAGGTTGTGGTGATTCGATTCCCAATGTAAGCATTGCAAGACTTGTGCAATAGTTTCTTTTCTGGCAGGCATTGTTTTTCAAGTTAAAAAATATTAAAAATACGCCACGAGACGAAACGACAAGCGCGTGCACAGTTACGGGAAGCTACAGATAATCAACCTGGTTGTACTATGAAGTGAGACCTAACTTAAGTCAGTTCTTGCAAATGTCGAAACGTGTTTCAACATCCGCAAGTAGGTAGATTCAGATAACCCTTACGTAATATTGAAGCCAGTAAGTTGGGCGACCTCACCTGACGGCATAACGAAGACAGTGTAGACCAGGTCGCTCAGGGCCAGATGGAACATGATGAAGTGGTTTGCTCTGCTGCTGCGTTTGCGAAGACACCAGACCACAAACACATTCCCGGTCAGACTGAACAGGAACAGAGACCACGTGACCAGAACTCGCACCAAGTGCAGCGTTTTGAACTGGAACCACATCTGAAAGAAATACATTGTACGCTTTTTACATTTTTTGCTTCTAATTCTGGTGATTTCCCTAACGTTCTGTAAAATGCGGTAGCAAAACCAACCTTTCAACAAATTGTTTCGTTTTTTTTGTGTTTTTCACCAAAGTTTCATGGAACAGAAAATGACACAACTGCTTCATTCAAAACAGAAGCAGTGACTTTAGATACATAATTAGCTTTGAAACAAATATTTCCAAGTGTGCATACAGCATTTTTGAGAAACACACACAAGAAACTGCTATGAACATCCAGGTGAAAAATGTTTGACATCTAATGTTGTTGTTTTAAGTTTTTTGAGTGATCTGTTCCTGTCTGTGAAATAAAATCGAGTTTTCCTGTCTGGATATTAACTTCTTAACAAAAAAAAGTTCTGCTCCAATCTTTTTCTTCCAAAGATCTGAAACATCATTGAATGACCGGTAACTTAACAAACCAAATCGGTCTGGATTTGACTTGATTCGAGTCTTAATTCATATCAGGTAGAGCCGTATTTGAAACAATTCCATCGCTTCTGCAAAATTTCCAGGTCCATACGTTATGCTGACTAGCCAAGCATGTGCAGAGATGATAAACATTTTGGAAAACCTGTTGTTTCAACCAGGACGGATCCTGGAAGGGAGAGATTGGGCGACCCCCTAAAACCTACGAAAATTACTTCATTCACCGTGATTTTGTACAATTCGGAAAATAGTAACCGCGATATCAGGCAATTTTGCCGTTTAGTGCTTTATCACAGCGGTTTTGTGAAATGTACTTCATCTCTCTTCAGTAGTGAGCCCGTCATGAGACGTTACTACCAAATATTACTGAAATCGGCCCCCCCCTAAACTTACTGGCTGGATCCGCCCTTGGTTTCAACTCAGCAAACTAAATGACGTCGGAGAGAAAAACTTTGCATAAATGGTTATTTTGTTTGATAAATATTTGCAAAGCATCATCAAAAAAGCGAAGGCACCGAGGAAGCTTGAATTTACGGTAAAATTGCGAATGAAAATTTATAGAGAACTGCATACGGCCAAAAAGATACATGTGGCGATAAAGAATCGGGTCGGTAGGTAGTTCGACATATCCGAGAAGAGAGGCGTTTGCTGGCGGGTATGAGCAGGTTTATCCGCTCTGCGACATTGTATCCTACTATCATAAGTTACCTGATTAACGAGCATCTTAAAATTAAGCAATTGTGAGTTGATAATCGCACTTATTTCGCAAACAACAGTCTTGCCAATTCACAGAGGAACCAAATTTCTTTTGTATTCGGACAACGTTTTTGCTGCGACATGAAAAGGCATCCTTTTAACAATTTTTGTCATACATTTTTTTCACTTTTCACTGTTTTTTTTCCTCGTTTTGCGTTAATCAAATCTTCCCTTTTTCCGCAGGCTCAACGACACCATGGCTCAACTTCACCGACTCACCTTCACTAGGTCGTCATAGTGGTCGCACATTGTTACGTTTGTAGCCATCGTTACGTTGGGCGCTAGCGATGTCGAGTCGCTTGCGAGATAGTTGCTCGTGACGTTCATATTCAATCTTTAAAATTCGATCAAAATCGAAACGGAACAGGTTGAATCGTTGCCAAAACTAACTAAGCACTGGCTTCGCCAAACCGAAACATACTACCCTATAGCAAATCTGTTCTGAAAGAAAAACCAATTACTTATAAACAGGGAAAACTCTGCGTTTGCAAGAGCATTTTAGTGCTGTCGGTGATCGCAACACTGTTAACTCATTTGAGTGGTGTCGGAAAACTGGCAAGAATTAAACAATTGAAAACGTTGGCAATTTCTTACTGCAATCAAAACCGTCAGTAGCGAAGTCACGCTTTATTTCCGGGACATAGAGTCAATTTTGCTTTTTTATGCGCAGTCAATAAAAACTTGGTTTTCCACAAAAAGTAAATGTATTTAAACAGCAGATGCTCCATCACTGCCGCGTCACCTGCTTCATCACCTGTGGTGCATCAGGCATCAAACAGTAAGCACCGCACTCGCAACCACAAGACATGTTTTGTAGCATTCGGAAGAGAAGCGAAGTTCATTCTGTTCGCATTTTCACAAAAACTGTTCGCAAAAGCACCTGTGTTTTCACATCTTCCCCAAACAGCAATGAAATGCCATTTTCTTTTTAAATTGCAAAAGAGGCAGCGTTTGCTCTTCTCCCCTCTTGACTCCATGACTGAATATCACGGTCATACACTAAAGAAAGTTGAAAAACAATCAGGACTTCCTTATTTGGAGCATTACATGACATGAAAAGTAAAATGACTGCGATACTATCACAAATTTTGGTTTTCCTGAGAGCAAAGTGTTAATGAAGCAAAACGTCATGAATTCAAGTTCTTTGAATTGGAGTTCTTTCCAAACAAAAAAGTTGCGAATTTCGACCTTAAAAAATGAAACAAAACAACTGTCTAAACAAACAATCGCTCACAACAAGGCGCTTATCAGCGCAAGACTCATTTCTCTGACGAGTTAATCAGACCTCTGCAATTAACTCATCAATCGCAGTGAAGGTGGAAGGCCGCGTGACCACGGTAGCCAGCCTCTCCTGGGACCGTACTGGTGTGAAAGATCAAAGCTACCTGACGTCAGAGGATCAGGGCTAAACACAGAGTGGGCGTGAGTTTCCATACGTAGTATAAACTCAGGCTAGATTGCCATACTTGAAAGCTGCTTCGAGTTTGCGGTCATTGCACGTGTCTGGATCGAATCGAACAAGACCGATGCAACTGTTCTGCAGTTGCTCTTTATTTATCTATTTCCTCGGCCAGCGTCCAACGCATCTAGCATCGCAAAAAATCGTTTTTAAACACATTTGCCTTCGGGGCGCCAGCTGCTGAAACGCAGCACTCTGTTTCTGTCGAAAATACGATTGTTACGAACGTGAAGGGCCTGTCAGGGCCTGCACGGCGGAGTGTTCCCGAGATGCCGTCGTGTCTGTTGCTGCCTGCTCTCGCGAACAACGTGACGGAACGCCCGCTTTGACGAGCGTCATGGGTTTGCTGGTTCTTGCTTCGTTGGGGGTTCGGAGATCACTGCGCTCCTGCCCCGCACAAACACGCAGGTCGTTTTTCTTCACCCAAGGTTGCTTCAATGAAGACATTAAATGTAGCGAAATTTCATACCACCAGCTGTTCTGGAAAATGTCCAAGACAAATTTTCGGATAGTCTCGCAATTGCCCACTGCGTCATGGATGCGAGAAACAAGGTTTGAGGCAGAACGAGGCACCTTTCAACACAACGTTCGTATGAAAACGGTGTCAATTCCAATGTAAGCTTCGTTTCATGCTCACGCTGATGAAGGCTTTGACAAAACTGGACATTTCAGGCTTTTAACTATCACCAACAAAGAAGAGTGGGGACTGGTGTCGATTCGCTGAAACAGCTTCCTCATGAAATCGATGTTTATCTTCGGAAGTGCTTCCTGCAAAAGTCTCTCGCATTGGTCTCCCACGCATTGCTCTTGGAAGGTGGTGACATTTTATAGGAAATAAATTCCGAATTTCTTTACACACCTGAAATCTGCTTGTCTGTTTTCTGAGCTCAGCTGTCGGGCGCTATCCATGCTGCCGCCTCCACTTCGCGAAGTGCCCTGCATCGTTAACACGATAACAAACTCGATCAAATATTTTTACTTTGTTAGCTGCCAACCTTTTCATTTCGAGCCTGTCGGGCAGACAGGGGTGCTATCGCTGCGTTGACTGATCGCGACATCATATTACTGCGTCGTCGCCTTGCTACAAAGGTGACTGTGCTGCGCTAAACTGCATGATTGTCCGATTTACATCAGCTTAGTTGCGTAACACAGCTCGAATAGCTGAGAGAGCTTTGCACCAAGGTGACCTAGTCATGTCCTTGCAAAAGTGGCGACAGGATGGTGTTAGGCGTGTGACACTGGTACGACCCGTAAATGGTTCAGCCCACAGGGCTGTGTTCATTTGTGTGATTGTATGGTTTCTCGATAGTTCATTGCAAACAGCAGCGTTAGTCACTTGCAGCGCAGCAGCTACGTACTCGCAAAATGTTAACTCCACTAAGAAGTGACTCTTCCTGACGTTCTTTCGGATTTATTTCGTAAAAATTGCATGACGCAAACAATGCAACGCTAACGTTTCCATTGCTTTTCGTTTATTCGCTTTTCAAAAAATCATTTTTCAAATTAGAATTGCATATTAGGTACACTTTCATGATCACCTTGTTTCACGTTTTGTGTTTGAAGTTCTGTTTTTTTGTTCGACTCGAACGCTTCATCGTGAAATGTTTTGAACACTGCAGGTCACGTATAGTACTGTGGTCGCACAGCACGAAGTGCACGCGACGCGAACGGGAGGGGGTGATATGGGGGAGGGTAATATCAGATCAAACAAAAACCCGGGTCGGTCCCGAGTCAATGAACAATGTTGAAAAAATGTTGTAACATCCGCACGAGAATAATTTAAAATCGGAGGCAATACTAATAAGCCAGTTGTTAATCCTTAATTTTTCATTAATATGTTGACAAACTGCCTTCATCTGCGTCACGCTATAGTTAAGGCAAGGACAGTAACCAGCTGTACCCTCGCCTTGCTTACCAGAAGTTGTCACTGTATGTGTTATTGTTTATACGAGTATTTGAAAAATTAGCGGACCGGAAATTTAGCACTGTGTGTGTTTTTTTTATCAACTCTTCAACCGCTGCCTTTTCATTCGCTTGCATGTGTATGTTCGGTTCAGTTTCTTTTATACTCTGTCTTTGAATTCCTTTCGAAGTGTCACGTGTAATCTGCAGCGTTAAAGTCCGCTTACTTGCGCCGTGGACCACGCGGCTACTTTCGCAGTGAATGCTGCACTGGTGGCGAGTCAATAGCAACAATGCTCATGAAAGGCTGACTGGAACCCATCCATCAACGCGGCGCACCAGGCTGGATAGGCCGTAAGTGCCGATTTTGAAGTCTGCCGTATTGATTGGAATTATCACCGATTGTTTATCGACATTATTTGAAAATCTAGAAACATTATTTGGCATTTCTAAATATTTGCAAGGGCCAGCAAAACTTTCCAATAGATGAATCTGATGACATTACAAACCATAGCATGTACAACGTACGTAAGGTATTATGTCGTCACAGTAGAATGTGGTATAAAATATTATGCAATTGCTGAAGCCACCTACCATCAACACAAAACTTTGGTTAAAGATTCGAGCAAGTAAAAATCCAAAGATAAACAGTTGTATGCCAGTGTATGCCGACACATACAAACATAAAGACATAACAAATAAGATCATGAAGAAACACCGCAATTGTCTATAAGACCATGATGAAATGCCACATTTGGCCATATGGACATCGGGGTCATTTGATACTCCACAATTGATTTCTTATTCCCAATGAAAGCCGCGTTGAGAAGTCCTTACGTGGAACGCTTTGTCATTTCTGTTTGGATATTCTTTCGCTCTAGCCAACTTTGCGTCTGCTCGAAAACACTTCTTGTGTTACGAAAAGTTTGAGATATCGCGCGTGCTTGTCACAGGTTTTATGAACAGTTTGATTTATCGCGAGTGATTTCCGTTGTATGTGCAACCAGGCAAAAGCTAGGCAACGAACACAGGATTTTGACAAAGGACTGTGCAGATCATATCAAAAAAAGGGCAGAAAAGCTGAGGAAAGCTTTACGTTTTACTAAGATAATCATGCACACAAAAACTCTAAGTCTACGCAAACGCGTGACACAAAAACACGCATGATTAACGGCCGCTGTTTACCGATTTCACACGTTTAGCCAATTTATGTATAGTTCGCACGGTCATCAACGCACTGCTCACGCCCTGCTTGATAACTCCACACAACAGACATGTACTTGAACTGGCTGCGGAGCGTCTTAAAGATGCTCATCATATCAAGGTGATTAGTCTGCCTCAATTAGGCTTGGCAAAGCGTCAGTCCGGCAATCAGACCCTAAGCGCACTCTCCTTTCATTCGTCCGCCGAAACTAATTGAAAAATCGATGTTTCAGTTCTGTAGACAAAGCACTTGTTGGCGGTGCGTCATGAAGACTAACAATAGACTTGCACTACACTCTAATGATCCAAATCATCAAAAGAAAGATCAAAGTCGAGCTTTGCAAATGTCAACGCCGGACATATACTTCTGTGTGAAAGCAAGCTTTGTTTATTTATTGTTGCGTCAGTCTTCGGCACCTTTGCGACCTCAAAAGAAGCAACGGAAGGGTTCATTGTTGCTGCTTCTACTGTGACATCACAACCTTGAAAACAACAAAGGCTGTTGGCGGAAGATGGGTCCAGAGGTCATTGCGTTCGTCTACGCACGATGCGCGCTTATATAGATATATTTTCATCAGACAACCATGGAAAAGACAAGTAGTTTGCGGAGGCACATTGCCGATATAATCTCTGTGATTATGACAAAACAGTCGCAAATCCACGCGGGTTTGCTGGAAACAGACAGAGAAGCAACGATTGCGTCAACGTGCTAGGCCAGCAAGTCAACAAGTTCATTTAAAACGAACGTAGGAAAAGGCTAGAGATAAATTCCCTGTCACTCACAATAATATTCGCCGTAAAAAGACGTAAAACTGTTTCTAGTAAGGCTCAGGTACCGCCTTTGTTGCGTCAGCGTCATAATGCGGCCCTGTTTTTT
>JGI24021J15306_10006109_pt1 | contig 14421 bp, 7 predicted proteins | sample Ectturendosymbi1_FD_15306 | JGI IMG/M metagenome (IMG submission 15306) | reverse complement strand
CACTCCTTGTTATTTTGGTTGTAAATTCGAGCAATTATTTCTCTGCTTGTCAAAGTGTCAGGGGAGTATTTTTCTTTCCATACATTATCATCTTTCATGTGTTAACATGTTGGGGTTATTTTTAACCACAACAGGGGCATAGGGGCAAATCGCCCCCCCCGGAAAGCTAAATGTTAAAAGCGGGCACCAACTTAGCTTATGTTTCGGTTTTACTATTCTGTTGGTTTTCAGTAGGTTGTTGTTTTTGCTTTTCTGAGTGTTGGCTAGCGGGTCGCGTACAGTGGCCAGTGGGCCCCTTTCAGCTAAGTCGTCCCCCCTGACTCAAACCTCTAGTTACGCCACTGGATACACCCTTTTCATTGTTACACGTAAGATAGTAATCTCCTCAAATTGTTCATGGTTGGTTTGTTGTACTAAAGTGTCTGTCTATATTGCTTTTATTGTATTTCAGTAAGACAGGAGACAGTGCAAGTAATAACTTAATTTATACGGTAAACAATAAATCGACAGCTTACTGCTGATTCTGCTGTCTCGCTGACCTCGGAGATTCTGCCACATCATAAAAGAATCAACTAACGACGCTACATTTGGAAAAATATCAGATCAACTTCAAATGAAGAAATCATCACCAAAGGAAAAATTGGCGAACCAACTGATCTCAAAGGAAAGTTTGAAAACAAGTTAAATAGAATACAATCCAGGATAGCTGAACATTGAAACAAGTTGAGTCGGCTTGAAAAAGAAACGAGATGGTTCAGAAACCAAACATAGTTGGCTTTCAAATTGTTAGACAAGAGCAGTACATAAGAAGAAAAAAACATTCTTGTTTATAGTGTAGACCAAAAGAAAACAAAGACGCCATTGATGACAGGGAAAAAATCCTGTTGTCAGTAGCAGGTGAGCTTGAAATTGATATCCAGTCAAATGATGTACAATACATCTGCATGGAAAAAGGAGAAACAAGAAAAGTGCATGCCAAATCATTGCTGGTTTGTTTCATACAAAAAAATAAACTACTGTAGTATCTTACAAACAAACGAAACTTCCAAAATATTGAAAATTGTCTTTGTTTGTGAGGATCTTACTCCTTTAAAATACAAACTACTGGAGTACATGCAAAATCCTGATGTGATAGGCCTACATTTATATCTTGCTACACCAGTAATGCCAGTGTAAAAGTTACGGTCAAGACAACAGAGTAATGGGAAACCATCGCTTCACCTGATGACCTCTTCAAACACGGTATTGCTACTGATCTCAAACAGATGGGTTGTGAAAAACTACCCAGCATCCAGCCTAATTCTACCAAAAGGGTATTTACTTGGGAGTGAACTCTGAAAACTAGCATTTATTACAACCGGCTATTGGCACTTGGACATCAAATTACCAGAATAAACTGCCTACGTGAGTGTAATGCTTTCACTTTAGATGTTTCTACTGTTACTATCATAAAGATTCTCAGCGCTGCAATGTGAAAATTTTCTTTTCAGCCTTAGGCTAGTCAAAACGAAGGACTGTAGTGCTTGCAATGCACATATGTTTCCTGTGGTGCTTGCAATGCACACAATGCTTACAGCAAATGGCGACAACCACTCCGATAGCGATTTATCACTACCTCCTTCAAAGTTAGCTACATTTACTATGTGAGTCATTCAAGTCACTACTCTCCACATGGAAGATAAGCAAGGAATAGATTAATGAATAAGTTGATGCCGAATTTTCTCTCTTTTCTACACTGCATACAGATCCTTGTCTGAAAGTAAAGACAAGCTTAAAGAAATTGTATCCCCATTCTCAAAACCATCAGATGTTATAGCTCTGTCAAATACAACATTTGAGGAAATTTAATTTAATTCACCATCCCCAGGCAGGCTATAATTTCATTAGCGAAATTTCTCAAACGCAAGCAGCATGGGCGTCCCCAGAAATTTTTCCAGGGGGGGGCAACGTCGACATTTTGCTTATCTTTTTGTGGCTGTTGACGATGCAACGCAAATTGACGAATACAAAAAGAAAATGTCCAGTGTTACGGCAACAGTTGCATACAGTGTTTTCCTTGTAAGAAAACTTTACACCGAGCAAATGTTTTAGTGAGCATGGATATTTTAAGACTGAGTTAGCAGAGTTCTAAATGAATTACAAACTTTGTGAATTTTTAGTGTAAAATCTTACGAAAATACGAATAAACAACACATTTAATTCAAATAGCTTCTTGTTTTCGTGCTTTTCTAATGTTTTGGAATGTTGCAAGTGAGCGAGATTAGATGTCACTACGCAAATGGTCTGGTGGTATTGCGCATTTGCCCACCTTTAGAAGAGCACTGGTTGCAGAAAATGCGCTTTGTTGGCAGCAGTGCTTCTTTACACATAGTATAAACCAGGGGTAGGAAAACTTGTTCAATGGAGGAGTCATTTGCAGAAAATCAAAAACACCAGCGAGCCGCAAAACCAGTTTGTAGTGTCAATACAAACGCAGTAAAGAATGCAAGTTTTACATTAAATGATGTACAGCAATTGTCGGTATGAAGTTTTTGTGTGGTTTTCTAGTCCCCGAAAACCTGGGCAGTATGTTGTTGAAGCTGTGCGAATTAATTCTCCCACGTGTTCGTTTTTCAGGGTTGCGCGGTGGTTTGATTTTACGAACTTCATTACAGAGAAAAAAATTCACAGCAATATGTTGTGCGATACACAGAAATGAGTTATACACTGGTATTTTAAATCCTGGGTATTCACTTTCTGGAACCTGTCGCTAGAAATTAAGTGTAGAGTGGCATTGACTACAATCTTTTTTGACCCAGATTTTCTTGCATTGCGGTCAGTTTTTTTTTTACAGCAGACAAGTTTGTAACAAACGGTTAGCCAACTGAACAGCCATCACTGATACATTAACAATGAATGGATTTACAAGGAATGCAGAGCATGATTTTAACTCTTGGAAATGGTCACATCTGGCCAGTGGCGTAGCCAGCTCAGAAATTTGGGGGGAGCAAAAGTTTGATTTTAGGCGAATAACACTATTTTGTTTGGAAAAACGCCTCTCAAAGCACAAAATCACTATATTTTCTAAACATTTGGGGGGCCCATGGCCCTTTTGGCCCCCCTGGCTACGGCTATGCATCTGGCTTGGAACTCCTCCAGTAGTCTTACAATATATTTTGGTATTCTTCCACTTTGTGGTCTGCAAATGCCTCTTCGCGAAACACGCTGGTTCTCATTCTGACATTGGGAAAATGACAGAATGCTTTTGAAAATATGTGTCTTTGAAAATGTAATCTTTTTCTGGAAAAAAAATTAGCCTAATTCAGCTAACTTGCGATTTAGGTTCACTGTCTTTGTTATTAAATCGCGTAGACTCTCTGGTGACCAGTGTTCCCTCTAAGGTGCGCAAATGCGCAGAACTACCAGAGCATTTGCGCAGTGAAATCTCATTCTTGTGCATTTGCAACATTCCAAATTTGATATCGTACACACATCGCATAGCCCTGTCGAAACGTTTCACTGATTGTGTGTCTACATCAGGGGTCTCAAAAACAAATTGCTCCGAGGGCCAAATAAAAACCTATAAAGCAACTGGAGGGCCGTATTATGACGCTAACACAGCAATGGCGGTACCTGGCCCTTGCAAAAAACAGCTTTTACATTTTATTTCTTGCGAAATGTCTCGTGAGTTATAGGCAAATCATTTCTAGCCGCCTCTATGCTCCTTCAAAAAAAACTTGTTCACTCGCTGGCGGAGCACTTTTAAACATCGGTGAATAAACTAAAAAACTTAGATGTTGATTATATGAAAATTCCCAAATCGCATCGCGGGCCGCCAGGGGCGGATCCAGGCGGGGGCGATCTAAAGCCTAAAAAAGTAACTTTATTCACCATAATTTTTTACCATTCGGAAAACAGCATTCGCGATATAAGGCCATTTTGTTGTCCATCGTTTGACCACAGCAGCGTTATGAAGTATAATTCATCCCTCTTACAGTAGCAAAGTCGTTATGAGACTTGACTTCCAAATATTACTGAAATCGCCCCCCCTAGCGTTACTGGCTGTATCCGCTCCTGCGCCGCACAAAATGCCCTCGGGGCCCACATGCGGCCCTCCGGCCGTGTGTTTGAGACCCCTGGTCCACATGGTTGTGAAATTGCCTGCGCACTGAAACAAACATTTGCTGTGTAAAATTTTCTTACAGGAAACACTGCTGGTGACTACTTCACAAACTTGTGTAAACACATTGATAAATGAAACAAGCGTTAAATTTGAGACAACAACTCTCTATCAATTTGAGATATTGCTATTCATCTAGAAGAACCACACAAAATATGTCGGCGACCCGCAATTCGCCCAGCATTGGTTTGAACCTACGGGCTTTACCGCTATCAGCAGTCACTGTCTCGCTGCATTACCTGCCAAGATGTCTGCATTCAATAGTTAGATGCGGCAAAACGCCTACCACCGTAACTTGAAGTGCATCTACGAAGATTTGTTGCCATGTTATTGTTACGCAACAAAGGCCATTGCAAAACAATTTGCTCCCTAGCTTTGCAACCTACCTCTGCAGGCAAGGAGCTGACATGAGTGAACTGCAAGCTCATAACTGCATGTTATCAAAACTAGTGAACCTGACTCTTTTCCAGTGTGAGTGTCATATCGGCAAAAGAACTGTCATTCCATTGCAAGGATTAACCCAAATAATCAGAATTAAATTCCTGATTTCACGTTTTCCAGAAATTTTTGCTTCTTAGTCCCAATTTCCTGGGGGGGAAATGCCCGTTTTGCGCCCCCTGCGGGCGCCCATGGCAAGCAAGTGGTGTAGGAGCAAATTTAAAAGTAGATTTGAATTATCTTCAAAGATATGACCTCCAGTTCAAAATATGTGGATGTGAAAACATATGGTTGAGTTTTTGGAGGCAGGCCCGTAACCAGCTTGGGACACCAGGAGGNGCGAAGTTTTCTGAGAGAGGCCCAAATTTTTTGAACTGAGTCCAGTAGTTTCAAACGATGTCCAACACATTTGTCCAAAGGGGGCGAAAATTTTTCTGGGAGAGCTTCGCCCCCCTGCGACCCCTCTGGTTACGGGCCTGATTGGAGGCAAAACGAATTAGAAAACAATAGTCCTAGAAGTGTACAGTCGCCCTACAGCAAGTGTAAGTTATCGTAGTCATTGCCTGAAGCATTTGTAAAAACTGCAAATAGCAAATAAGAATTCTACGTACCGCCGTACCGGACATCAGTGTAATTATGCAACAAATGATAACAGAGTGCAGCAATATACAGATACTCTATGCAACCTTGGCTGCTATCCTGTTTTAAATAAGCGAACCACAGTGGTACTGGTAGACAAACCAGACTGAGGTATTTATTGGTAGTTTATTGCGGACTCATGATCCATATCACAGACACAATCATAGACACAAGAGCACAAAAAATGGTTAGTCATGCAGTAGCGCATTGCAGAATCGGTGTTTTTACATGACCAATACTGCGAGGAGCAAAACACTTTAACAGCACTTCCTATTTTTTATGCTTGGTGTGTACACATTGCCCACACATTTTTTTACTACACAAAATGCTGCAATGCTGATGAGACGCGAACACCGAAACAATTCCCCAACAAATACTGCAGTTGAGCTCCATCATACAGGAACATTGAATAATTGAGGAAAAATGAAGATTTGTAAAAAGCATCTGACATTTGAAGCGATTGAATAAAAAAGTTGATGAAGATGCGCATCGTATAAAAAATAGATACAAATTGTTTGTCAGCAGGGCATCAAAGGTTCTGACACAATGGCTAACCTGGCTTGGTTGAACACACATTTCTGGGTATGTAATGCATAATTCGGTAAGCATTGTTATAAGTAGCACGTAAGCGCTTCGTAGTCTGTGTTTATTGGCACCACACTTGGCAAGCATACATTGGCATGCAATATGCACGAAACAGAGTGTTTTTTACTGCAGGGGAGCACTAATCAAAAGTGCCTCTGAGTTTGTTTGCTGCACACTAGTTTATACTTTTTTGAACAAAAAAAACAACAACAACAACTTTTTTGTTGCAATCAAAAGTGATTTCGCGTTCAACAGCATAGTAGTCTCCACAAATATTCAGAAGACATTACAGTCCGCTTATACTGGGGCTGAATACATATGTGACATATATCATCAGCAAAAGCTAGATGATTCACAACCATATTTCCCACAGTGCATCCCACCCTGGCTGATCCCAGCTGGATTGAGAGTTCATCCAAGTAAACAGCAAATAAGTATTGGCTCAGAACTACTCTTGCCTTACCCCATTGGTTACAGTAAAGGGGTTTTATCATATCTATACAAATATATAATTTATCCAATGAAACAAAGCCTTCCATTATGTTGCAGAATAGTAGTGATCATAATGATAAGTTAACCCGAATAAAAATAGAAGTTAGTCAAAGTATCTTTAGAGCTACGCCTAGTCTGCTATTGATGTCATGGCTTTTGTCCGCGATCTGCACGTACGTAACTTAAGCATAAGCCCATTTGTTTCGCATTTATAAAGGTCAAATCTACAGCCGATTTGTAATGGTACAAAAATTTGGAAGCGGCCTTACTCATGTCAAAGAATTTTTATCTAAGTGCAATTGCGGTGCAATCGGAGGCGTAACGAGGGGGGGCAAGGGGTACAATTTCCCAGGCGCCGTATCACTATGGAGTGCCGAACCACTGCGGGGGCGCTGAAGAATTCTAACAATGTCACAAGCACTTTCTTCAATACAGTAAATTTGTTTCCGAAAGATCTTAGGTTCGAAAGTGGGGGTGCCAAACTTTTTCTTGCCCCGGGCGCCTTATAACCTCGTTACACCCCTGGGTAATATGAAGACCAATTTGCGAAAAACAGCAGAAATTCAAAATATATTTAGACGTTAATTATTTGACATTTTTATCAAAAGCAAATCTTCTAGATTTCGGCAAAAGTTAAAAGGTGAAGGACGTATTTGCTCATCTAGAAAATTAATTGTACATGCATTAAATCATAGTTTTTTCACTTCGGAACAGGATAATTTCACCTCTACAGCCCCAACGAAACACCGGTTAAGCAGAAATTAAAAAATCCAATTCAAATCATTTTCAAAGTAGCGGTTGCCCACCTCTGATTATATACAATTAGTAAAATACCAACCGTCAAATCTTGCTTTAAATTTAGTGAAAGCCAACGGTTGTCAGTCTCAAGCTAAAAAATATCCGTGTTAAATGTGCTAATCAACTAACGCCAACTCTGTAATGCACTATGACTAATAATTTTTGTGCACTTGTATTACCGTATTTTTAATGGGACAGATCAAACTCCCTCAAAATACCGTCGGCCTACATAGTATCAGGCCCGTAACCAGGGGGCGAAGCACCCCCTTAAAATTCTTTCGCCTCCCCCTGGAAAAATGTGTTGGACGTAGTTTAAAAATATTGGACATAGTTAGAAAAATTTGGGCCCCTCTCGGAAAACTCTTCGCCCCTCCTCGGTTCCCAAGCAAGTTACGGGCCTGCATAGTATACGAGAGAGTTTAATCTGTTACGCTTGCCTAATCCGCAGTCACTAACAGAATAAAATAAGTGTGCCCATGTTTGACTCAGTGTGTGCCAGTGTAGTCAGGAGCCTCGCGGAGTAATACGATCTGTTGTATGCAGTGGTGCCACTCCTAGTGTTTTTCCACTACATCTAGTATTTTTTCATTTAATCTAGTGTTGGAGTGTTTTTTAAGGCAATCCAGTGTTTTTTTATGAGTGGGCTGAATGCAATTAATTATACAATTTTTTGTAATTATAACTGTAATTGAGACTTTGGATCAGTGCAATTGTAATTTGCTAATATTCTATCTAATTTAATCTTAAATTACACAAAAAAAAATAATATGTTTTGAGTTAACCCGCTATGAAGCCACTTGGTCATCTGTTAAAAGTTTCAGTCACCTGTACACAGTGGTGGGTTTGGGGTTGGGGGCCTGAGGCAAGACTGAAAGGGGGATCTTTGATGACGTCATCATACTCAGCCACCCGTGATAATTACTTTTGATTTGTCTAAGATACGGCCACCCAAGGATATGTTCCTGAGATTACGGCATAACTGAAGTAGCAGAAGGAGAAAATGCAAAAGCGTGTTCATGATACACAACTTTGAAAATACTGAAAGTTGGGAAGACACTGCTGGCAACACATAAAAGTTAGGCAATAGCAAGTTGGCATCGCCCAACTTAATTTTCGCGCCCCATTTCTCTGCATTCACCATCAATCGACTAAAAAGTTTACCCCTTTGAAAGTTTCACACCTTCCCCCATTGAAAAAATGCTTGGTAGTTGGTATCCTGAATTTGTTCACATTCATGTCCTTGTGGAATCCATGAAACTATAAAATGCAACAAAGAAGATTTAAAACGGTAAATTTTTTTTTTAATTTCATCCTTTTAACTGCGAAAACATAGCATACACAAGCATCCAATTAGAGACTTGTTTTGGAAAGCTTTAAGGCTGGATGAGTCAAGGCTGCAGAGGTGTACGGAGTCTGAAATTTTTGACTCCGACTCCACTCCTGCTTCGGCTGAGCATACTCCGACTCCGCTACAACTCCGAAACATTTTTAAATTTTGGACTCCGACTCCTGCTTACACTCCAAAGTGAATTATCTAAAGGCAGTGGCTATAGATGCATCAGTGGATCTTGAAATTTGAAAACTTATTCATGCGCCACTTGTGACGTAACAGTAACGCACAACGAGAGTGCAGTAGGTTTGGTAGAAACAAAGTAAACGTAAAAGATAAACCCTAAACTTAACTTTAACCTTAACCCTAACCGTAGCCCTAACCCTAATCTAATGCAAAGTTAACCCTAACCTAACCCAAGCTAAGGCTAACCTAACCCTGCCAACCTATCTTTAAACCTAAGCTAACGCTAACCCTAACCTAACACTAACCCGTAAAGGTAACACGTAAGCCTGAAAAAAGTAAACAAAAAAAAGTAAAGTCGGAAAGGTGAGAGTCAAACCGAAAACTAGTAGGGGAGATGTTGGATCTTTGACCAGGGTTGGCTCAATGACCATAAGCTATTTCTCGCCACCTAGTGAACGTGTGTTCTTGTGGATTTGGTAGTGAAATTGAGATTGCTTTCTTGTCACCTGTATGTGTTTGACAGGATTTATAGCTGTGAAATCAATTTTTATGGCATAATGTTAATTTTGAAGGAAGAAAGTAAAATTTTGGTGCCTTCGTTTTTTTGTTTTTTCAAATGACAGGCATCAGCTTGTTTCGAAAGATTTTTTTGCAAATGTGATATGCTCAAGAAAAGAGTTTTGAAACTGCAAGAGGTTGAAAACTGATACTGCACACTTTTTTGTTATGACACGTGATGCAAAAATGGCGTCGGAAGGGACCTTTGAACCATATGATAACGGGATCAATGAACCGGCGGTTCAAAGGTCCCTTAGCATATTGTTAATGTTTCAGCATAGACATGCCTACTTTCAAAATCAGTAAATGCAAAAAAATGATTTTTTTTATCAAGAAAGCCTCAATGAGGAGATGAGCGATGTAATGGAGCATCAAATCAGTCTGTGATAATTTTCCAAATATAATAGTATTGCATGAGTATCTTACGTCGATATAGGTCCAAAAACTCAAAACATACGGTCGTGGTTCTGTGAGAAAACATTTGATGGCTACTAGGCAGGTGCATTGCTAAAGACTTGCTGATATTCGCCATCCTTTTCCCAAGTTATACAGAGCATCTTAGCGCAGTGTATACGGAGCAACCGTTTTAAGCACAGTAATACGGAACATCTAAGCCAGCTATGTCCAACCCAAATGATTTTCTGAGCCAAAAATTATGTCACAATCTTTAACTTGGGCCGCGCATTGAATGACAAAAATGAGGGCCACGCATTGAATGGCTTACTTTGACCTTAGCAAACTAAATTTAGCTTAAGCTAACGTACCGAAAGCGGTCGAATGCTTACTGCAATGGTAAGTGGTAAAACTGGCACGAAAGACCACCTGCATCAAAAATGTCAACATCAAGATCTTCAAATTAAGGACAGGTTGTCAATATATACGATCCTTTAACTACAACAAAAATCTAAACAGGGCCGCACAAAAACTTCGACTGGGCCACATGCGGGCCGCGGGTTGGACATGGCTGATCTAAGCGGAAGTTTTCACGCACAGTCGAAGAAAAGCCAAAGATGCGCATAAAATCGTGAGGTGTCAGCTATCCGTATCTAGCGATGCGAGCGATGTTATAAACTCAGTATATTAAGACAGTGACACAACAAATGATTACTCCTTAACAGAGCCGGAAATTGGCTGTGTATTGAGAGTATCTTCGGACCAAATTATTGATGCGGGTTGTTACTGCATTGTAAATGTTTATTCCTATTATGGAAAGTTCAAAATGTTTGTAGAATTGGTTCTAAGGGAACCTGATAATGATGACTTTGAAGTTAATTATTTCTGAAAAGATTTAACAAACTTGGAAAAGGCTTTGTACTTCCAGACAGGGAAGTTTGTCTCTGACAGAAGAACGGAAATTGTTAATATGCTATCAGAGCCATCATCTGTTATAGCCCACAAAGCGCCTTTCTGATATTTCGATTTATCTCAGTATAAAATTTAAAGGTGCTTGAAACTGAGAAACAGTTGCAACTTGTGACAACCAACCCAAGGTGACAGTCCAGTTCGTATCTTTGTAGTTACATCGTAGCCCGCGTCATTTCGTTACTTACATTCTTTCGTGGCAAATCATTACATTGTACAAATTGCGTTGCAACGACAAATCTTGCAGTAGGCTATGTTGAAATATCTGTTTATGGAAGAATTCGCTGTATTGCACTTGAATATGACAGGATTCTTAGAGGCGGTTCAAGGTCCCACATCGGTTGTTCGTTGATTCCACACATGTGGGACCAACCAGCCAATGAAAATTTTTTTTCACATGAAATTTTCAACCACTTCATGAAAATAAATCCAACTGTTTGTTTGTATCTGGATAGAGGGACAAATGATTGTTATTCGTGCTAAATCTTAGCAACTTGCTAGCTAAACTTTACGACTTACGATCTGAAACGTAAGAAATGGCTCATTGGTCCCACATCTTCCCTACATTGGCATAGCAGCCGTAACGTCTAACCACTACACCACGAGACCCACGCCGTATGAATGACAATCCGACCGTTTTATTTGAATTGTGTCAGGCAAGGTGTATCCGTAGTCACTTCCTTATCTAAACTTTTGGCAGTGTCTAAACGACCGTATCCGGTTTACGCATTACAAAGACCAAAAAAACGTATCAAACGAATCTGCTGATCACTGCAATACATACATGCCAGTTGCTTCTCAGATAAAGAATTATAGTGGCTATAAATTTTTTTACCCTGCAGCCTACCCTAAACCCTAACCATTTACCTTAACCGCGAACCCTAACCAGCAATACTACACGCTGATAAACCCTAACCTTTGACACTAGCACAGAAGCATAACCCTAAACGCTAACCCTAAATCCTAACCTTAAACACTAACACAAAAACCCTAATCCTAATTGCTACTGTAAACCTAACCCTAGTCCAAAAACGCTTGTCTGCTTTTTGAAATCTACATCACAAGGGGTCCAAAATTTTTTACTTATAATCTTGTGCAAGTACGTAAAGAGAAAAACCAAATACAACAAAGGAGTCACTCGAATTGATGATTGTCTACTCTAGTCACCTGCCACTTGACCATGTTGACAGTAGTGAGATTTCTCCAACTTATTTTTATATCTGGTAGAAAACTGGATACGGGATACGGTACTTTTGCAACATCACTTTGGGCCCTGTCATGCTTTTAAACAGAAAGTTTGACATACCTTGCAAGCTTGACATATGGCGTAACCTAACTACTTTTCCGAGTCGATTGCCTTTAAAAGCAAGCTGAAGTTTTGCCACACAGTCCCGACGGGGGGCTTTGGTGAGCTTATCCCCTCCGAAACAAAGCTCCAAATCCCCCCCAATTGAAATATCAAGCACTATAAAACAGTGGTGTTTGCTCAAATTTCAGAATGTCAAGCTCCACGGCACAAATGTAAAGCACCTCAATTGAAGACTTTCTGGTCACGGTTCTGTTGCCACACCAAGCTTTTCATTAGCCATTTCTTTGGTAATAATGGTTAGATTTTAACACTATGCATGAGTTCACAATCATAACTCATTTATTAATCCTAATTCATTTATAAATCCTATTGTTGCAGTTTAACCAAACCTACCTGTAACTACATAGCCATGCTAGTCTACAAACCAATACACTGGCTTAAAATATGTCATTCATATTGAAATGACTGATTAAAACTTCAGACTAACAAGTCAATGTCACAAAACATTAAACAACAATTTTGCATATCATGTTTAAGAAAGGAAAAAGCTGCCTGGCTTCGTATCAACCAACAACCAGTCAATGCAGACACGCGTAGAATAGACGTAAAGACTACAATGCCTGGTGTAGACTACAGACCACATTAAAAGATAGAGAGCTCTAGCTGGTCTAGACTAGATCACAGTAGGCCTACACTAACTAGCCTTAGTGCAGGTACGCAGCAAACAACGTCCTAAATATGTACTGAAAGAGCCCTACCTTGTCACACCAGGAACAGATTCATGCTAACAAATTTGGCGTGTCCAATATGCAGATTAAGAGGGGGAATGAGATTAAGCTACACTCTCAGGTACAGAGATTACACAATAGACAGACTCGGAGTCATGGCACAGAAGGCTGAAAAGACGCTTCTGAAAATAACAAATGAATGATTGTGCAAGGAGCAAATTTTCCAAAAGTCTGAATCCTCGAAATATTGATATAAGCTTTTCGGATATCCGGATCCGTATCCGGTTCACATTTGAAAGCAGTTTTGGATATCCGTATCCGGTTGCAAACTGACTATCCAGCGGGGTATCCAACCGGCAAACCGGATAGTGATCATCTCTGCTGGGCGGCCTTCCGGTGTCAAGCGAAATTTCTGACTTGCGAAATTTCTGACTTCACATCATGTACGCATGCACAGAGTAATATTCTACATACCAAATACGCTGATAAATCTGATTATTAGGGCTTAGGAATTCATGTTTAGGTAAGTATGTCGGTTAGGGCTGGGGTTAGGGTGAGAAAAAGAAAAATAATTGAGATCACGGACTAAGTCCGAAAATTTACAATTGTAAACATTATTCACGTGTTATAGCTTGTTGTGGGTACCTGACATCTGAGCAAAATGTTTGAATTTACACAACATACATAAAAAGCTAATTGCCAGACTTTAATTTTTAATTCTAAGAAGCAAAATAATTGAAAAACAATAACAGGTCAGAAATTTTGCTTGACACCGGAAAACCCGGTACGCAGAATATTGCTGTTATTTCACCTGCAGGTGGCGTGCTGCAGTCATTGCTGACTGTTCTGATGCACTTGCATGCGAACTGATAATTAATCCAGAACTGGGGATAGGTAACGCAGACATCTAGCTAACAAAATGCTTTCAGGGCTGCAAGTTGAAAACATTTTCTATATTTATAGGTAAAGTCTGTTTTTGCTTCATGAGGCAAATGCTATACTGTATATATGAGGTGCCTGTGCGTGTTGGGGCTATAAATTTGCCTTGGCTTTAGTTGAAGACGATTGCCTGATGTGGCCACATGACAAAAAACTAAAAGGATATCATGAAAAGAGGCAACGGGTTAGGGTTTGGGAATATGGTATAAGGAGTTAGAAGTTCAGGTCAGGTTTTAGGGATTGTGTTTGTGATTAAGGTTTAGCCTACATTTTATGCAACACAGACAAGAAGGTGCTAACAATCTGCCAGCACGAAAGACATGACAAAACTCGTCCATTGGACTCGGGCGTCACAGTCAACTAATTACTAAGCTTCAATCAATCAATTTCGGCAAAACAGCTCCAGCAGTGCTATTGCTAATGAGGCAAAATAAACACCATGCGGCAAAGTAGACACTGCCAAATTTACTGGCAAACCTTATACCCAGAGAAATAATATGTTATGAGGAACACAGTGCTTCAGGTGTGGGGGTACAAATGGCAATTGCTGCTGGGGGATAAAACTTTGATTTTGCGGTGCAGTACGGACGCGGACAAGGAAAAGTGCAACAAACGCGGTCGCAGTGCAGACAGAAGCTGCTGATGCAGTGCAGACAGCGGACATAAATGTTCTGTCCGTGCCATCTTTAGGCTCTACCTAACTTTTTATGTGAGCTAAATTTAATTGGCCAACAGATTTTTGACGTATCACCATGAACACGAAATTGTCCAAATCTTAACACACGTGAAACTCACCAACCTAACCTGACTTACATCCAAGTTGTATTAAAATTTTAAGACTTCCTGTTATAGTGGATTTAACTTTTGGCATTACGACTTGTTGTTTCCTACTCACTAT
>JGI24021J15306_10006107_pt1 | contig 14424 bp, 6 predicted proteins | sample Ectturendosymbi1_FD_15306 | JGI IMG/M metagenome (IMG submission 15306) | reverse complement strand
CCACAAGACTCCGCATTTTCATCCCTGACACCGGCACCACCCTCCGGAATGACCCTCCCAAGAAGAGCCTGGGTCTGGCTTAACCACCTCGTCGGACGCTTCCGTTCCTGCTTGTACAAATGGGGTATGTCCTCCTCTGCGGCCTGTGAGTGTGGCGCAGAAGAACAAACCGTCGACCATGTTGTTCTCCAATGTCCAATCCATCGATCTCCTCATGGACTGCATGGCCTGACGGTTCTGGACGATGAGACAATCGAATGGCTGGTCAACATCTGTCCTGAGATCTACTGCGGCCAAGCAGTGGTTTCAACAACTAGCTCAAGAGAAGAAGAAGAAGAAGAAGAAGAAGAAAAAGGCTTAGTTTCATGATTTGCCATCGATTACTTTGAAAACTGTTGCCTTCTCAGTCAAAATTTGTCACCACTCTTGTCAACATTTGCCTTCTTGGAGCTTTTGTTGTTGAAAATCTTCATCAGTTCTGAAGATGTCATTGATAGGCCTCCTGTTATCAACATCTGAGCACCACGATCCCGTTCTCTGTCATTTAATCTGGGTTTGAAACGCATGACGTTTCGTGGAATCAGGAAAACATTGTGAATTATTCATGATGTACTGCATTCCATCCCTGGGGAGGTCCTTCACATATTAACACAGCTTCCTAGGTTTCCCGATTGATGACAAGAGTAGATGACGTATTGTCAGTTCCAAGCCATTAGGATTCCGCCATCTTCGTTCACAGGTGGTGCTTCCCCGGTGGCATGTTCATCATTAAGTAAAAGATACACTCATCAAACCAGTGAGTAATATCACATGGCTCCGAGAAAATCACCACCTGTAATGACGATGATGTTGCAATACATAACGCTTTAAGATGATCATAAGCTAGTCGCTCTTTCCTAAAAAACACTAACTTTGCGCAAACTTCATAATAAAATTGCATTGAAGAATTGTCAGTTTTTATTATCAAATCACGTGGTTCAATTTGGGGGGTAATATGCAAATTGACAAACGCATTTTCAAACTAAAATATTGACAATATAAGTATGTAAAGCTTTACATTTTAAATCATCTTGAAAAACATCTTTTCTATGTGCGCCCTAGGTTTGACGTGAACATCTTTAGTGCCATGTTTTAATGGAATTTACTAAAGAGCTTATGTTGAAAATAAATTTCCATAAACCTTAAAGTTTTAACGACACAAAAAGTGAAGTCATTATCTTTCGAGCAAAAGTGACGTTTTCTCATAAATTAAGTAAAGTTTCACTGAAAGTAAAAACAAAGTCAAAGATGTCAACTTGAAAGTCAAATGAGACAAAACACGGTACGGTACTTTTGTTCAGTAAAATGAAGTGAATTATTGAATTTTTGTTGAACCACTGCAGGGCGGAGGAGATTTACAAAAGTATATTTCAACTTTAGAGCTAAGAACTCTTTGAGACATTTTCTGATTTTATTCAGAACCTATTATCATCGCCATTCTCCCCATATATTTTTCTCAATAGCTTTGACACTGTGGAAAATTTGAAACTTTCGGTGAATTTCACTAAAAAATTGCTTAACTCGAAAATGTTAAAACAAATCGCTTTAACACGTGTTTAAGCGATAGGTGTATTCACAATGAAAGGAAAAATCGATCATTTATTTTTCTTCCTGGTGGAACAATGGTTCGACAGCTACAGTGACCTTCAAGTCTATTTACAGACCTCCCTTTCCTTAACCTCTCAGAAAACACGACCTTTCGCGAAACGCCATCATGTGGATTAACATTAATAAGGTTCAATCAATGAGCCGCACGCAGGACCATATTAATGTATTGACGTACGATATTGGAGATCAATACAGAGAATAAAGAAAATCATACGGTTTCATCACAACCCTATTTCTATAATTCTATAATACCTTGAAATGGAAAATACTTGAAATCAAATCGCGGTGATGGAAAATTCGAGATCAAACATTTTTTATGTCAGTGAAAACTTTCACTCAAATGTTGATTCCAATGTTTCAAAAAAGTAGAAATTTTTTCTTGAAATTCCAACATGATTTTATTCTGTTGTTACCTCCAGCACGGCGTTCGCAAATCTTCCAAGGTCTATTTTTTTCAAAATTTTCAAAACACTAATAATTACAAATTAAGATTTAAAAAAAATCGATTCGGTTTTTGACCCAACTGACTGAATTGGAATGCGACACAGCAGAAGAGAATCAGATTGTAAAAAGTACGTTTGGTGTTAACTTTTATATCTGACATATTGTCAAAACGCAGTATATATCTCTTGGGTTTGAAAGCCAAATCGTTAGAAAATTAAACTAAAGATGAACGTAGAAAATTGACTGCAATTAATTTTCCACGTTGTTTGTTAGTAGCCATGTGCATACTTTAATGGCTTCGTTGCATTTTACATTGCCATCCAATCAGATTATTGTGTGAAAAAACGCCACAAATAGTAAATCAATGTTCTCTTTATCTGAACTGTTGTTTTTCAAATTTTCACTCTGATCGTTTTGCTGGAATGGAATGGATATCAACACATTTATGGCACCCAACATCTTCCCTTGAACATCATCCGCCCTTGTTTATGCGTCGATTTAAAACCATCCAGTAGTGTTCGTTTGCTTCACCAACTGAATCAACAACTGAACTACCGCAGCTAACTTCAAAATCAAGTAACAACTAAATTTTTCGATTACTTCCAACTAAGCTTCTGCTACTCTACAGTAATTGCAAATCCACCATTTGAGTTGGTCAAAATGTCTAGATTTCGCCGTAGAGCAGTCCTGAGTACGATCGATGTGAAAACAGAGATTCAGAAAAAACACGAAAAAACATGCAGAAAAATATAGAAATGGCATGAAGCTTTTGGATAGCAATGACAGTAATTTAGGTTGAATTAATCACCATGGAGTGTTACAAAAAATAAACGGAAAACTCTTTCATTTGTCAAACGTAGAAATTATCCGTTAAAAAACGCTGTTTTGTAATTGGCAAAAACACTTCAAAATGTTCGGAGCTACCGTTTCTTTCGTGTAAAAATATCTAAATAATGACGGAAACTGTCGGGTAATGTTGTTTGCATGACATGCAGTGCTTCAGATCAGTGTAAAATGCAAGTCTTTGTCTTATGAGCAAGTCTTGTTTTTGAAACCCTGGTCATCATTACGGCACTGGATGAAAGATAACAATAACGAGATGTAAGATATGGTAAAATATTTCATTTTTCTACCGCCATCCGTGTCTACTGTNTATGATACCAGTTAAACTTCGGTAGTCTGGCGTAACCAACACTAAAACGTAATAGATACATGGTTGTGATGGACTTGCGTTTGCGGTAAAGTAAAATAAATGTATGGTGCTTCAACAGCGAAGACCTTTTTCATATATTTTTCTTAGAAGATAATACATCCACCGGTGGTTTCTGCGACGTTCTGGTATTACAAACAATAACTGATGAGACGAGTATAAACTTACAGCGTGCAGACAGTGAAAGGGAGTTGTTTGACTGAATAAATACCTTTTTCATGCAAAAGGAAGCCTCTGAAAAACAAGTTCTCTTTGTTCTATAACTGCGCCACAATTGGTTGTTTGTGAAACAAGGGAATCGTTCAAAGCAAAGGTTGAAACTGTAAAACCTTTTGCGATAGATGCAACACACACTGCAGTAGTAGATAGAGAAGCAACTGGATGGATCAGCTAAATTTTTGCAGCAGCTCAAAGTCTGCACGATGCTGCAGAAATCTCTAAAACTCAATTTTGCAATTTCACATCCCTTGCATGAAGTTGCTGTTATTCAGAGTAAAACATTCCGCACCCAAAGTGTGTTGCGCAGTGTGTTACTCTAAGGTGTGTGTAGTGTGGTGTTTTTGATATGTTACGTTTCGCACACCAACCCATCACTTGTCACGAGCAGCATCAGCATCACTTAATGTCACAGAGCAGTGAAGAAATCTCCACTCAGAAAGATCAGCGGGTGCAACGAAAGAGCAATCGGAAGCCGGCATCATCAAGCAAACACGACGACGTGCGCTGTCACTGACCTGCGCCAGCACGCGACCACGAGCACACACTGACCTGTACCAGCACACGACCGCTGCTATCAATCCCACGATCCCGATGACGCACGAGGCGACAATCGCCGCTGAAACAAGAACAATGGCGGGGGTTGCGTGAATTTCGTGAATTACTTGAAATGTAACACTGTCCGGATGGCAAGGCGGTTTCCGCCGAATCCGCCGCAAACCGCAATCTGTTCACGCGCGTTAAAATGTCGAGGAAAATTCAAATGCATGAAAGAAAGAGTATTCGGGGAAAGGTCTGAACATATTTTTGGCATGGCATTTGGACAAACATGTTTTCAGAAGCATTCCTCTCTTGTTCTCTTAAATTGACGCACGAGGCATTTTGAAAGACATTACTGAATAAAAATGGAGATCCTCACAATCGCCAAAATTCAATAAAGGCCAAATATTATGGCAAGCCAGGGCCCAGGACCATTAAAATGTTACATGTGTGGAACAAACAACCGCGATCGCAATTCATCGCTGCTCATCAAAGGTCAGCAAAGTATTTGTCTTATAATTTACTTCAGGTTTTCCTGATAGAGTTCCATGGACAATTGAAGGTGTTATAAGAGATCAAAAAGCGTTACCATATGAATTACTGTATTTTCAATGCAATTCAACTTGGTGGTTTTGACAAACAAGGAATTATGTGGCGCTAGCATTTGTGGTTTTTGTGGAAGAAACCAGATATTATATTATTTTGGCTGCATATAGCCAGCTACTGCGATACTTAACTTGAAAAAATAGTTGAAAGATAAGAAAATGTAACGAACGTGGAGTTATGGCACTAGATTGCGCAATTTTGAAAACTTATATCATAGTTGCTGAACTTCTATATTCGTCAAACAATCATCTGAAGTTTCCAACAGCGTTTCATACAAGAATATCTTCCATCAGACAAAATGCTGAGTGGCAACAAGAACTTACTGATGTAAGCAACATTGGTCAAAGGGTTTCCATAAGTTCCTGAGTTAGAAACTTCTTGCGGTTCTTTGGGTGAAGTTGGAGGTTTTGAGTCTGGCGCAGAAACATCGTCGTCCGTTTCCCCTTAACAGTGACAAGTGCGTGAAAACGATTGTTAATGCCAAGTTATTAGAGGCTTCGCACAATGAGAAACAGAGTTTGTAGCAACTTTCTCATTCTGATCAACACTCTTACCTTCGGCGAATGTGGTTGCTATGATTGACAGCCACAAACAAAAGACAAGCAAGCCAGGGAGGCGGATCAGTGGGATGCGGTTTCTTGGCACCATCAAGCTTTCTGCACGTTGACCAGCTCACGTCCCATATCACTGCTTCACCTGCCGCGTGTAGTCTTTGCTGATACAGTGACTCCGGCTGTTCTGAATCAGGCCTTGTTGATATCACCGAACGTGGTTTCTAATTTTCTGCAAAAACCATCTGCAGATTTTTTCACCCATGAAATGTGTTCCAGTCAGGAATTTTACTGAAAGTTGTTTTTGCAGCAAACGCGGCCGAATCGGGGATTTCTATCTTTTTCAGATGAAATGCGTGCAATCTGCCCACGCTGGAGAGCGCGACAAACACCACGAAAAGCAAATCGGGGTTGGAGAGAAGCTATATGATCAGAGTACCGCAGGCATGCAGTTTGTGAGACTTCTGAAGCCTCGGCGCAGTTTAATGATCAGGGATCTCACTTTCTAGGAAAAAGTGCTGAAATTTTAACAAAACAGTTGCACAAGTCAATTCTTACCCAAGCAACAGAGTCAGCCTTTCATCATTCCATAAAAATGTCAATCAACAAATCGCGAATTTTCTATCAAATCCTGGAAAGAGTTGAAAACTGACAGAGATGATCACCTCGTTTTGACAAGTGTAGCAAAGAAAGATTGACGAAACCTTCCAATAGATTCAGTCAAGTCCGAAAAGAGAAAAATTATTCCGATCATAACAAACAAATTATTAAAAATAACGACGATTCTGCAAAAATATTGATGGTCAAGCTGAAACATTTGACTCGTTGATGACTTGCTTTTCACGAAGAACAAATAGTTTTAACGACAGCGATTATTCTATTCCTGCTTTTTTCGAAACACGAACTAATACCAAATAATGCCAAGCATATCGGGGAAAAAATAAGACATAAACTCCCACTTACGAAGCATGTAGCCGCTTACGAAGCATGTAGCCATGAGATAAAATTTTACGCCTTAGAAAGGGATATTCAACTGAACGTCAATACCAAAAACTACGGCTCAACTTCGCACCTCTACGTTGTAAAATACTAGTTTTCAAGACCCTCAATGATCTTTGGCTTTACCGACGCCATAAATCTCCTTTTCAACAACTAATCAACTTCTTGTCCGTTGCAAAACGTCTTCCATACATTGCTAGTTCACTGCACAGATTAGATGGGAGAAGAGCCCGAACAGAATCCCGACAATGCTATAAAAGATCGATGCATGAATTTTTCAGCACCTTCTTGGTTTTTATTCCTACACCACTCGGGATCAATTCTGGCAGTGCCGGTGATTCAGATTTCCTTCGTGACGATGTAAATTTTGAATAACAACTTCCGTTTTGAGTTGTCGTGTGGATGTACATGTGAGATATCAATTCTGGTTTGTGGCTGTAGTTTAAAAAAATTAGCAAGAGAGAAAATCAAGCTTCAGAACGTTTAAGTGCTGCGAGGAAGTACATTAAGTCGTATCAATCCGACAACCAGTTAAAGCTTCGCTTTTGCAGCGTGACAAAGTTAAAGCAATCAAGCTCGGGTACATGATGAGCATCGGCAACCTTAGCGTTTCAAGGATGGTTGGCATGTTGTGAGTCCACACATTTGTCCTGATCAAGGCACGCCGTTGAGCTGATGAGTCAACAGGGAACGATTAAATATAAGCTGTGAATTGCACGAAAAGAAAATACTTCCAAGCACGTTTGAAGAAAGACTTAAAAATCTCACGTACGCATGATCGAGAACTTGACACTTAATTCGGAAATTGCCAACACTTTGGAGCAGGGGTCACCAACGTAGTGCTCGCGGGCACCAGGTCGCCCGCAAGGACCAAGTAGGTCGCCCGCGGGCCTGTTCTAAAAATAACATCAGCATGATCAATGTCTTCACATTAACGAATATCAATACTAATATAATTGAAGGTAAATTGAGCAAAATTTTTATTTCAGAAGTGTGTATCAAACCAGTAGCCCTTCGCATCAATCGGTGCACAAGCAGTAGCTCGCAGTTTCAGAAAGGTTGGTAACCCCTACTTTAGAGCATTCTGGGATTAACCACTACAGAAGTCATTCCTGCTGCTTTTACGCTGAGGATCAGGTTTCTCGGTAATCAGGAGTAATGCTGAAGGGCATTTTATCTCCTCTTCCCCGTCATGAACTGAATTATTTACAAGAAGTTGTTTTTCATGATTTCTATCGAGAGAGAATGTTCCACTAGACACAGAAGACGGGGCTGAGTTGGGGTCAGACACCACGTTGCTATGGGTAACACTTCGCAGTCATTATTGCAATAAATGATTCCATTAGCAAATGGTTCTTAAGCCTTTCTTGTCAACAATCTTGTAGTGGTAGCATTTGAATTTCTTGAAGTCTACTTTTATTGATTTCACGAACCCGAGCATTCTGTTGCTGAGACACAAACCTTCTGCGATTCAAATTGCGTTTTGGTAGACATTCAATTTAAAAGATTATAAGTAGGGCAACCAAAAGTCAAAATTTTTCTGTCGTTCTGAAAGTTCATGAAACGTCCACAAACCAAATATCACGCTCATACCATGAGGGAATCCCAAGTTATTAGGTCAAAAAAAGTCAAAATTCATCATTAGGTCAAAATTTATCATTAGGTCAAAATTTTCTTGCAGCAGAGTTTTTTTCTCTTCATCGATACTTTACTGAAACTACAACAACAGATATTGATATGCTTTTGCAAGTTTATCTGCAATTCTGTAATAATAATGGGTTTGTTGCGACTTTTGGCGTAATAATGCTTTTTTGCCCACTACTGGACGATTGAATATTATGTAGGATAGGCATGGTAAGGCAAGAAACGAGGTCTTATAGTACTTGGTTTGGTAAGTGCTCAATCCATTATGCATATAACATTTCAACTTTGTGATGTTCTCAGGCTTGACTCAACACCTCAACACCTAAGGCTGAATTATTTTGCAGTTGCAAACGAAGAAAATTTATAGGTCAAAATACAGTCAAAATTTGTAAATTATAAAGTCAAAATTTTTAGTTTTTAGGTCAAAAAATTGGTTGCCCTAATTATAAGATTTAAAAAACAGAGGCGTCACCAGATACAAACTATGTTGAAACCGAAGTTGCTTTGTGGTCAATAATAACCTTCTGTAGAATTGACGACACAGTAATGCATTGTGACATGGTGAAACACCAACTTCTGACAAAAAAGTGATGAAAACAATGAAAGCAAAAAGGCTTCTTTCACAAAACTTACTTTCAAGCGTTGAACAGTTTTGTGCCTCACGGAAATTAGTTGACTTTACTACCGAAGGTAAAGCTCTTAAATCTGAAACAACTATCAAACATAGACATCTGAACGAGGATAGCTGACAGGCTGTTGTTTTAAATAGCACTTACATATATTATAAACAGTGATGCATTGTTTGCTATTTATCAAGCAGATTAATGTAATGATACTCGTTTTAATAGCTCAGTGTAAAAACTAAAGAAACATTCCATCTGCTGACATAAAATCAAAGCTTTTTCCAGAAAGAACGCGACAGCTGTTCTACTTCTATTTGACGAAATTTGTAGCCAATATTTTTTTAACAGTTCATCTGCAAAAAAGCATTAACAGCTTCATAACTCCAACATTTTTTCCAAACCAGGAACACATTTTGTACAACAAAATTATTTCAGTTTTATTAAAAAAAAAAACGTCTCAAAGCAGATGAATCTGATCGAGTTCCTTGCCTACTCCTCACTCTCACAAGTTTTGGAAATGGATTTGAACAACGGACGTTTAACCCTTGACCTGCTTTGCAGGCACTTGTTGATCAGATTAGAAACGATTTCAACTTCATTAAAGTTTACCGAAATTGTTGCAGACATTGGAGGCGTTTTTCGTTAAATCAAAAACGTAATTTCCTCTGACTCATATCACTGCCTACTTGCGAAACCAAAGCGTTTCGACTGACAGCAAAACATCCTGCGCGGTGGCTTCGTGCCTCGCTATTGCTTGCTAGTGCTGGGGGTGCTGCTGGAGCCTTTTTCGCCTCAAATAATCAATGCCGGTCAATACCGCGAGCGTCATTTTTTGTCTATGACGCAAATCAGAACAGAAGCAAACCAGTTGCCGCAGCGGAAAGCAGTAGATGCCGCTCCATCGTTCAACCACATGCAGTAAGCGTTTTACAAAAAAAGAAATACAATTAGAAAAATACAGGAAAATCGAAACACTGACATATGGAAATGTTAGAACAAAGGGAAATTGATAAAAGAAATAAAAATCCAAGAAAGACGCAAGAAACGTCAAAATCCACTTGCGAATTTAGCCAAGTTTTCACCAAATCCTTTTTATCTTCAAGCAGCTCTCTACATTTATTTCTGACTGCAGAACCTTGACGTCATAGAATTGAGGTTCGCCATCTGTCCAGCGTTATCATTTTGTTGATACAACAGTACAGAGCAAACGCGATGGCGCCAAGCACAGACTTACGTTTTTTAAGCACTTCCAGCTGAGGTTTCACTGTTACATGGAATTCCCTGAAACAATCTTCAGCGAAAATTTTTACTTACATCCTGAATCCTACAGTAGTCAGCAAAAATTAGATGAAATATTTGCAAAAAAGCAACAGCTTGTGTCTATTTGTTTGCAGATTTGAATATACGCATGTCATTTGAATATGTGCATGTCTTTTGAATATATGCACGTCATATCTTGTTTGAAAGTTGGAGGAAAAAGACTTTAAAATCCCCTGAGCAACGAAGTTCGTACAAGACAGACGCAGTCCTTGCCTTTCCCCCCCCCCTTCTTGCGTGCAATGAACCATTCAACATTACGGTCATGCCACAAACGAGTGTTTGCTTTGTGACGTAAGATAGCAAATATTTGCATGCAAATACAAGCTGCAAAAACAGTCGCATTCGCAGAAAATGCGTCTGGAAATAACCTGTCGCCAAAAAGTAATCATTCGCGTTGCATTTGCGTAGAATACCAGTCTTGCAGCTGTTTGGGAAGTGAAGACCATAACGTAGTAACATAATACTTCATCCACGTACATTCAATGATTACAGGCTTACACCGATTCTCGTTGCGCACGACCAGGCAGGAAGGTCTGTGTTGCAAAGTAACAACAAAATTGAAGGACCTGCCCTAGTTTCATCCTCTCGGATCACCCCAGTTTAATCATTTCATCAAGTCAGAGTTATTTTTTCCTTTTTATTCCATTATCTCTTTCTGTGGCACTACATATATCAGTAGAAGTAACCATAAAACAATCCAATAAGTTCAGAACAAATGTTTGAACACATCACATAAAAAGTTTACTTATGTAGATTATGCCTTCATTTTGCGACTTCCATCAGTGGCAAGGTCAAAATGTAAATCTCATTTAAGCACCCTCCGGATATGACTCAGCTGGAAGATAATCAAATAAGATGCAAAGTTATGTGGCACAGTCAGGATTTTGCAAAGTGGGGGTTGAATGTATAGAAGCAAAACGTCACAACAGAATCGCGTTTTTCTGCACAGCGACCTTCACACAGTAATATAAAGTACACTTTACCGACCAGATGTCTGTGCCTCCGTGCGAACGAACTTTCGCAGGATAGCTTCATATTACACAGACCGCGAAATAAAACCACAAATGTGTGCAAGAGTGCACATTGCATTTCGAATTGAAGATAGTTGCAATGCGGCAGAGAGAGACACAGAGAGGCAACTAAACTGAGCACATTTATCACTGTCTGCAGCAGTGCGTATATGTTGTTAAAGGAGTACAGCATGCGCATTCTTTCCAGCACACTTCTGTAAACACAATTCATCTTGCTGGCTCCATCGTATCCTTGCACCAGTAAAAAGTTTAAGTCAACTCCAAATTTCGTAAAATTTGTGCAATTGGTAGAAGAAAATTCACGGAAATATAAAGATTTTTCATGAACCTAGTTATTTTTTACAAAACAGCTATTAAGCGTGACCACTACATAAGATGTCTCGTCTGTTAATACAGAGAATTACTTCACGTTTCCCACATCTTTTACATATTGATGGTTAATTTTCTCGACAGAAGGCTTATTTTTGCGTGTGCCAGCTGACGTACGAAGCATGACTTGGATCGCACTGTTGAACGATGGAATATCTTGTCATTATACTTGATGACAACTCAGTTGGAACCTTGCCGATGAAAAGTTGAGAACACAACTCTCCAAATCATGTGGAATGTTGTTCAAATTAAAACACCATACCAACATTTTAGTTATCAAATCTGTTGACTTTGCTCTTTTCCATTCCTATTTAACTTAGTCAATACTTAAGTGAGGAAGAGCCAATATAACTACTTTACTCCCTCTAATCAGATTGCAGTATAAGGCTGTAAGAAACCTTAACTATGACGAAACTAAAACAACTATTTTTCTAAGCATAGAGTTTAAAAATATTCCAGACCTATTTAGTTTGTCAGTTGACAAATTCACGTACTGTTGCGATGGGAAAGCCCGAGCGGCAAAGTGTGCAAGCTTCACACTGTGGCAGCAAGCAACAATAGAGATCACACGCCGCGATCACTCTATTATTGCTTGTTCGTGCAACATATATATGGTGTTGTTCTTCGCGCACATTCCGTTCGTGGTGAATCGCACATTCAACGCAACACCACCGGAGAGGTTGCAACAGCGCTCTGTTGATGATAGTGAACTACCTAATCACTTTAATAACTACTTTTCTGATATTGTATCAGTCCAGAAACATCAAGAAAGGCTTGCAGAAATATCAAAAAAGGCTTACTTGCAAAAATATCATTCACACACAATGAGAACGTCTATTGGTCAGCTTTCTTAGTGGTACCAAAATTTTGTCTGATATTCCTGAAATTGAAATCTCTCTCACCTTATTCATTTATAAAACAAAACAAAAACGTCCTGCTATTTTGCTAACATTTTCGTTTATTTTTGTTTCATTTGCTTGACACTTTTCTGTAATATTGTTTTTGATGCCCCTCTTTACCCTTATGTCTTCCACCTCTACAGTTGCTCACTCCACGCTCCTGTACATAGGCATTCTTTCCCTCTTCTGTTTTTAGTTGTTGCTGTTTTGTTTACTTCTTTTACCTGACGCTGATACGATGCATTTTGTTACTTTCCTTTTACTACTTGTGAAACGTCTTCAATTAAAAATTGACTTGTGCTGACAACAGGGCTGACTGAGAATTTGTCCAGTATAGTCTTTTGCCAACCCTTTGTGATTCAAACATGCTAGAACACAATATTCAGTTTGCTAAACCTGAGGTTTCTGATGTATTAACAGTTTTATCCGCATGCAATTAATTTTTGCTCTTCGATGCTATTCCTTCTTCCAGTTGCACCTGTGTTATTTCGTGATTTGTGACACTAAACTGCATGAATAAATCATAACAACGTTGCTTCATCAACAGCGTCTAAGCGCAGTCTTAATGCAGCTCTAAACACCTTACTGTGATCGAGTGAATCAGCGCGAAAGCGTCGACGCAGGCTCTATAACCGCGTAGCAGGATGCTCCTGACGACCGCAAAACTTGACAGCCTTGATTACGTGTCTCAGTCGAACTTTGTTTCGATCTATAGTATTTTCTGTTTTCGGAAACCATGTTTCTTACATCCACGCTTCCTTCATTTTTGCAAATTCTAAGAAACGCACCAAATTTCTTTGCGCAAAGCTAGTGGCGTTTACGAGTTGATGAGATTAACATGTTTTTTCGCTTCTTTCTAATTTTTGTCGTTGATCCCATCACCACACCGCAGGTCTTAGCGCTGCCTGGCAAAACCAGGTGTGAACGCATCGCACCATTTACAAAATACCCCATCACGGATTTCGTTGCAAGTCACTTATTTCAGACACCGGGTATATAAATATAAAACGAAAGTTCTTCCGGTGAACTGAAGTGTATTTTATTCTCGGCCCACGTTTCCTCAGCATTCGTCCACTTGCCTCCATCATGGCGAAACAACTTGTACAGCATTTAAAGCAAGTGAGTATCTTCTGACGTATGCCAAAGATTTGAACTCCTCAAGACATTGTATTTGGAAACACTGCACTGTGCAAGCATATGTGCAGTGCTGGAAAATTGTACGAAGATGAAGGAGTCTAGCTAGTTAGCAATAAAGTCGTCAGTCGCATTCACGCAGAGAACGTCTCACAAAGTTCTCAATGTCACTACTCTTAGTCTCTTACACATGCCAAGGGAATCCACCGAAACATTGTCGCTACCTGTTGCGCCAGATGCTCAATGCTGCTCACCCACCGGTGGACAACAACTATTCTGATAATGATCAACAAAAATTTTTCGACGTTGCTAATCCTGATCTGTTTCATTCGAGGAGGAAAACCTTTTCATTTTACCACAAATTTGTCCATCTTTAGTCATGACTTTTCGCGGACTAAAGAGCGCTGAGGAACGGATTAGCAGAAAAAAGGTATTTGTTACTTCAATAGCTAGTGGTCACTCACATTTTGCACTTCATACCTTCAGCGTGAGCTCATTGCGAGACACTAAGCTTCGTGACGTTATAACCACAGAACAGTGCACACGAGACATAGCCTGACACCGAGTGGTTGTGGATGAGGATGGTGCAATCACGTATGAACGAACAAAGCTAGTTATTTCGTAAACCTCAAAACTTCATAACTGCCTGATTTTATCACAAATGTGTTGCTACGTTTGCTGGCTCCGCCGAACTTTCTGCAACGAATCTGATCCCGACCTAAGTGTGTGATAAACTCACGAAATAGACAAAATAAAAATCAGCATTTTTGGTTGGATTAGTCACTAGGGGAGGGGCTTCAGCGTTCCCCCACCTGAGCACGTGCAAAGGAATAATCTGATCAGGAATAACCTTTCAACAAAGTTTAGGAAAAGCAGAAAAATGAACAAATCACGAAATACTGCGAATATGTTGAAGCAGACGAAACTCTTAGAGCTATTGAAGTAAATAGTTTTAATCAGCGTTTTCCTTTGGTTGGCAACTATTAGATCAAGAAACGTATGAGCTACAAGGCAGTTTTTACGTGGCTTTACGAGTTAATTTTTTTGCAATTACTTTATTTCGAAACTAGCGAAAATCATGTGAAACGAAGAAAAAAAACAATGCCTGAGTTTCTCTCCATCAAGTTGCTAATCAACTGTGGTATTCAAAGCTCTCTCTCTCTCTCTCTCTCTCTCTCTCTCTCTCTCTCT
>JGI24021J15306_10006106_pt1 | contig 14424 bp, 12 predicted proteins | sample Ectturendosymbi1_FD_15306 | JGI IMG/M metagenome (IMG submission 15306) | reverse complement strand
TTTCCTATTAAAAATTTGCTGATCGATTCCTTGCTTACACCCATCGTGGAAAGTACATACTTGAATAAAGATATGTGCAAGTTTGAATCATCGCAAAAAGATGAAAGCAGAGCACAGTCAACTGATTTCTCGAAAGCCTACAGAAACACTAGTGCTTTTAAGTATGTCCAAGGCTTATCACACACATAGTGGAAGGAGCCTGCTGAGTACTTGCAACTACGGCCAGACACAGCTCACCACTAACAATGGTGATATAAAACTAACGAAACCTGAACACATTCAGTGAAAGTTTGCGTTCTAGATGCTATCAACACAATAAGACACAATATCTTGCTAAAATGATCAAAATACATTTCAAACTAAACAGGCTATTGCAGCAAAACAAAATATGTTGGTCTGCAAACATGCAACCCTGACGAAACCGTTCGTATGACATGCTGCTGTAAAGAATGTCAGCCTGGTTTGTTACATCACAAAAGCAAAACGATGAAGTACTCAGTCTGCTGGCAGTATTGAATTGTTACGTAATTATGTCCGTTATTAAGTAACTTGCTAGAAGTAAATTTTCAACCTAGTTTACATGCTTATTTTCATGAGAAGTAGGAAAAAATTCAAAGTAGTCTAGGAACATAAACCCAAAGTTCAGGTGGCATAATAAAGACTTTTCATGACTTTGCGCCATAAGCAAACAGGATACAGTATAACAATTATTTCCCAGGACAAACAAAAAAAAAGGTTACATGGTGATAGTTCAACCAGTTACTGGAGCGAAAACATGCACTGGATTTGCAAAAATCTTTTGCAGTTTCTCTTCCTGTCCTGATCATTACGATTCACCTTTGCACTGAAATTAACAGATTTTTTGCTTTGAAGAGCGCTAACGGCTCCGAGCATAACGGCGATATGAAAACTGCAATACTGCCATGTCCATTTTTTAAAACTTAACTGTCAAGAAACGTGAACAACTAACAAATAATTATTGTTTCATTTCTCATCAATCGACCTCGTCCTGCCTTTGCCTCTGAGTCTAAAATAGACCGACTGTCAATGTGCTGAAATGTAAAAACGTAAGAAAGTAGTTTCGCAACAGCAACACCCTAACGGCAGCAAACATAAATTGTGAAATGTTTGACATGCTGCGAGAAACATTGCCATGAACGGGGACTGAATCCAATAGCAGCTGCAAAAGTTAGAGATAAAAACAATGCGAAGTGTTTTATTTGTACTGTGATTTCACCTGCAATAACTGCTGATGAAATGCTTTGTATTAATGGACACCGATAAGCTCTTCCAAAACAATTGGTTTTATTGAGACCTACGAGTTTATCGAAATCTTTTCGTAGCACTAAATCTCGCTTTTATCATATTCACAGGATAAGTAGATGAATATTCTTTTCCACCCAAGACCACTACCAAAACATCTGTAAGTGATTTCATCACGTATTTTGGTTCGCTTCAATGTGTGGGAGGAAAAGGACATATTTTTGTGGAGTTAACCTGTATATTAACCAAAAATCCAACAAGTCACTTGGCTCATAACAAAATCGCTGCTGCAAATATTTTTTTAATTGGGTGGCCACCGCTAGGGGGAGTGCCCCCTCAAAATATTTTCCAATGAGGAAAGGCATTCGCCTATTTACTGTAACAAAAAATTACGAAGCTGCGGTTGTTATTTTTTGTATAGCTACCTTTCAGAAAAAAATTCGCCTCAACTTTGACTAGCGTGGCAGATCTTGGTACTTCTGTTGTTGGAACCTGCGCAAACGCTGGCAGACTTTCTGGCTTACGGTTGAACACTTCCAAAAAGTTACGTTAACGCTTTCTACCACTCTATAGGCGTTCCCAGAACGGCAGCATGTCAGTTATAGATAACTCTTAGCGACAAACTGATGTTTCACAAAAAAGACAAACCGAAAACGTATGTATTGCTTTCAGTCTTGGCGATTAGCTAACGTTCTCGCTGGCTTGCTAATGTAAAAAGTTTGTTTTTAAGGAAATTTTGACTATTGTGTCAATGCTTCAAGTCTACCCAACCTGTCTGGTAGTTCCCCCAGAAAGAATCTCGGAAGTCGTAAAAAGACACAAAGATTTGGAGCATGACGCCGGTGACCACTTCACCCTCCTCAATATTTTCAATCAGTTCGTCAACCGTAAGCTTCACACTCTTTGATGTAACGGCACTATCGTGTAACGCCGTTAACACTTGTTGCTGATTTCAGACAAGTCATCCGAATCTTGGTGTGTTAGAAATTTTCTTGATTACCAACGTCTTAAGCAAGCTGAGAAGATACGAGGTGAACTTCTTCGCATAATGGAGAAACTGGAACTTCCTATAAGTGAACCAGTCATCGATTGTGAAGTCCTGGAGACAAGTGTGAAGAAGGCTTTGCTGGCAGGTTACTTCACTCAGGTGCAGGAGTTACGTTTTACTCCAAGTCTTGGTGTAATGCAACGATCAATAATAATTATTTGCCTATCATGTATATAGTTACCTTTTCTCCCAATGGCTTTCTGAAAAGGCATAACTGTTTCTACATAGGCCATGGCATAAATAAGACCCGCCCTTGTTTACGTTTGTGACGTAATAAACATGTATTTTATGGCAAACACGTTCTAAATAAAGAAAGGAACAAAGGGTTGAATTTTCGGCATTTTGAAAGGAATTAAGCGAAATGAAAATGCTTTGCCGGAAGTAGATCTGTATTGCCTGATGAAGATGGCATTGCGCAAAAATATTGTTGCACATAAAGTTTTTTTACATGGTTTTAAGAGATTTTAAGCAGAGATGTTGACAATCGTCGATCAATATAACTCAGCAACTTTCTGTGAATCATTCTATTTCTATTTATGTTTTTAAGAAAGTGCAAGTCAAGTGAAGTTTCCTTGAATTTCAAAAACATTAGGCTGCAACATTGAATGGAACATTGGCACCGACTTTGCTAAAACGACTGCTCTTGATCAGCAGATAGCGCGGAACACGGATGGTGAAGGAAACTATCACGTGATTCGCGGCAAGCACGTGACTCGTGCCAACCATCGAACATTCTCGAAGAAACAGCCTGAGTGGCTCATTTTCAACCAATTTGATCTCGCCGCAAGTAATACAGTTTCAGTGATCAGCGGAGTAACTGCCGAATGGTGAGTTTCAACGTTTCTGGATAGAACAAAAAAAAAACAGAAAAAGATGACATCACAAACATGATGCAGAGGTTTTAACGATATTTTCGCTAAAAAGCGATAAAACCGCCATCCGCTCCCAAATTACAGGGTGTCCCAAAAATGTAACGTTTTTACATCATTATTAAATATCTAATTTTTATTGCATTTTATAATGCTTTGACCAAATGATGGCATTTTTTGGGGATTTTTTTCTGAAAAAATCAAATCATACCGAAGCCTGTGGCTTAAGGACTGCTCTGAGCCCCAGACTTCGGTTTCGTAATTACTCAATTGCGTCATCGGCGCCACTTCCGGCAGTGAATGAAATGTCCGATATGTCTTGTGTTTCAATCCACCCACGAGTTGATTCCGTCCGCTAAATATTCCCAATAAGCCGTTGGCGCATCTTTATGGAATCCTCCTGATCAATCAAGTTATCTCAGCCTCGAGTTCCTGAACTTTCTCAGGTTTATTTCCCTAAACATTGTCCTTCGACGTTTCTCAACCAGAAAAAGTTCAAATGGGTTCGACTGAGACGGGGTTCGAACCCGGGTAAACAGAGTGAAGAGCATTCCTGTCAGTATGGTGGGCTGCATCTTGTTCCTGTCAGTATGGTGGGCTGCATCTTGTTCCTGTCAGTATGGTGGGCTGCATCTTGTTCCTGTCAGTATGGTGAGCTGCATCTTGTTCCTGTCAGTATGGTGGGCTGCATCTTGTTCCTGTCAGTATGGTGGGCTGCATCTTGTTCCTGTCAGTATGGTGGNCTGCATCTTGTTCCTGTCAGTATGGTGGGCTGCATCTTGTTGGAATCTGGCCCGAAATTTCTGACTTCAAGCCATGTGTGCATGCACAGTGCAATGTTCAACATATCAAATACGCTGAGAAAACTGATGATTAGGGCTCAGGGTTTGGTGTTTAAGTGTTTCTAGGTAAGTGTTTCGGGTTAGGGTTTGAAAAAGAAATATAACTGAGGTCTAACACTAACTTCAATATTCCCAATGGTTATGATTATTCCCCTACCGTAGCTTGCTGTGGGTATCTGCTGACATCTAACCAAAAAGTTTTAATTTACACAACACATATCAAAAAAGTAAACGCCAAACTCTATCCCTTCACTCTGAGAAGCAAAATAACTGACAAACAATAAATAGGTGAGAAATTTTGCAGAGGTCAGAAATTTCCGGTAGGCATATGTGTATTGTGTATGACGATATGCAACTGTTCGTACACTTGTATTTCACAAAGGTGAATCTAAGTTACTGTTGCAAGTAGAAATAAGTCGTTCAAACTGTTTCTGTCATTTACTTCAAACTAGTGTTTGACAGACTGTTTTTATATGACGTCACGCGCAGGGTGGTGGAAATAGCTCCGCAGAGTTACGTCATAAACCTGCCTCGCTCCGAAAGCAAACAACTGCTTGTAAGTGCGACATGCATTAACGACGGAAACTCGGATGTCAAAGATGACCCGGATGTCAACGATGCTGCGAAAACCGTTGCGCGTTTCGACGACTCGGCGATGAAAATGCTGGAAGTTTCGGCCAGAAGAGAGGCTGGACTAAGTCAGAGTATGGCCGGAGAAAGGAGTTCATCGTATGATTACTACGCAGAACAACCTCAATGTATGCTGCAATAGTGTTAACACTGTGATTTGAAACATTTATAGACAATACAAGCTTATTTGTCGATTACCCGCGACTGTGAGAACCACCTGTCAATCAAAGCGCCGATGTGCGGTTTCGTTAGTTGAATGATTTGCAAAAACAAACTGTTCCAATTTGAAATGAATGTTACTTAAATTTAGTTCTGAAAAAATATAAATTCTGAAGAAGTTCTGTAAGCACACAGTGCTTTGTCCAGGCATGGCTGCAATTCGCAGTTAAAAATCAAAACCATATAGATTGTGGTTAGAATCTTCAACTTTGTTAAATTTTTTTGACTCAGCAATTTGCAAAAGATTGTCTGAAGCTACCTTTTATCGACTGTAGTCACAAATCTTGGATAAACTGTCCATACAGCAGACCATGGCGCACATTGATTGCCTGAATGCTTGTGTTGCCCTTCACTGGAATAAGTGTTGCTTGATGATCCCCGGCACACAGACAGTATCTTGTGTGGTAAAATGTAGAAAATAAACAATGGAGACCATTCGGCAGTTGAACGCCTAGAGCGATTTTTGTTGCATTTAGCAAATTGCTTGAGGGAAAGATTGCTTGCACTTTCGACGTAAAATGAGTGAAAAATGAAAGTTTTGTAATCACGAAAATGGATGAAACAATACAGATATTCAATATATATTTATTCCACCTCGTGCAATATTTACTAATCTTCGTAACTTACGTATCCGTATTGTTATGGCAACTCGTGATATGCATGAGTAAAAGAGTGTTAACATATATTTGCACTACTGTGTATACTTTATCTTTCCGGTACTCGACAATGTTTGCTTCCAATTAAACATCGGAAAATATGCAATGCTGTGTTTTTTTATCGTGCGTGCCCTTTGATTTGAGAGAAATACTCACAACCAGCTCTCCCAACATCAATTTCAATGTAGAACCTTTTAATAAGGTTACAAGTCCTATTAAAAGATTACACGTAACGGGATTTTTTATAGCATATCCTAAAATTAAGAAATTAATTTTGGGCTATACGAAATGTTCAGTGCTTTGCTACCATGGGTGTCCGCAGAAATTTCAAAAGGGGGACAACGTCGACATTTTGCTTATCCTTTTTAGATTTCTGATGATGCAATGCAAGTGGATGTTCACAAAACGCTCTTAGTCACAAAATTTATTTTTTAAACGAACACCTACTTGCCAACTAGTGCATTGTTTTGCATTTATTACGTTTTTAGTGTTGAACAATATTCAAAGTCGCAATCGAATAACGACCACTGTCGTTAAAGGTGGCCATGATCGCTAAAGATAGGTAGTCAGGTTAACTGTTACGAGAAACGATATATAAAAACGCTGATTTTAGTTGATTAAGGTTAAACTGAAGTTTGATTTCGGTGAACATTAGGTTAGGTTATGTTATGTTGTAACAAGTTAGGTTAATAAGGAAATGAGAAAAATCGCTTCGAACGTACATTTTTGCGGTGAAATATGCCAACGTACTTTGTAACGAATCATTATTTTTCGGAGACACCTACTGTAGTGCAAAAATGTCGATTGCGAAGGTTAATAAGCGAAAATACAAGGAAGATAACATCAAGTATGGCTTTACTTGCCTCCAGAAAGATGGAGAGGATACTCCGCAGTGTGTGTTGTACATGACAACGCTGCGGATAACAACTGTTTAAAACCATTACAGCTCAAGTAGCATTTGTACAGTGCTCGAAAGGAGCAAGACAGCAAGTCATTTGAGGATCTAAGTCTAAAGAAGGTTGTCTCAAATGTGTCAGGCTGGATGCAGGAGGTGCATTTCACCAAGCAAAATTTTCCATCGTTGAAGCATTCTGTGGTTGCACTTTGCGCTGCTAAAGCGAAAGCCTCATACCATTGCAGAAACGCTAGTGAAACTATGCATCCTGGATTGTGCTAAAATAGTTTTGGAACGACAGAGCTTGCAACAAGTTGATATAAGTTTCCCTTTTAAAAGATACAATTAAGAGCAGAATCATCGAAACGACAAACGATGTTAAATTCCAGCTCACTTCAGCAGTAATATCTTCAGCTTTACTGCAATTTAGTTGGCTGTTGTTGTTGTTATTAAGGCCACAGCTCGCAGCAAACTGGACTTGGATGACTTGTGCTGCGCGCTTTCCACCATTAGCCTAATCCTCTCATCGAGATGTTACGAGGAGAAAGCAATCGCAAAAATAGCATTAAAATGAGCACTTTACTTTTCTGATTGATGTGATGTGATGTAAATGAGTGAAATCCTTTAAATTGCTAGGTCTATTATGTGCAGCCTATACACCACAGAGCTAATAGCCACTACTGGCTAAACGGTGTTCCGTAAAACATCGTCACTAAAAGATCAGAGGGGGAAATTCAAATTTGGTGAATGGCCGTAGTGGGAAACTAGACCGAAAAGGTTAAGATCCGCTACTCTATAGCTTTCACGAATTTTTTAAATATTAGAAAATAGCAAATGTTCAATGTGACAACGTTAAACCATTTTCTTCTGGTGGCTTGACCTTGCCTGCAACCATTTTGCTTCAATAAACCGCATAACCGCATTTCGCATATTAAACTTCATACTCAGAGCAAAAGACGTTTATTTACTGCTATAAACTGTTCCGTTACACGAAAAGTAGCTTCGTTCTTGGGAGGTCTGCAGCCTAAACGACCACTGGTACTTTGCAGCCATCCACTCCTCCCGTACATTTTATAAGTTGGTGTACTTGGAAAGTCATCGCAGCACTACATTATAATAATTATGATGGCGTCATTCATGCGTGTGCCCTTTATCTTTGTGTTTCATCAAAGTAAATGTATTAGCGCCATCAAATGTATAATTTACTACTACCGCCACGTATATATCTTCGTGTTCTTTCATGTTTTTGTGCGTTCCTTGTCACTGCGATGTATGCTTAAGTCTATAGCGCGTTGCGTGTGGGAGGGAAGACGTTGCACAATATATTGCGAGGATTTAGACAATAACCCAGATGTCTCAAACCAGTGGCGTACGCAGAAAATTTTCATGGGGGGTTTCATTCAGTGGCATATGGTGGTCATTTATATTTGGTGTGCCCTGTTTGTGACGTCACATTTTGACGTCATATTCATGTTTCCAAACCAACGTTTTCGCGAAATTTGTTGACACAATATGCATGTTCTTCTGCATGCACTCCCCTTAATTCGTGTCATTGAACTGAATATAAACTATCAGCGCTCCAGGTTAGGATATCGGAGGAAAATAAACTCAACGCTGCGACACAGCAGTTCATAACTGCAAAAATATCAGGCTGCGCTTAACAGGGGAGTAAAACAGACTCATCACTTTGTCAGAGCAATTTACCTACGTAAATGTCTTCTCGAATACGAGCACTGGAGCTGAGAAAGTGTGCACCTGGACTACTTAACGCACATCCCGGTTTGCAAGATCGAATCTTGCTAAACTACACAAGAATTGAGAATGCCCATAAAGTATGCAAGAAATTTTTCGATTTTTTTGTTATGTATAGACGTCCAGCACATTTTTAGTTTTCCTTTTTCCCTGCTGAGACTTTATCAAATGCCTGAATGCTTCTGTGTTAGCAACTGCTGTTTTTGAGCTCGTGCAACAGTTTTATCATGCTACAGAAGCTGGTAATGTACCCAATGCGGTCGGCGCTTGCGCTGATCAGCCTTAGGAGACAAAATTAAGACAAATGTTTCGAATGAAGTGAACTATCGCGGTAAACAATCTTAAACATGCGTAGTGGAAGAAAGGTCTGCAAAAGTGGTGAGATGGTTTCTGGACGCAGACGATAACCCAGGAATAATAGCCATGGATGACCTACCGCTTCACCATTTGATGGTAATTTTTTGCAGTGAAACTTAGATAACCGTGTCCTATCACTCTCATTTCGAAAACGTCTATTGTGATTGTAGGTGGTCCTATTTGGGCTAAATAGTCCAGGGTAAGCCCCTAACATTCCGACCCATGACACCTGGCTAAGAAGCAGGATTATTTTTTCATCCACATTTGTGTGTTCTTGGTCGCATGCCTCATCAGATACACATCCGACGAGGTTCCTTTTTTGTCCAGAATCAATTTATCGAAACAACTTGTATCACTCAATCAGATAAATTCGATCTTCTGGCGATTATTTTATTCTGCCGACGTTTCGCCCACCTTTTCAACCAGGTTTCCTCAGGAAGCCAGGTCATGCCCTGAGGAAGTCTACGTGAATAGGTGGGCGAAACGTCGGCAAAATAAAAAAAATAATCGCCAGAAGATCGAATTTATCTGCTTGATTTGAAACCTGGTGGCAAATGCTACGCAACAACATGAGTAGCAAAACGAACAGACTTGTATCACTTCCGGTACATAAACTTCCACTTTGACTATCTGGTGTAACATGACCAGGCTGCCTGCCTTTACGTCGTCGCCATCTTGAATGTGGTGTGGCATTGAGGGTATACCCTCAGTGGTTGAAATACTTGTCCAAAGCACCTTTCGTTTTTTCTGCTTCGGTCTATTTTTGCCTTAGCTTTAGGCCTCTTGGCTGCCACTTACTATTTCCGGACTATGTCTCTTGGCCGTTGATTCATAATATTTAGCTTAGCTACAGGCAAAATATATTATTAAATAAATAGCCGTAAATCGACTTTTTAAAGCCAAAAACAAATCACCTCCCTATCACTATATATTTTATCCCAGGAAAATGGCTTCAGTGAAAAACAGGTAATAGAGCACCAATAAAAGAGTAAAAACCGCATATTACAGCAGGTTTTGAATATCCCGGAGAAGGTAAAAATTCTTTTCTCAATTAACACTAAAGAAATATGAAATGAGTGTAGATCTCCCAATAAGTTTAAAACTACTTTTTAATTTTTCAAAACAAGCAAGTAGTGCAGTAGCCGCAAACTTCTGCGAAAGTCATTCCACTTTTCAGACTTTTTGCAAATTTCAATTTGTTAGGCTATATCTCAGAAATTACGACGCCAATCCGTGACATTGATGCCATAACCCTTGTTTCGGTAGTATTTTATGATGCAATTTTCAACGCAAGAACATCACGAGGCTTACTTCACTTGAACCAAATTGTCACTTCTGTTACTTTGCAAATGGCTTCACTGTTAGTAATTTTCTGTTACGTTTTTAAGGAACCGTTATTTTTTGCACACCTGAAATAATCATTCATAATTGAAACTAGCTATATTTCGAAAGTCTTCGCCAATATTCTCAGATGGTTGCCTCTGATGATAGGTTGCCTCCTCAAATCTCTGAGAGGGAGCATGAACAACGCTATTAAAACATTAAGCAGCACACATTTGGAATTACAAACAAAACGTTCCCTTCAGAAGGCTAGTAGTAAATATTGAAATATTAACATTCAGCAACCATCGAAACGTATTTTGCAGCAACTATTGAAACCTGACCTGCCAAATACGAAGCGCTTTTATAAATGAGACAGAAAACAGCTTCAAAATTTAAGCCCTTTCTGCCTTAACGATCGAGGTGCTAGTGAAAAAACTTGGCTACACACCACTGAAGACAACGACCATTCTTGCTATAGAATTTTGATAAGGCCGTTAAAAACTGCGCAGTTCACTTGGATTTTCGTTGGCAACGGATCCCACGCTTACAAAATACTGTGGACCCCACCATGGCTTTTCATGAATTTTGACCTTGCTGATAGCAAAGACATTGTGAGAGACCGCAACTGCTTTATCTGAATACCGAGATGATTGTAAAGTAAATCTTTGGTGTACTTTGATGGTGGCAGTAAAACGAGTTTATACTGCATTTTGAGAGACCGCTGGAAAAATGTGAGAACCGTTTTGGTCTCTCAAAGCAACTTAAAAAGCACTGGGTCCCGTGCCGGCACTATACACAAGCAGCTTCGATAGAAAGTGTAAGTTTGCTTAAGGTAAGTGGACGGAGCGCGGGGCCCGATTAGAAGAAATCGGTCAAATCGGCTTAAAACCGGCCCTGTTTCCGACTTCGACTCCTTAACATAAAGGGAATGAAAGTCGGATGTTAAAATCAATGGAAATCGTGGTGCACAGCAAGAATTATCTGTTTCAATAAAAGTTTCAAAAGAAATTCAACCATTTCAACAGGAATACCCAATTTAGGAGTGTGATGTAAAAACTGATCCAGTTGGACATCCGGAGTCGGAGTCGGACAAAAAAATCCGACTGCGGCTCCCAGTGTTGTTAGGAATCCGACTCCGACTCCACCCAAAAACCTCCGACTCCTTACGACTCCAGCTCCGACTCCACAACCCTGCTGTTTTGTAAACTTCATTCAACATTTCATACAAGATATCGCTTCCAACTTTATCGAGACCTTTAATTACTTCGGTTGAAATTTTATCAGACCCAACTGCGTTACACTGCATGTATGAGTTCGCTTTTCAATATGGTAGGTCCAGTCAAGGGTTCTTCAAATTGAAAGGTTGGGATCCCCGATCAGGATTGCCACAAATTTCAGTAATATATTTCTTCCATCTCCCTATCATGTCTTCCTCCAGTAATATATTTCTTCCATCTTCCTATCATGTCTTCCTCCAGTAATATATTTCTTCCATCTTCCTATCATGTCTTCNTCCNGTTTAAATCCTTTAAACATCCTGGAGCTGTATTGTAAGTTTTCTTGTTGCTGATTTCTTTGTTTTCATGTGTGATACCTTGGAATTTTTGTTGAATAATTGTTCTATTTCAGCACACTTCTTGTTCAAAAATTCTTCATGCGCTTGAGCACACTTTTGTTTGATAAGGTTTTCTAATTCACAGTATCTAGTCTCATTGCCTTGGTTTTTCTTCTTTCTTCAAAGAGGTCACAAAGTTCTTCTGTATTTTCACCTGTGGTGTTGCTGCCTTTCCACCTTCGGGACATGTTTTTTAGTTGCACTTTTTATAATGTCCGCGAAATTTTGATATTTTTCTTGTGATGGAGGTTGTGATTGCCCACTCTGTATTTTCGATTTTCTGTCGAAACTTATTCTGCAGCTCTTGTATGCTAGAATTTCTATTGTCACCGGTCTACAAAGACATCACCTCTATCATTTCGCTCTCCCGGTCCATGAGGACCTACCGTACTCCCTTCTCAACCATTCCCAACCTTTGCATTAAAATCCGCCATTACAATTGTCACTTCCTTGCTCGGACATTTTCGCTTTCCTTGATCCAGTTGCCAGTAAACTCAGTGATTTCCTCTTCCGATGCTTCTGCTGTTGGTGCGTATACTTGTATCAGGTTATAATCAGTCTCCTTCCCCAATTTAGCCAGGATACTCGATCCGACACCGCCCAGTATCCTTTCGTTATTTTTGCAGTAATAGGAATTTAGTATGAGTCCAACTCCTCGTTTGTGTGTGTCTCCACTAGAGTAAATAACCGTGTGTTCATCTTTTTGAAAAATACCCTTTTGCGTCCATCGCACTTCAGCAATGCCAAGAATATCAATCTTTATTCTTTCTATTTCGTGGACTACATTGTTCAACTTTCCTTTTTGATATAGTGTTCGAACATTCCATGCACTTATCCGGAGTGTCTTTAATTTCTGTCGCTGTGAAGCAGTCGCAGATTGACGATCGAGTGTGACCTGCCACAAATCAACATCCCTACCGAGCGAGGGGACATCCTTAACAGATTTGCCCCCTTTTACGCTGTTTCTCGTGTGTCCTTTTTCTTTGCTGCACATTGGTGTACTAGGCAAGATGTTTTCCGAAGGTAGTTTTGTCATTGCTTTCCTTCGTCGTCCTCTGTATTTGGTCAGCCGAACTGCCTCCACCCGACACCACGTGGCGGTTTACAGTAGGACTTGATGAAAATGAATCCCATCTCCATTCGTTTGCAGTAGCGTAACAAGGGGGGGCAAGGGGGGACATCTGCCCCCGGGCGCAGCGTTTTGGGGGCGCCAAATTGAGGTCAGCATGTTAAGTAATAATTACGAAATGTCAAATGTCAATGGATGCAATTTATTACGATTAAAGAAAATGTCGAATGCCAGCGACTGCTACTCACTTTGCGAAATCTCATCAAGATCGCAATGGTTCCCAAAGCGAATATTTATGAACCCTGGTGACGTTTTGAGGTGGAGCTACTGTCTCCAGCAATCAGTGCGGGCATGTGGTTTGACTGACGGTTGCGTCACAATGCTTTAAAGTTCTCAGGGTTGCGAACTTTCCAACTTCGCTCTCATTCTATAATTGCGCCNCAATGGACGGGAATCTAGCTAGCGTTCACAATGCATATAGTATGCTGCTGCGCATGCTGTTAGAGCAGCGATGANACTTCAGTATATTGGTACTGATGTTTAAGAAAATTTTTGAGATTTGATGGTTTGACAAACGTCATGTTGAAATGGNTATGATGTGGTTCTGAAGGTAGTTGTGATGATTTTTTGTGGGATATTGAAAACCTGCCGACTGCTGTCTACATTTGCAAAATTCTAATTGGAACTGTGCAACAGCGTTGAGTATATTGGTTATAATTATGAACTTTTCAGTTGCTACTACATGCGTTTATATCAATTCGACCTATATATGGAGCATCTCCATGGACATGATTGTCGAAATTTTAGGTCAAAAATTGCTAACCTAGAACGTCTCACGCAGCGTCAGTGGCCATAGATACTTCCTCTGGGTTAATACATCTGACACATTTATTAGCCTATATCAGTTTTTTGACGATATAATTGACAAATTTTCAGTAGAAAATGCAAAAAAGCTTTTTATTTCAAGTTAGATAATTACAAGCAAAGGATTATATCGCAGTCTCGCTGTCTTTTCTTTATTTTCGGTTAACTCTTCAGCGTATTATATCCAAAGAAATGCTTTAGGATTTTACACTTTTATATTTGTCTTGTAGCTTTGTATAAAATCATTTGCCTTCAGTTTTTCATAGGTATTTTTCTGTCTGTCCCTCAGTCAGTTCTATATTACGTTATAAAAATCAATGCTCTGCGAATGCTCCAGAAGTCTAGAACCCCTACAGCAGGGGTGGCTACTAAGGTTTGAAAAAATTGGCGTCTGGTGTGCAGAAGGTTGGCCACCCCTGCTGTAGGGGTTCTACCAATGCGTCATACCATCGGCTATCTTGTAACGATGTTATTTCACATCGTTAGTAATTTTCCAGGTAATGATGTTAAATGCAATCGGCATATCTGGTAAATCAGCAAATAAACTTCACATTTACTTACTTTTTAATGAGTTTCATTCTGAGCTGGCTTCGATTTCACCTGTTATTTCATNTAATGGAGNTAAATTGTTTACTGAGAGCACTGAGCAGCAGATACTTTTTCAAATTTTAATAGGTCAGGCGCGACTTCGCTTTGNTTTTAATAAATTTCATGGACAAAAATGCTTTTTCGCAAGTGAACGTTATTTCAAAACGAAATATAACTCGAGCAAATTTTCGTAGTTCTGGGAAATTTTGACGTGGTAAGGATCTCCAGAAATGAATCACATCAGAAACACCAGGGACTGGACTGAAGGAAAGTCCTTCAAATTACGTTTTCAATATTGAATTTGTTTTGAAGCGAATGATTTCCCACTTGTGTGTTATGGCATTTTCATATTTTGTTATTCACTAAGTAAGAATGGGTTTACAAATGCAAAGATTCAGTCTTCTTCTTCAGCAATATCAAAAAAGTCTTGCAAT